>RCNC010001029.1_pt1 | contig 18564 bp, 19 predicted proteins | sample 2041301 | NCBI WGS metagenome assembly RCNC01 (sample SAMN09708231, study PRJNA481090) | Marine sediment metagenome, whole genome shotgun sequencing project. | biome: marine sediment; feature: ocean; material: sediment; isolation source: Sewage treatment plant 13A marine sediment (STP13A) ... | reverse complement strand
CCCCAGCACGAAGTGCCAGTACCAGGGTATTGAAAAGAGTACGTGATCCGGTGCGATGCCATTGAAGATCAAAACCGTAGCCAGCATGCCCAGGAAAGCCCCGAGCATGATTCGCCATGAGGCCATGCCGGTCCAGACCAGAAAAATCCCACCCAACAGTGCGCCGAAAATAGATACAACCCCAAAAGAACCAGGTCGGTCACCCATGAACAACTGCCAGAAATCGTAGCCCACTGCGGTAATAACACCAACCCCACCCTCGTCAGTGACGAGTTCCAGCACCGTTGGCTGGTCATAGCCCTCTACCGGCACCCAGACCCCTTGCCCGAACATCAGGTCCGGGTAGGAAAAAGCCAGGAATGCGATACCCAGCAGGGCCGGGCTCACCAGGTAGCGCCCCGAACCCCCATAAATCAGCTTGCCCACGACAATTCCGAACGTCATGCCCAACGCGACCTGGTAGAGCGGAACACTCGCCGGCAGGAACAGGGCAAAGATCCAGGCGACGGCCAGCAATCCTTCATCAACACGCTGGCGTCGCACCGTGGCGAACAACGCTTCCCAGAAGGCCCCCACCAGCAGCGCCACGAAAAATACCGGCAGAAAATACAACAGTCCGTGTGTCACGCAGGCCGACGCACTGGTCCAGTCAAAACCGATACCTGAGTGGCTCAGCAACCAGGCGCGCCACCCCGGAACAGACTCAAGCTGCAGTTCAGTGATCGCGACGTTGGCCTGGTGGCCCAGGCTCCACATGCCGATCAACCAGGCCGGAATGGTGGCAAAAACAAAGTAGTTCCACAGCCGCTGCACGTTGTTGGCGTCACGTATGTGGGGCGCCGTTCGGGTGACCGTGTGTGAGGACCAGATGAAGCGGTTACCCAGGGTCAGAAATGATTTCACAAAGAGATTCATCACCCTTCCCTTTCGATCTGGATGAGGTTCATGCGCAGGAAGGTGCCGTAATCAACCTTGGCCGGACACACGAAGGAACACAGGGCGAGGTCCTCCTCGTCCAGTTCCAGGCAACCCAGGGCCTGCGCCTGGTCGGTATCTTTCACCAGCAAGGCGCGGAACAGCGGTGATGGCAGAATATCCAGCGGCATCACTTTCTCAAAAGCCCGCATCGGTAACATGCCGGTAAAGCGGCCGTTCTGCGAGGTCGAATATCTGAACTTGCGCCTTTGCCCGGTTTTCCTCAACAGGGTCTTCGCTGCGCTATAGCGTCGGGGAAGAATCCCGGTCCAGCCGAACAGAAAACTTGAGCCACCCTCCCTGATAACCGAAACCTGGTCGTGATAACGACCGAGATAAGCCAGGTTTTCGCTGGCAGTCCTTCCGCCGAGAACTGAACCTGAAATAATCCGACAATTTTCAGGGTCCCGAATCTCCTTGCGCATCAACTGGTCAATCGATGCACCTACACGCGTGGTAACCAGTCTCGGCTGGTTAACCCGGACGCCGCCCAGGGCCACCAGTCGTTTTTGATCGATCACGCCCGCACTGAACAATTTCCCAATGGCAATCACGTCCTGGTAACCGATGTGCCAGACCACTCGCTCCATGCTTACCGGATAAAGGTGATGGATGTGAGTACCGACCAAACCGGCAGGATGCGGCCCTGAAAAGCGCACCACGCGCATGCCGTCAACGTCCGGAATATCGACGTCCCAGCCACGGCCGGTGCACAGGTTCAGCGCACCCTCCGTCAAATGTGAGAGGACCTCGAGTCCAGCAGAGAACGCGGCTGAGTCCGCCCGGATGGCGACCATCGGATCAGGCGCTAACGGGCGGGTATCCGTAGCCGTAACGAAAATTGCCCGGGGAATACTCTCAGAATGCGGAACCTGGCTGAACGGCCGGGTACGGAATGACGGCCACAATCCGGATTGCAGTAAGCGCTCAACCAGTGCTTCACGCCCCAGTTGGCTGATCTGCTGATTGTTCAGCGGTTCGAATAATGTTTCTTCACAGCCATCATCTTCCAGACCTACAACAACGCTGTGCAAAACGCGCCGCGGACCGCGATTAATTGCGACTACGGTACCCCTGCCGGGCGCACAATACTGAACGGCGGGGTCGCGCTTGTCGATGAAGAGCGCTTGCTGCGGGGTCACGTGGTCGCCTTCGGCAACCAGCAGTCTTGGCTTCAGGCCAGGGTAATCGATACCGGTCAGGGCAACCCGGCTAACCGGGGCTGACGAATTAACCGTCTGCTCCGGCTCACCCGCTATCGGGATATCCAGCCCCTTGGTAACTCGAATTCGAATGGCCACTGTGCTACTCGCCCGAGTCCCCGTGCCGTTCTTCCCTGATAAACGCCTCGTGCACGTTGTGACAGGCTCCGCAGGACATGGATTCAAAATCTATATCACTGTCTTCAAAGTGATCGTGGTTTTTCAGGTCTTTGCGGTGGCAACGATTGCACTTGGCAACCTGTTGGTCTGCATCCTGCATGGGATCAAGCGCTTCATGCACCGAATGACACATTGAGCAATTGATGTTCTTACGGTTGTGTGAACTGCTGTACCACTCGATGACCGACGTACCGCCCTCGTCATCCCGGTGGCAGGCCAGGCAGGCCTCTACCTGGACATCCCGCTGTGAAAAACTTTTTCCACGGCCGAAGTTGATCATCTTGGGAAAACCAGCGCCGCCATGCGCCCGGGAGACATGAATACTGCCCGGTCCGTGGCAAGCTTCACAGCCTTGCGTGGCAAGCGGCGTGTACATATTTTCCATGTTGCCGTGAGCGCTGTCCGCGACGGCCCGCATCTTCTCCCCGGAGTGGCAGCGCAGACAGGCATCCGCGCCCCCACCGGTGAACGACTGTTCACGATGGACGTCGCCAGGCTGTTCAGACTCCTGCGCGGTGACGATTGCTGCAGGCAGCACCAGGAGAAAAAGAAGAAACGCGAAACTTTTCATGTGGCTCAGGTTTCCTGATTGTTCTTGTCAGAGAGAGATTGTAGTCAATAAAGTCATCAATTTTCCTGCGCTGGATCAACCGAAAACCTCATTGTTGTTTTACTCATAATGAACGTTCATACCAGGGTTTGCTGCGGTTAACGATCCACACCACCGAAAGCATCACCGGTACCTCGACCAGCACACCCACCACGGTTGCCAGTGCAGCGCCCGACTGCAGGCCAAACAGGCTGATGGCGGCGGCCACCGCGAGCTCAAAAAAATTGCTGGCACCGATCAGTGCGGATGGCGCTGCCACGCAGTGTTCCACCCCGAATTTCCGGTTGAGCCAATAGGCCAGGCCCGAATTGAAGTAGACCTGGATCAGGATCGGTATGGCAAGCAATAGAATGATCAGGGGCTTGTCGATAATTTGCTGGCCCTGGAAACCGAACAGTAATACCAGCGTCAGCAATAAAGCGGAAAGGGAAACGGGGTGCATCCGATCCAGCACTCGCTTGAGCCGGGCCTCCCCGTCTTTACCTCTCACCAGCCAGGAGCGCCAGATGCCTGCTACAACGACCGGTAAAACGATGTACAGGACAACTGAAAGCAGCAAGGTATCCCATGGCACATGGATCGAAGATATTCCAAGCAACAACGCGACAATGGGAGCAAACGCGACCACCATGATGACGTCATTCAAAGCCACCTGGGAAAGCGTAAAACCCGGGTGCCCGTTACTGAGATCACTCCAGACAAACACCATCGCAGTACATGGGGCTGCAGCCAGCAGAATAAGACCGGCTATATAGCTGTCCAACTGGTCAGCCGGCAACCAGTCCGCAAACAGATTGCGAATGAACAACCAGCCCAGCAAGGCCATGGAAAACGGCTTGATGGCCCAGTTTATAAACAGGGTGACCCCAACCCCTTTCCAGTGCTGCCGGACTTCGCTGAGCGAACGGAAGTCGATTTTCAGCAGCATCGGAAGAATCATCAGCCAGATGAGCACGGCCACCGGTAGATTGACCTGGGCAATCTCCATTGACCCCAAAGCCTGGAACAGGCCCGGTATGAAACGTCCGAGCAAGATGCCCACAACAATACACAGCGCAACCCAAAGACTCAGGAAGCGTTCAAAAAAGGGCACTAAAGACGGTCTCCGTCGGCGATGTTTGACAACAGCGTCTGCACGCGATGTTTCACATCTTCACGGGTGGCGCGAAATGCCGACATGATCTCTTCCTCACTGCCCGTGGCCCTGGCAGGATCCGTCAACGGCCAGTGCACTTTGCTGACACCGGGTGGAATAGCCGGGCATTGTTCATCAGCATGCCCGCAGACCGTCACGACGACATCAGCCCGTTGCAGCATTTCAGTGCTGACAATGGTCGACTCCTGACCGGAAACATCCACCCCGGCTTCCTTCATGACGGCTATTGCACGAGGATTCTTGCCATGCGCCTCAATGCCTGCCGACTCAACGCCAACCTCATCATCACCCAGGGTGCGCGTCCACCCTTCGGCGATCTGGGAACGACAGGAATTTCCGGTACAAAGGTAAAGGATATGGGTGGTCAAATGCGTTACTCCAAGGATGTTTTCTATTGCTGATCCATGATACCCACTAATTATTAAATAATCATGAAAGCAAAAACTAGTTGACTTCAAAAAACCCCTATGTATTAATCCGGCTCTATGCACGCACGCACCAACAACCCGTTTAAGGCCGCTCACCGGACATTCAGTGACAGCCCGCGCCGTGCCATGAACCTTTCACTGGATCTCCTTCTGGGCAGCAGCATTCTGCTGCTTCTTCTAGTATATGGAGCGGGTTCCGGCTAAAGATTCATACCAAACAGCTGAGAAAACCCGCAACGAGAATTGCGGGTTTTTTTTTACCACGAGAACTATTAGTTACATTAATAATGGAAAGCACCGGAAAGGAGAGCCACGATGGCTGATTACGTACATATTTTCGACACCACACTGCGCGACGGCGAACAGTCCCCCGGCTGTTCTATGAATGTGAAAGAGAAGCTCCAGGTTGCGCGGGTGCTTGATGAGCTGGGTGTCGATGTGATCGAAGCCGGTTTTCCGGTCGCCAGCGACGGTGACTTTGCCTCGGTAAAAGCTGTTGGTGATATGGGCCTGAACGCCACAATTTGCGGCTTGTCGCGCACCCGGCACGGTGATATCGAAGCCGTTGCCGGATCACTGGATACTGCCAAAAAGAAACGTCTGCATGTCTTCATTGCAACCAGCCCGATACACCGGGAATTCAAACTGAAGATGAGTAAACAGCAGATCATCGATGAAATGACATCCGCGGTGGCTTTCGGTCAAAAATGGTTCGACGATATCGAAATCACCGCTGAAGATGCCGGCCGCACCGAAATTGACTATCTGGTGGAGTATTTTCAGGCGGCAGTCGATGCCGGCGCCAAAGTGCTGAACGTCCCGGACACCGTGGGCTACGTCACCCCCGGCGAAAGCCGCAGGTTGTACCAGCACCTCAGGGATAACTTGCGGAACGCCGAATCGGTCATCCTCAGCTGCCACAACCACAATGACCTGGGCCTGGCCGTGGCCAACAGCCTGAGCGCCATCGAAGGCGGCGCCCGGCAGGTGGAGTGCACGATCAACGGCATCGGTGAGCGCGCCGGTAATTGTTCGCTGGAAGAGGTCGTGATGGCCCTGCGTACGCGTAACGACCATTTCAACGTAGAAACAGGAATTGACACTACCCGACTCTACCCGGCCAGCCGGGTGGTTACCGCGGCGACCGGGTCACGGGTGCAGCCCAACAAGGCTATTGTCGGACGCAACGCCTTCGCCCATGAAGCCGGCATTCACCAGGACGGCATTCTGAAACACGCCGAAACCTATGAAATCATGAAACCCGAGACCGTCGGGGTCCCTGAAAACAGCCTGGTGCTGGGTAAACACAGCGGCCGCCACGCGTTTAACGACCGCTTGCAGACGCTGGGTTTCTCAGTCAGCAAAGAACAACTCGAAGAATTGTTCGTTAAGTTCAAATCCCTGGCCGACCGCAAGAAGAGCGTCTACGACGAAGACATCGAGGCACTGGTGTTGGGCACCGAGCAAAGCGGGCCGTGGCACCTCGACGCGATTTCGATTCATACCGAGGTGGAAAACACCGACCAATCGGCCGAGGCCAGTCTGAAACTCCGTTTCGACGGCCAGGCGCCGCGTATCTACACCGGTCGCGGCGACGGTCCTGTCAACGCCATCGTTAATGCAATCAGGGCAATTTTGCAGGAAGAGCTGCGGATGGAAGAATTCCAGGTCAGTGCCGTTTCGGGCGGCAGTGATGCCCAGGGCCGAGCCACCGTCCGCGCCACGGTAGGTGCCAGCCGCTACCAGGGCACCGGTGTGTCTACCGATATCGTCGAGGCTTCAGCACAAGCCATGGTCAGCATCATGAATCGCCATCACCAACACCAGGGTAAGGACATCGCTGCGTCAAAAATTACCGCAGCCGTCTGACCAGAGCCAGGAGTATTTTGTAAATGTCAGAGCCATCGCAGTCCGCCACGACGCTGTTTGAAAAAGTCTGGCGGCGACACCTGGTGCGAAACCAGACCTCAGAAGCACCCGCCATCCTGTATATCGACCTGCAATTGCTGCACGAAGTGACCTCGCCACAGGCCTTCGATGAACTTAAGCGCAGGGGGCTCAAGGTACGCCGGCCGGACCGCTGCCTGGCCACCATCGACCATTCCACTCCAACCACCCCGCCTGATTCACAGGGAGTGCGTCACTACCACACGCCAGAGGCAAAGGCGCAGGTGGACATGCTGCATGTGAACTGCGCGGAGAACGGCATTGAACTGCACAGCTGGGATAGCCCCAACCGGGGAATCGTTCACGTGATGGGCCCGGAGATGGGCGCAACCCAGCCTGGCATGACCATCGTTTGCGGCGACAGCCACACGGCTACCCATGGTGCCTTCGGCGCGCTGGCCTTTGGCATCGGCACAACAGAAGTCGGGCACGTCATGGCCACCCAGTGCCTGCTGCAGAGCCAGCCGAAGACGTTGGGAATTCGCATTGAAGGCGATCTGCAACCGGGTGTCACCGCCAAGGACGTGATCCTGCACGTGATCGGCACAATTGGCGTCGACGGCGGGACCGGCTTTGTGATCGAGTACTTCGGTTCGACCGTCCGCGCGATGGACATGGAAAGCCGCATGACCGTGTGCAATATGTCGATCGAATGCGGTGCTCGGGCAGGCATGATCGCACCGGATGAAAATACGTTTGAATACCTTAAAGGCCGCCCCATGGTGCCTCAGGGTAAAGCCTGGGAAGCCGCCGTGACAGACTGGAGCACCCTGAAAACAGGCCCGGACGCCGCTTATGACCGCCTGCTGGAAATTGACGGCAGCAAGATCGAGCCGAGCATCACCTGGGGAATCAATCCCGGTATGGTCATCGCCATCGACCAACCCATTCCGGCCGGTGATAACGCCACTAACCGGGACGCGCTGAACTACATGCAACTGGAAGGTGGCAAACAACTCGCGGGCGAACCGGTAAACGTGGTGTTCATCGGCAGTTGCACTAACTCCCGAATAAGCGACTTGCGTGAAGCTGCTTCCATGCTGAAAAACCGCAAAGTAGCCGAGGGCACGCGGGTACTGATCGTGGCCGGCTCGGAAGCTATCCGGAAACAAGCGGAAGCGGAAGGCCTGGACCGGGTGTTTACCGAGGCGGGCGCTGAATGGCGCGAGCCGGGTTGTTCCATGTGCCTGGCAATGAATGGCGACTCTGCAAACCCCGGCGACCTGGTAGTAAGCACCAGCAACCGCAATTTTAAGGGCCGCCAGGGACGCGGCGTGCGCACCATCCTGGCCAGCCCGCTGACCGCAGCGGCCAGCGCCATAACCGGACAGGTCACCAATCCCCGAAAATTCATGGAGGCCGGAGCATGAGCCATCCAGGCACCGTCGAATCAGGCACTTTCAACCTGCCGGTCGACAATATCGACACCGATCAAATCATTCCGGGCCTTTTCCTGACCACCACAGAACGTGACGGCCTGGGCAAATTCTGTTTTCACAGCTGGCGATTTGACGAAAACGGCGATGAGCGAGCCGACAACCCGCTGCGTAACTGGGATCCTGATACCCAGCAGGTGCTGGTCGCGGGTAGCAACTTCGGCTGCGGGTCTTCACGTGAGCACGCGCCATGGGCCCTATTGGACTACGGATTCAAGGCTGTCATCAGCACTCAGTTCGCCGATATTTTTCGCAACAATTCACTGAAAAACGGCTTGTTGCCGGTCCAGGTCGACGACCGGGTTGTTGAATTCCTGCTCGCTAATCCGGGACACCCGGTGCGAATAGAGATCAGCAACAGCACGCTGACGGTAGAAGGTTTTGGAGAGTTTGAGTTTCCACTCGACCCGTTCTCTGCTTATTGCCTGACCCGCGGAATTGATCAGTTGGACTTCATATTGGAAAACGAGCAGGAAATCAGTAGCTATGAGCAGCAACATGGCAAGTAATAAGCAGCGGTCATTCCGGGTCGTAGGACTTCCCGGCGACGGCATCGGCCCTGAAGTTTACGAGTCTGCCTGCCGCGTGCTCCAGGTAATGGAGGAGCATCATGGGGTGACGGTTGAACTGGACCCACAGCTGATTGGCGGGGCTGCTGTCGACGCAACCGGCGACCCTCTGCCGGCAGCAACCATCGAAGCCTGCAAGAATGCTGACGCCGCCTTACTGGGGGCCGTAGGCGGGCCGAAATGGGACGGTAACCCTGCAGAACAGCGCCCCGAAAAAGGTCTTCTGCGAATCCGTGCTGAATTCAATCTGTTCTGCAACCTGCGGCCCATCGTGACCCACCCCGCACTGCACTCATTCTCGCCCTTGCGGCCCGAACGCCTGGAAAACGTCGACCTGATGATCGTCAGGGAACTGACCGGCGGCAGCTATTTTGGCAAAAAATGGCGCAACGACGACGAAGCTGAAGACGTTTGCCGCTATACCCGGGAAGAAATTGAACGCGTCACCCGGTCTGCCGGACGGATCGCGCTGCAACGCGACCGGCGCATCACGCTGGTCGACAAAGCCAACGTGCTGGAAACCTCGCGCTTGTGGCGAGCCGTTGCCAGTCGCGTCATCGAGGAGGAATTCCCCTCGGTCACGATGGAAAATCTGTACGTCGATGCAGCTGCCATGCACCTGTTGACCCGGCCGTCAGATTTCGATGTCATGCTGACGGAAAACCTGTTCGGCGACATACTTTCGGACGAGGCATCCATGCTATGCGGCTCACTGGGCCTGCTGCCCTCGGCATCACTGAACGATCAACAGTTCGGGCTGTATGAGCCGGTACACGGTTCGGCGCCGGATATCGCCGGCCAGGGCAAGGCGAATCCCTATGCGATGCTATTGTCGGTCGCCATGATGCTCAGATACTCACTGGATTGCAGCGCGCAGGCAGACCTGCTGGAAGCCTGCATCCACTCGTGCTGGAACGAAGGAATCCTCACCAAAGACCTGCGTGCGGATGGCTACTCGACCCGGGAAGTCACGGACCTTGTCTGCGAGCGACTGGCTGGCCAATCGGCAACATGAACGAATCCACCCGCCCGCTCTTTGACACCTACCTGCCACGTATCATGCAGTGCCGACTGGACGACCTGGTGTTGCAAACCCCGGTGCAGGAATTGCCCGCGCTGGCAGAACGGCTGGGGGTAGACGTCATGATCAAACGGGAAGACCTGCAACCGGTTTTCTCATTCAAGCTGCGCGGCGCCTACGCCAAACTTCAGACCTTGTCAGAAGAACAACGCGGGCACGGCATCATTTGTGCGTCCGCGGGTAACCACGCACAGGGCGTGGCCATGGCTGCGCGCCACCTCGGTATTGATGCGCTGGTGGTGATGCCGGCCATCACGCCGGATATCAAGGTAAACGCCGTGAAGAAGCTCGGCGCCAGTGTCATTATCCACGGCGACGATTTTGACACCGCCTGTAAAAAGGCGTTGGAAATGGCTGACGAAAACGGCCGGATTTTCATCCATCCCTATGACGACCCCGAAGTAATAATCGGTCAGGCCACAATCGCGCTGGAGCTGTTTCGTCAGGTCAGGAAACCCATCGATCACCTGTTTGTTTGCATCGGTGGAGGCGGACTGGCGGCCGGCATGGCACTGGTCAGCAAGTACCTGCACCCGGATATCCGGGTGATTGGGGTCGAGGCCGAGGAATCCGCTTCAATGAAGGCAGCCTTCGAAGCCGGCGGACCCGTCACACTGGACGAAATCGGCCACTTTGCCGAGGGAGTAGCCGTCAGGCGGACCGGTGACCTTACCTATCGGATCTGCTCGCAATTGCTTGATGAAATAATTACCGTCGACAACGATGAAATCTGCGCTGCGATACAGGATGTATACGAGGATACCCGCGCGATCGCCGAGCCGGCCGGAGTGCTGGCCATCGCCGGAATGAAAAAGTATTTCATGGCCCGGCCGGACAGCAAGGGCAGCGCCGCTGCGATCCTCTCAGGCGCCAACGTCAACTTCGAACGATTACGGCATATTGCTGAGCGTGCAGCCGTGGGTGAAGAACGAGAAGCACTGCTGGGCGTGACAATTCCCGAAAAGCCCGGCAGCTTCCTGGATTTTTGCGAGACTGTCGGCGCCAGGGGCATCACCGAGTTCAATTATCGGATCGCCGATAACAGGGAAGCCCATATTTTTGTCGGTGTAGCCCTCAAGCACGGCCTGGCGGAAAAGCAGGAAATCATCGAAATTCTGCGTGAGCACGGCTTTCCGGTAACCGATTTGTCGGACAACAAATTAGCCAGGCAGCATATACGCCACATGGTCGGGGGCCGTGCCAGGGTCGACCACGAACAAATCCTTCACTTTGAGTTCCCCGAACGCCCCGGCGCGCTTTTACAGTTTTTACGCGGCATGAAAAGCGACTGGAACATCAGCCTGTTCCATTACCGGAACCAGGGCGCGGAATACGGACGCGTGTTAATGGGCATCCAGGTGCCTGAAAATGACAGCAGCCGGTTCACGCAATTTTTGCACGACACCGGCTACAGTTTTACTGCCGAAGCGGGCAATGCAGCCTACGAAATGTTCGTAGGGCCGGCCCCGGCAGAGGGTGTCTAATCGTTAAGCGAATCCGCGATCTGGCGGCCAGCCGTTCCCAGCGTAAGCATGGTCATTCCGGCGAAAAGCAGCCTGACACCCACCAATATTCCAACAGCCCAGACACCTGAGACCGGCCACCCTTTCAGGATCATCCAGCCCAGCGCTATGGTGACTGCGCCATTGAAGGTCATCCAGCCCCAGCCCGGTGTCGGCTTTACGTTAAACGCCACGATCAGCGCCATCACGCCATCCGCGATGAAGTATATGCCCAGCAGCAGGGTCAGATTGACCAGCGCAATTCCGGGTTGAGACAAGGCTGAGATACCGACCAGTACAGTCAGTGCGCCGAACAAAAACCGCAGCACTCCACGGCCAAACGAAGGTGCCTGGAAGGCGAACAGGGTCATCGAAATGCCGGCGAGCAGCAACACGGCACCCACGGTAATGGCGACAGCAAGTCCGGAAACCAGCGGAGAACCGATGGCCAGGATACCGAGGAAAATCGTCAGAACCCCCCAAATCATCCCGCGATTTGAAGCCTTTTTCAGTGGCTGTGCGTTATCATTCATCAATACTTTCCTCTTTAGATGCTTTCGTAGGAATCAACAACAAAACGTATGTTAATTCATTGCCTGAAATGTACAAGCTGCGATACGGAATACCCGGCCGACACCCTGATGAACCTTTGTCCAAAAGATCAGCGTCCGGTTGAAATCATCATCGACCTGGAACGCCTGCAAATCGAACAGCCGGGAAATGCCTGGTACCACCCGGAACGAAATGACATGTGGCGTTTTGGCGGTCTGTTGCCGCTGGATATCGAAAACCCGGACGACCTTGGCTATATCACCACGCTGGGAGAGGGGCATACGCCGTTGCTGGACTACAGTGATCATCCGCTGGCACTGCAAGCCGGGTTTTCACTGCAGGTAAAGGATGAGGGCAAGGCCCACCCGGGGTTCGGCGCCAACCCCACGCAAAGCTTCAAAGACCGCGGCATGTCGATGACCGTCTCCATGGCGCGCTACCATGGTTTGCAGCAGCTGGCGGTTCCCACCCAGGGCAATGCTGGTGACTCGCTCTGCGAGTATGCTGAGGCAGCCGGCATGAGTGCGGTAGTTGCCATGCCGAATGACACGCCTTTGCCCATCCTTGGCCGGGTCGCAGCAATGGCGCAAGGTTCCGAAAAATTTCACCTGCTCTGCGTTGAAGGAACGATCCGGGAAGCCGGAGCATTGTTGAAACAAGAATGGATTCCGCAAGGCTGGTTCAGCGTGGCGACTTTCCAGGAACCCGGTTGGCGCATTGAGGGTAAAAAGACCCTCGGCCTGGAACTGGCCGAGCCGCTGCCCGGAAAGACTGAGTGGTCGCTACCCGATGTGATCATTTACCCCACCGGTGGCGGAACAGGCGTGCTCGGTATGTGGAAGGCTTTTTCCGAGCTCGAATGCCTGGGCCTGATCGGACCGGAACGACCAAAGATGATCTGCGTTCAGGCCGATGCAACCCGGCCGCTGGTAGATGCCTTTGAAAACGGGCTGGAAGACACCGTGGCCGTCGAGGCCGGCTCAACACTCGCCTATGGCCTGAACGTCCCGGGCGGCGTGGGGCACAAGACCGTGTTGCAAATTATCCGGGAAAGCGGCGGCATGGCAATCTCCATCGGCGAACAGGAAATACATGACACACTGTCGCAGGTCTGGAACGAACGGCGCTGGTGGTTGTGCCCGGAAGGCGCTGCCTGCGTAGCCGCGGTCGCACCGCTGCTGGAGCAGGGTATGATCGCAAAAGACGACCGTGTCATCATATTCAATACCGGATCTCTGGAGAAATACCTCCCAGATTTACGGCACCTGCTCTAACAATAATGGGTACACAATCGTGTGGCAGAAACGCCACACGAAACAGGCAAAACGCGTACTGTCGCCAGTGTGCGTGACCCACGGTGTTGCGAATAAGCTACAACCACTGCGAAGTTGTGACGAACTGACACTAAGGCTTTGTTTTGCCTTATTATTCTGCTAGCATGGCTGTCCCGCGTTAGGTTGGCGAGGCAGGATTCTGCCCTGATGAAAAAACTGGTCAAGACATTGTTGTTAACCCTGCTGATGGCAGCCTGTGGCTCGCTGTCAGCTGCACCTGTGGGTTACAGCATCAACTCGGACAGTGGCACGATAAACTCAGACGGACTGTACCTGATTGACCTGGCCACCGGCGCAGAGTTGGAACGCATCGGAACCGTAAGATCCGTCGGCACTCCCAAACTCGACGTTGAGGGACTTGCTTTCGCACCGGGTGGCACGCTTTATGGCATCGATGATGACTCACTCACATTGTTCCCGATCAGCCTGACAACCGCACTTATCGTCGACAGCCAGGAACGCACCATTACGGGACTGCCTGGTGGCGGACAAAACGACTTTGGAATGACCTTCGACTGTGACGGCAACCTTTACGTTACCTCGGTGATCAATGGCTCCCTCTACCAGATGGACCTGGAAGGAAACACGACGATCCAGGGCAGCGAAGGGTCACTGGGCGTCAAGATCAGTGCACTGGCCGCGTACGGGAATCCGACACGGCTTTACGGCCTGGGTAACGGCCTGGTCTCGGAAGGGGTGAAAGACACACCTAACCTGTATGAAATTGATATCACCTCCGGCACAGCGAACCTGATCGGCGCGCTGGGGCCAGCCGCCAAGGATTACTTCGAGGGCGGCCTGGCGTTCGATGATGCGGGACAGCTCTGGGCCATTACCGATCGCAGGCAACTGTTTGCCCCCAGCCAGGTGATGCGCATCAACACCACCACCGGCGTGGCATCTGATGTTCGCAACACGACCGAAGAAGGGTTTGAAAGCCTGGCAATCACCGAGCCACGTGGTTGCGCCCCACTGGGCACTGGTGAACATGCTTCGTTCGTCGTGCAAAAACGTTTCAACGACGGCAACAACATCACGCCGGTGCAACTGAATATCAAGTGCAACACCGGTCTGCCCCTTGAGCAATCACTGACTGTTCTGCCCAACGACGGTGAGTTCGGCCAGTTCGAAGTCAAGTTCATCGTCGAGGACTTCGCCGACGGAACACTGGACTGCGAGGTATGGGAAGACACGCCTGCAGGCTACACGGCTGACTATGATTGCCAGTCCAACAACAGCTGCTCGACCAATGCAGGGACCGGTCCCTGCTCATTCACCGACGCCATCATCGGCCAGGAAGACCTGTGCCTGATCCAGAACCAGGTGGATTCGGTTGCGGTGAACGTTACCAAGCAGTGGGTATATACCCGGGATGAGCTGATCGATGATGACAGCGCCGTGATCGATCTGTTCTGCTCGAATGTGGTTGATGGTGATGGCGTGCGCCAGGACAACGGGACCATGCGCTGGTCATGGTTGTTCGAAGGCAGCCCCGTCACTAACACCGCAACGGTCTACCCACTCTATACCGGCGCAACCGCCTGCTGGACTGAAGAACCGGTCTACGAAAGCGAGGTGGAAGGCGAGAGCACCTGTACCGCAGGCATCACGATCAACCCTGGTGACATTGAGCAGACCTGCACCGTCACCAACACCGTGTTCTTCGAAGGCATTCCTTCGCTCAATCAGTACGGCATGATCCTCTTCTCAGCACTGATGTTGCTGACCGGCCTGATCGCGGTAAGAAGAACCGGTTAATCACACGCAGTGGATTTGCGTTAAACTTCCCCCAATCTGAATCACGGAGTAGAACATGGGTTTTGGTGGAATCAGCATGTGGCAGTTATTGATACTGCTGCTCATCGTGGTCCTGGTCTTTGGTACCAAACGTTTGCGTAACATGGGTGGCGACCTCGGCGCCGCTGTCAAAGGTTTCCGTAAAGGGATGGACGACCCAAACGACGCAGCCGAAGAAAAGCTGGAACCGGATCAGATCAGCGCCGATCAAAAATCGGAAGCCGCATCGGAAGAGCCGGTCAAAAACAAGCAATCCTCAAGTTAGCCCGGGCCGATGTTTGACGTTGGATTCGCAGAAATTCTGCTTTTGTCCCTCGTCGGTCTCCTCGTGCTGGGTCCTGAACGGCTGCCGCGCGTAGCTCGCACCCTCGGTGGCATGGCCCGCAAAGCCCGCAGCAGTTGGATGAGCCTTAAACGCTCCATTGAAGATGAAATGAGGGCGGAAGAACTCAAAGAACCGCTCAAACATTTCCAGGATGAAATCAAATCCACCGTGGACGACCTGAAGACAGGCGTCGATTCGATCAAGAACTTCGATCCCACCAAGCCCACCAAGCCTGCCAAGCCTGACTCCGCCGGGAAACCGGGTGGAAACGATGACGGAAGTTAAACACGAAGACCAGGAGCTGAGCTTCCTGGAACACCTTGTCGAGTTGCGCGGCCGTTTGCTCAAGGCCTGCCTGGCCGTGCTGGTGGTTTTAGTGGTATTGCTACCCTTCTCACGTAAACTCTACGCGCTGCTGGCCGCGCCATTGACGGCGGTTTTGCCCGAAGGCAGCACGATGATCGCTATCGATGTAGCTTCGCCATTCTTAACACCGTTCAAGCTCTCGTTGTTGCTCGCCCTGATTCTTTCGATTCCAGTAGTGCTATATCAACTCTGGGCTTTCGTGGCGCCCGCTTTGTATAGACAGGAGAAGCGTCTGGCACGGCCGCTGCTTTATTCAGCGGTATTCCTTTTTTATGCCGGCTGCGCATTCGCTTACTTCGTCGTTTTCCCGCTGGTGTTCGGTTTCTTCACACGCGTGGCGCCCGAAGGCGTCACCGTGATGACCGATATCAGCAAGTACCTTGATTTCGTGATAACCCTGTTCCTTGCGTTCGGTATCACTTTTGAGGTGCCCATCGCAACCATCATCCTGGTGGCCACCGGCATGACGACGGTTGATAAGCTGAAGAAAGCCCGGGCTTACGTTCTCGTGGGTGCGTTTGCGCTGGGTATGCTGCTGACCCCGCCCGACATTATTTCTCAAACCCTGCTGGCTGTGCCGATGTGGCTGTTATTCGAAATCGGCTTGCTGATGGCCTGGATACTGCTGCCACACCGGCGCACCGCAGAACCGCCGGACGACCCGGAAGAAACAGAGGATCAGGCGACCAGCTGAGTGTCGTCGTCCCGGGGGCGTGGGGGGGAAGGCTCTTCGACGCCGAAAATATCACGGAAAGCGCAATACTGGGTGCCGAATATAAGCATCTGGTACGCCAGCAGCAGGATCATAATCGCACCCATCACCAGCATGGAAACCACCCCTCCCGTCGCCGAAAGACCCAGCAGGATACCGGTGATGAATGCCACTGGAATGAGCAGGACCATCAGGCCCAGCATCAGGCCCAGAAACGGCTTCCAGTTGATCACCAGCGCCCTGAGCCCTTCGGCCAGTGCAGTCCCCAGCTTCCGGTTCCGGAACCACATCAGTGGAATCGTAAAGTAACTCAGGGTCCCGCTGATTGCGATACCCACCAGGAATGCCGAGATCATACTTTTTAGCGCATTTGGATCCAGCTGACTGACGGCCTCAACGTCCCCTTGTTCAAGACGGGATAATAATTCGGGGCTGACCAACTCCTCGTTGCCGGATAACAGCAGGGAAATACTGGCCACGCCCACCACGAATACCACCAGGCCCATCAGAAACAAACGGGCCGTATGAGTTCCTGACATCAGTGGTTTGAACAGCAGGCTGAGCCCCGGTAAACCGCCCCGGCGGGTGACATCAAAAGCCTCCAGTATCCCTGCACTCAAACCGGGAACCGAGAGCACAATCAGGAACCCGATCAACGGCAACTGCGTCAAACCCAGGATCATCTGCATAAAAACAGCAATCAGCAGCAACCGACCGGACTGCATGCGCATCAGCACGAGGCTTTGTGTCAACCACGTCAAGCCGCTAGAAAATGACCTGGAACGGGGTTTCTCTTCGGGATTATCGTGTGTCATCTATTTAGCCACCGAGGCAAATTTTCGGGCATCGCTGCTCCATTCCCTGGCCTCACGCATCGCCTCGAACACTTGCTCGGGTTGATCCACCAGCGACCACATTCCCAGATGCTGTTCTGACATGAACCGCTCACTCACACTGTACTCCAGAAAATCAACGAAACGGTCAAAGTAACCGTGTGTATTTACCAATACAACCGGGCCCAGGAAACTACCCAGCCGCTTGAGCGTCAGCACTTCAAACAACTCCTCGAACGTGCCGCTGCCTCCCGGAAGGGAAACAACGGCGTGAGAACCGACCAGCATACGGTGTTTCCGCTCGCGCATATCGTCAACCACGTCGAGTTGCGAAAGCCCACTGTGGCCGTGTTCGACCGTGTTCAGAAACTCCGGGATCACACCGTGTACATGAGCACCCTCAGCCAGCGCCTGGTCAGCCATGGCTCGCATTAGCCCGACTCCGCCGCCGCCATAGACGATATCCATACCCGCCTTCCCCAGGATCGCTCCCAGGCGAGCCGCCGCATCGTAATATCCCTGTGCAAGCGCACTGCTGGAGGAGGCGTAAACCGTTACGCGCTTCACAGCGGCCGGTGCTGATGAATGAGGTGTATCCATAAATTGATCCGTGTGTGTGCGGCATATTGTAATATGAACCTGAATTAAAGGAGGCTTCATTTGAACTCGCGTCAGAATTCTTTCGGCTCGTCACTTATCTCGGACACACCTGCTTCGATTGGCATCATCGCAATTTGCGCTTTGGTGTATTTCCTGCAGATGCAGCCGCCTGGCCTGGCGCTGTGGCCGCTGGGCAGTGGTTATTTCACACCCTGGCAACTGGTCAGCTACGCCTTCCTTCACGGCAGCTTCAACCACCTGTTTTTCAATATGTTTGCGGTCTGGATGTTCGGCACCCCGCTGGAGCGGTCCTGGGGTACCCAGCGGTTCCTCAGTTTTTATGCTGTCTGTGTGGTGGGCGCGGCCGTGATTCAGCTTCTGGTCCAGCTGTTCGAAGGTGGAATCTATCCGACGATTGGCGCTTCGGGCGGCGTTTTCGGCCTGCTGCTGGCCTACGGCGTGATGTGGCCGAACAACAAGATCTTCCTGCTGTTCTTCCCTGTTCCTATTTCGGCCAAGTGGTTTGTGCTGATCTATGGCGGCATCGAGTTGGCGCTCGGCCTGTCGCGAGCCATGCCGGGTATCGCGCATTTCGCACACCTCGGCGGAATGATTTTTGGCGCAGCACTGTTGTACAAGTGGGGCTGGCGGCCCGGCATGACCTGGAAGCGCTGACCTGCGCAGACAATCCCCGGGGATCAGTCCTCGAGGACGAAGGTCACCTTCAGGATGACGCGATATTCCTGGATATGCCCCTGTGAATCGCAAGACACTTTCTGGCCATCCACCCAGGCACCCTTGACGTTCTTGAGTGTCTGACTCGCGCGCTTCAGACCCTGGCGGGTCGCGTCCTCAAATGACTCCTTGGATGAGGCAATAATTTCTGTGACTCTTGCAACTGACATGAAGCTCTCCTTAGTTAATTAGAAAAAACCCTACGGGTACCACTGATCATAGGA
>RCNC010001457.1_pt1 | contig 18576 bp, 20 predicted proteins | sample 2041301 | NCBI WGS metagenome assembly RCNC01 (sample SAMN09708231, study PRJNA481090) | Marine sediment metagenome, whole genome shotgun sequencing project. | biome: marine sediment; feature: ocean; material: sediment; isolation source: Sewage treatment plant 13A marine sediment (STP13A) ... | reverse complement strand
AGAGACATGGAGGCATTCAGAGAGAAGATGGCCACGATGAACAAAGAAGAGTACCCGGAAATGTTGCGCAGTATCACGGCGTTTATCACCTTGAATGTGGAAGCCAAGCGGGAATTGAAGATCGTGGACAAGCTCTTCGCCTTGCCTGAAGTCAGGGAGGTCCACTCCATCCACGGAAGTATCGACATCCTGGTGAAGATTGCCCTGACCCGGGACCTGCTTTCCTCGGACGCCGAGGTGATCGGTCAGTTCGTCCACTCAAAGGTGCGCCAGATCGACGGTATCATCTCCACCCAGACATTGATTCCGGGAAAGTCGAAAGTGAAACCTCAGCAATGACCGATCTGTTGTCGACCACGTATCGATATCCCTTCCGGTGCTCAAGGCGCATAGCCTGAAAAAAGCGCCTGTGCTTTCAGACGATGCTTTGCAGAGCGGCGATGGTATCCTCCGGGTCCGGCCGCACCGTGTAGTCGGCGCTGATGGCCGCATAGCGGATAACCCCGTCGGTGTCGATGATCATCCGGGCCGGCAGGGGCAGCGTCCACGACGCGTCAGCGTTGTAATCTTCAATGTCGATGCCAAACTGCTGGTAAAGCGCCTTGAGGTCGGCGGCCATTGTGTACCTCAGCCCGTAGCGGGCGGCCACAGTATTGCCCGGGTCGCTGAGAAGGTCGCAGGTCAGTTTTTTTTCCTCGGCAATGGATTGATTATGTGCAATGGTGTTGGGAGAGATCAGCACCAGGGTGGCACCGAGTTTTGAAATGGCTTCCACGTTTTCGTTGAGAGCGTCCAGCTCCATATTGCAATAGGGTCACCAGCGTCCCCGGTAGACGGACAGGACCAACGGGCCGCGTTCGGTGAGCTCGCCCAGGGATACATCTTGGTCGCCGGTGTTTTTCAGCACGAAATCCGGTGCCAGATCGCCAACCTTTACCGTTCTGGCCAGAATTCCGGATTCGGCGAGATCCTTGGTGGCGCGGTGCATGATGGCCAGGGCTTCCTTGGGGGCCTTGGCTTCAAAACCCCTCTTGTATTCGTCCATTTTGTCCTGAAGTGGCATGGTCGACTCCTTCCATGGTTTGTTTTGACCCGGTCGTTGAACCTGAGTTGCCGGAGTTGACGTATGGGTAAAGATGGGCTCGAATTGAAAGAATGCAACCGGTGTCAATCCCAGTGAACATGAAGCGATGAAACGATCCAATCATCCCGGAGGGTTTCCATGAATTGCCCCACGTGTAAGGCCACGGTGGATCAAGGCGCCAAGTTTTGCCGGCAATGCGGCAGTCCCATCGGCATAAAATGTCCAACCTGTGGTGCGCCCAATCCGCCCGGCAGCAAGTATTGCGGTGATTGCGGAGGTCGGATGACGGCGATGAAAAATGACCGGCCGCGTGTAAGCGAACCGCTCGCGGATACCCCGGCGCCCGGCATGGTCCGGCAGGGGGAGCGACGCCATGTGACGATCCTGTTTACGGACCTGACCGGCTACACGGCCCTGTCCGAAAAATATGATCCGGAGGATATCCAAGCGCTGTCGGCGGCCATCCAGTCCAAGGTATCCGCAATCCTGCTTAAATATAACGGATACCTGGAGCGGGTCATCGGAGACGGGATCATGGCTGTTTTCGGCCTGCCCATGTCCCATGAAGACGATCCGGTGCGCGCCATCAAGGCGGCCCGGGAAATCAACCAGACCGTTGCCGCACTAAAGCCGTTCCAATCCGTGTCCGAAGATGAGCCGTTCAGCATGCATACCGGTATCAACACCGGCCTGGTGGTCACGGTCAATCCCCGCCCCAAGGATGGCACCTACCAGCTTTCCGGCGATGCGGTCAACCTGGCGTCGCGGCTTTCGGACATGGCCGAACCCGGCACCATCCTGGTCGGTCCCGAAACCTATCGGCAAGCCTCGGGCATATTTGACTTTGCGGCCAGGCCGCCGCAGAAGGTCAAGGGTAAATCGGATGTGATACAAGCCTATGCGGTGGTACGGGTAAAGGACCGCCCGGTAACGGTTCGCAGAAAAACGGGGCTGCAGTCGCGTCTGGTGGGTCGCCGGCTGGAGCTGTCCCAGCTTCGTGAAGCCACGAACCGATTGACGCAGGGGTATGGGTCCATTTGCGCCATTATCGGCGAAGCCGGCACCGGCAAGAGCCGTTTGATCGATGAATTTGAAACCGAGTTCGCCACCGAGGAGCGGAATTGGATCACCGGTTTCGCCTACGCCCACACCCAACAAATTCCCTACTACCCCTTGCTCGATCTGGTGCGGCGCTGGCTCAACCCCGAGGGTATTGCCACCAGCGAGGACCTGAAGGCCCTGATCACCGATCGTGTCGGCGCCAAACTGGGACCGGACGCCGAGGAGATCCCCATCATCCAGGGGCTCCTTGGGCTCGAGGTTCCCGAAACCGAAGGCATGAGTCCCGAGATCTGGCAGAAACGGCTGACGGCCGCCATCACGCGTCTCATGTCCGCCATTGCCGCTGACAAGCCCACTGTTTTCTGCCTCGAAGATCTTCACTGGGCCGATACCGCCGGCGTCGACCTGCTTCGCGCGATGCTGGCCGAATTCGGTTCACCGTCCATTTTATTGTGCACCTACCGCCCCCAGTTCAGCATGTTCACCAGCGATCAATCCGAAGCGCTGGGCGCCGTTTATCGGGAAATCCGGTTGAACGAGCTTTCGCATGATGGAATCACTGCTCGACAGCGGCCGGCTGCCGTTGGACCTGGTCCGGCTGATTCGCGAACGTGCCGAGGGCAATCCGTTTTACCTGGAAGAGATGGTCAACGCCATGATCGATGCGGGTGCATTGATTTTCCAACAGGACCAGTGGCAGTTGAAACGGGCCTTTCTGGAAACCGATGTTCCCTCCACGATTCACGGTGTCATCGCCTCCCGGCTGGACCAGCTCAGCCTGAAAGCCAGACGCGTTCTCCAGGAGGCATCGGTCGCCGGCCGGGCCTTTTTGTACGATATCCTCAAGCGTATATCAGTGTACAGTGATGGGATCGAAGATGGCTTATACGAACTGGAGCGCAGCGGCCTGGTCCATACCCGCGCGCTGCATCCTGAAATGGAATTTATGTTCAAACACGCACTGATCCAGGAAGTCGGCTACAGCAGCCTGCTTCGCAAGGAACGGCAACAGGTGCATGAGCGAATCGCCCATGTGATGGAACAGATTTTTTCAGACCGGTTGTATGAATTTTACGAAACGCTGGCCCTGCATTTCAAACAGGGATTGTCCACCGCCAAGGCGGTCTATTATCTGATCCGGTCCGGCACCAAAGCATTGCGGCGCTGTGCACTGGAGGAATCGGATCAATACTTCAGGGAAGCCCGGGCCCTGCTGGAAGATTGGAAATCCCAGTCCGAGGAAGAAAATGCCCTGATGCTGGATGTGATCAATGAGTGGGCCTTCGTGTATTATTTTCGTGGCCGCAACCGGGAACTGCTGGAGCTGTTTCAAAAATACCAGCCGCTGCTCGACGGTTTAGCGGACCCCTCACGGGAGGGCATGTACTGGGCCTGGCGGGGATGTGCACTGTGGCACAGGCACCGGTTCATGGAGGCTTATGAATGCCTTTCACGCGCGATGGCACTGGGTGAAAAGGCCGGCGACAACCGTTTGCTGGCCTATGCCAACACCTGGATGAGCTTTCCGTGCTGCGAGTTGGGCAAAATCGATCAGGCCATTGATTGCAGCCAGACTGCCCAGCGGCTTTACGAAGAGGGGCTGGTAAAAGATCCCTATGTCTATTTCCACGCCCTTGCCGGTAAAGGCTATGCTTTGTGGCACCGCGGTGATCGGCAGGCCACCTATGATATCGGTACCCGACTGCTCGAGTTCGGCAGGCATCAGACCAATATCCGCAGCATGGTCATGGGTCATTGCTGCCACGGCTGGAGTCACCTGATATCAGGGGATATGGCCCGGGCCACGGAGAGTTTCGAAGAAGCCGTGCACATTTCCGCCGATCCCTGGTATGCTCAGTTTCCAATCCTGGCGCTGTGCTATGGCCGCATCAGCAACGGGCAATTCGGCTCCGCCCTGAAGCTGCTCAAACAGTTGATGGCTTTCAGCGATGCCCATGGCGCCGAATTCGTCGGTGAACCGGCCCGATTTTTTTTCAGCCTGATTGCCCTTCAAAAAGGCGATGTCGAGGAAGGTATCGCCCGCATGGAACAGCTTATCGAAAAATGGGGCACGGCCGGCTGTCGGCTGCGCCATCTGACCTGCGGATTTGTCATGGCCCAGGTATACGCGCAATTGCTGCGTCTGACGGATCGACCGCCAGGCCGGGAGGCGACCGACCGGTCGTCCGTGTTCTTCGAACGTTCACTGAACTGGTACCGGGCCTGTATCCACACGGCGCAGGAGCTCGGGACCACTGCCCTGCAGGGCCGCTCCTTTCTCGAGTTGGGCGACCTCTACCTGACCGCCGACAACCCTGATGCGGCGCTGGACGCCTACCGGAAAAGCATTGCATTATTTGAGCACAGCGACGCCGGGGTATACTTGCAGCAAGCCAGGGAGAGGTTGGATAAACTGAAGAACAACCATTCTTGACACGCTTTCAAGCCACGAGGTCGAAATGAAAAAATTCCCGGGAACGAAATGGTTTCAACAACTGGTTTGGTGCTTTGGCTTTTTTGCGCTGGTTGGTTTTTTCGTTCTGCCTGTCCTTGCCTTGGACCGATTTGTGGACCATGCTGACGGCACGGTTACCGACAATCGAACCGGCCTGATGTGGGCGACAACGGACAATGGAAGCCCGATCAACTGGCCGAGTGCTCTTTATTATTGCCAAAAATTCAGCATCGGGGGACATGCCGACTGGCGGATGCCGACTATCGCTGAACTTAAAAGCCTGTATGACCCTGAAGCGGTAAACCCAAACGGTTACCACCTTACGCGCCTGATCAACACGTCCGCTCAGACTTGCTGGGCTTCGGAGACGCGTGGCAACCAGGCGGCACGTTTTAACTTCACCCATGGCGAGGTCTACTGGCTGCGCCAGTTCTATTCCGGCCCCACCCGCGTCCTGCCGGTGCGCGACGTGAAGTGAACACACGGGCCCTCCCTTTATCCGCCAGGCTGCCGTATAGTGAGGATGAACCGCTAACCAGTCACCCGTCCATGGACAAGAGGAAAGGATTCCAATGAAATATCGTTATCTTGGGGCATCCGGCCTGCTGATGTCGCGCCTTTCGCTGGGAACCATGACCTTCGGGGCTCCCGATTGGGGATGCGATGAAAAAGCGTCTCACGCCATCATCGAAAAATACATAGACTTCGGCGGCAATTGCCTGGACATTGCCGACATCTATGCCGGCGGACGATCCGAGGAGATCGTGGGTAGTCTCATGCCTGAATTGAACCGCGATGGGCTCATCCTCGCCAGTAAATGCTCACTCCCCTCCGGACCGGCCGTCACGCAGTTCGGCGCCAACCGAAAACAGATCATCGCCTCGTGTGAGAAAAGTCTCAAGCGGCTGAAGACCGATTATATCGACCTGTACCACATCCATGTTCCTGATCCAGTGACACCCTTCGAAGAGACCCTGCGGGCCATGGACGATCTCGTGAGGCAGGGCAAGGTCCGCTACACGGGGTCCAGCATGTTCTTCGGGTGGCAACTGACCAAGGCTCAGGGTATATCCGCAATGCACAATTTAGAAAAAATGGTTGCCGGACAATACATCTACAGCTTGATTCACAGGGAGCTGGAAAGGGAAACCATCCCGGCTGCCATCGATGCCGGTATCGGCATCACCTGCTTTAGTCCGCTTGGCGGCGGCCTGTTGACCGGTAAATATCGGGGACAGGAAAAACCGGGGAAGGGCACCCGCGCATTCTTTCGCACCCAGGTGGATGGTCCGCGGTTCTGGCATGCCAACGGTTACCGGACTGCCGACATCGTCGCAGAAGTCGCCGAAAGATGCGGGATCCCCAGCGAAAAACTGGCCATCGCATGGCCCCTGGGGCAAAAGTTTGTCACCTCGGTGATTATCGGTGTCAAGACCGTCGAGCAATTGGAAGCGAACATGGCGCCGGCTGACTGGGACCTGCCGCAAGACGTGTGGGATACATTGGAAGAACGGACGCGTCCCGAAGAAGAATACATGACCTGGTACCGTAGATTTAACAACCACCGGGTTTTCAAAGCTAGCGAGTTCCATGATGGGAAAGCAGACTTGATAACGACGGGGTGATTGGACAAAGGCCTCTCTTGCTCCTCGAACGGATTGCTTGACATGTGCCACCCAGTGTCTAGCTTATCCTCGTATAATGCCGCATAGATAAAGATCAGTTCATAACCTTCCACAGGCGGCACAAGCACACAAAACTTCTTCAGACAAAAATGGAGGTATGCAACAATGAGTGATGATAAACCAAAAACTTTATGCGCACATGTAGAAGAAGAACTGCAAGTCAACGATCCGCGGGCCTATATTGCACTTATCAAACCGGCGACGCATTACTGCGAAGGCTGTGGACGCAGCGCCGCAAAGGACGAAAATTTGTGTAAACCACAAAAGCTATAATCCATCGTGATCCCACCCGCCCCTTCTTGGTCGTGACTAAGATGGGGCGGTTAACACCCATCGATAATAATCAATCAATTCCACTCTCAATCATTCGAGCATGTGACCTCACGCCCGTTGCGTTTTGCAGGCAAAATGTGAATCCAAGCGGAAACTGAAAATTCCGGTTCTCTATAAAGCTCAAGCGACTTCTTGAATCCTGGTATTTATCAACCGGAGGTTTTATTAAGCCACCTGGTTTAAAGTGTGGTGTCATTCCCGCGAAGGCCTGAATCCACAAAGCTCAATTGACTTTCTGGATCCCGGATATCCGCTTCGCTGCTTCCGGGATGACACAGTCTGGTGTTCCGTCAACCGACCAACTTGGTCTTTATAGATAAGCGAATTGATAATTATAGCTGTCGCAATACCAACCGATGCAAAAGTGAGCGCCTGCTTTATTATTGGGGGCGTGTCGCCAAGGGTTGCACCCGATGGCAGATATCGCCCGACGTCACCGCATCCAGGAAATCTTCGGCCAAGCCTTTTCCGGCATCGGCCACCTGCTGCCAGCAGGCAAATCGCGCCTTGTCGTCACCGGCATAATGGTAAAAGTCCTTCCGATCGGTTATTTTCCCGTTGGGCAGGCGGGAGATGAAGCGTTCAGACGGTGCGACCACCAGCACATCGGCCATGTTGGCGGCAGACGGCAGGCGCCAGGGGAGGTGCTTGTCGAACCAGCCGGGGATGATGCGGCCGGAGAAATGGGGGTATAAAACGATGCCCTTGCCTTTCAGGCCAAAGGGAACGTCCAGGTGATAGTCCACGGCTCCGCCATCCCGGTAGACTCCCGGCGAGGCGCCCGCGATATCAAAAACCCCTTCCATGACAAAGGGGATCGAGCCGGATGCAAGCAGGGCCTGGTTGAGGTTGTCCGGCGAGAGCGCCGAATCGGCATCCGGCCATTGGCCCGCCGACGCAAACGGCGGAGGGTTTCGCGGGTCCGAAAAGAGTGTCTGTCGGAAAAACCATGGGAGACTGCGCCGGGCCAGCGCGTTGCCCATCACTGCCGCAGCCAGGCCCAGGGCCAGGGGAAGCCGATGTTCACTGGCGGTCAGGTGGCGGCTGCGCACGGCCAGCAGGCTGAGCCGGTTGAACGGATGGCCCAGAACTTCACGGGGGCCGTCGGCCCCCAGTGTATGGTCGATGATGGCACGGCTTTTCTCGGAGATATCGCGGGGTGTCGGCTCTTTGTCGTATGCTTGGTGGATGTAGGCGTCTTCCATGCGGTCGATGGCCGCAACCGGATCCGTGCACGAATCGGCGGCAAAGCGCCAGCTGCCGATGGACGATCCCAACAGGTGAAGTGGCTGCCGACGTCCCCGGAACCAGCTGCCGAACAGCGCCCGGTCCAGGTGGCCCAGGATCAGGGACCTTGAGCCACCGAAAGCTAAAATGTGCAGGTATTTTTTTTTCGTTGCCATCCTGGGGCGTTCAAACCCGTTTGACCGGTATTTGACAGAATCACCCATTCTTGGATACTCTCAATACATCACAACTCGTTAGAATTTTAAGATATCTAAAGAAACCGATATATAATCACCGTTCTCTTTCCAATTTTCTTGACTACCACATAGAGCGGATTCTTTGTCCACGGATTTGTTGTCGCATACAGCAAAAGCTTGGAGTTTTTGGTGACCCACTTTTGGTTGAGATACACGCTACAAAGTCTTATCTGGGACCGTTGAAATCAATTTTTATGGTGTGGCCATTTTAAAATTAACCCTTGACTCCTGAAATAATTTTGGCCTAAATTTGTATTCTTAATTTTTGACATTTCCTTCCTATTCGATGACTTTTGCGAAAATCGCGAAAATTTATATCTGACACCAACGGCTGACTGTTCTACCAATTCGTTTTGATGCTTCTGAGTTCCAACATGGGCATCGACGGTTTCAGATGAAATATCGTAGCCATTATGAGTGTTGATGCTGTTGGCTCCAGCATAAATCTTTGGTGATGATGAGCGGCAACCTTTCAGACATTGATGGTAAATAAAAAGCTCATATCCGCTTTAACTGATCCGCATAATAGCAGGGGTACCAGCCCAGGATTTCCCCGATAAAGGGAGATGCGTTACAGATGAAACCGAAACGGCCTGCAAATTGGCCCCCAGTGGTAAAATCGAGACGATTTGGTTCAGCCTTTTACAGCCCAATAAAGATTCTAACCCTTATCCTCTTGTTATTGGCCGGAATTCCACAGACTATCCATGCAGATTGTGAGGTGACTTTTCGGTGGGATGCGAACAATCCGGCCCCCGAAGGCTATCAATTGTATGGCCGTGAGGAGGGCCAATATTACGACGATGATAACCCTTGGTGGCAAGGCGACAGGACATTTACCCAATGTACTATCGAAGGGTTAAGTGAAAACAAGATCTACTTTTTTGTTGTGAGAGCTTTCAGAGTTGATAACATTAGTGGCGATTCCAATGAAGTCCGCTATGCCTGTGGTGACAACGACAATGTGATTACGACAGTTGGTGGATCCGGTTCCGGCTGTTTCATTCAATTGATTTTTAGATAGTGTACTTGCTCCAGATGATTTGTAATATCAGCAGCAGTGTTTGCTAATTGTTTTTACTCTTGTTGGAATAGGCTACGCAGAACTTGTGCGTGATCTCTGTACCAAATCGTTGTGACCACATTGCATGTACGTACCTTCTACATCAGGCCTAATGAAATTTTGGCCGGTAAAGATAACTCCAACTCATCACCAGCCAACCAACCCCATTTTTCAAGGTGCGTAGTTACAGGGAGTACGTTGCTTGCATCGGTAGGGACTCTATGCTGCTGATTGAGCAATACGCTGATCACTGTGTTAAGCATTTTGTTTGCAGGCTCTGAGACCGTGGGATTGGAGCCAGAGGTACTGTAGGGTTTTTTTGTGGAGCAGGGGAATATGGGTTATTGCAACCTCAACTGCAGCCATTTTGGGCCCCCCGCGGCACCGGCCACCACCTTGACATCGTCCGGGCCAAGCCCCTGTGACCGGATGGTCTCCAAGGCCCGTTCGCCGGCCAGAAAAACCAGCCACTCACCGCTCACGGTTTTGCACGTTCCCTGACAATTCGAATTCGGTGGGTCTCCCGCAGTGTCTGCCAGACCCGCTTCATGATTTCTCGTCCGGTTTGCGGGTCATCGTCGGCGTCCTTGCTGATATACACATCGAAGGCATACTGCAGGTAGGGAAGGCTTTTTTCGTCCATGTTGGCGATGAGCGATTTCTCTTTCAGGGACATGCCGGAAAGGATGTCCGCCACGATCCGTTGCATGTCCAGTGGGGGATTGGTTCTGTGTTTCATGGCTGACGCTTTCAGGAGCGCTGAAACAGGTTTCGGGACTTCCACGGATCGGTGTCGCCGTCCGACTGTTGATGGTACGGGGCGTTTTCGTAATCTACGGCGGCGATATGCGTGCACATGCCGCCCAGCTTTTTTACCACCACCTGATGCTCGGGGTGGGTCTGGTAGTGCTTGAGGGTATCCAGGTTGGCAAACACCGACACCAGGGCGAAATCGTATGACCGGTCGGACCGGGCTACATCCCGGCCGAAATCGTAGCTTTCGATTTCATCGATGCGGTCGGGCAGGCGGTCCAGCAGGGCTTCCAGTTCATCGATCTCTTCAGCGGTGACTTCGGGTTTGAATTTCATCATCACGACGTGGGTAATCATTTTCTCCCCCTTTTTCTGATGCGTTGAGCGTGGAATAACGCGTAATGCAGATACCGGGCTCTTTAGGAAATTGTAAAGCCGATTCATAGCACAGGTGGTTATCAAGCTGAATGAAAATTTTTGGGCGAGTATACACGCTGGACAACGTCGATCAATCATTTTATAACCGCCTTATCCCGTTACCTGAAGTTTTTCTTGAATTGCCGAAGCCAACAGAAAGCGAGAACGTATGACTCCGATGGATACTGACCCACGCGCCGCTTCGATTATCATGGCCGCCGGAAGAGGCAGCCGGATGAAAGACTATGCGGGCAATAAAACCTTACTGCCCTTAGCTCCGCGCGATTCTGTTTTTAGCGGACAGCGACCGATCATCATGCACCTGATGGAGAACCTTCCCGTAGGGCCCAGGTGCCTGATTGTTAACCACTGCAGAGCGCAGGTTATGGACACCACCCAGGGGACTGGGGTTGTCTATTGTGAACAGCCGGTGCTCAACGGCACCGGCGGCGCCATCCTTGCCGCCAAGGATTTCGTGGCTGCACAGCTTGTCCCGCACGTGATCATTACCATGGGCGATGTACCATTCGTGCAGAAGACGACTTACGAAATCCTTGTCGATGGCCTGGGCGTCCACGATCTGATGATCCTGGGTTTTTCTCCAACGGACAGGAAGCAGTATGGGGTGCTGGAGATCGAAAAAGGGCAGGTGAGAAAAATTACCGAGTGGAAATACTGGAAAGACTACCCGGCAACTCGGCAGGGTTCTCTGACCGTCTGCAACTCCGGCATTTATGCCGTGCGCAGAGCGGACCTGGCGGACTATCTTCCCATTTTGGCCTCCCGGCCGCAGATCGTTCAAAAGCAAGTCAACGGCAGGATGACGGACATCGAAGAGTTCTTTTTTACCGACCTTATCGAATTCATGGTCAAGGACGGCAAGCGTGTCGGGTTTCACGTGGTTGACGACGAATTCGAAACCATGGGAATCGATGACGTGGCCGCACTGGAAAAGGCTCAGGCCATTTACCGGGCTCCGACCCGCTAACAACCTGATAGATAAATCCTGCCAAAGCGTGGGACCGTGGCCTGAGGACGGAGGTTCGTGCTGGGCAATCGCTGGCTTCGGGACACCCGTTTTCCGACTTCCGTCCTCTGACTTCGGTCATCCGGCTTCATCCAAGACCCGCAGTGCTTCCCGATGCGCCTGGCTGAAGGGGTCTGTCACTGTCTCCACGGCATCTGGCGAACATGATGTCGGAACCATGTAAAAGTAGACGGCCTGCATCAGAAAAAACAGCCAGATGCTGATGGCCCAGGTGAGGCTGGAGCCTGGGCCTAAAAGGGACACTAAACCCGCACCACCGCCGACGGTGATCACTTCGGCGGCCACCGCCCGAACCGGCGTCGCGCAAAAGCAGCTGCCGCTGCGGATCCAGCTGAAAATTCCCAGGCCGAGGAAGAAAAAGCCGGCGTAAACACCGGGCCACAGGGCTGTCCCCAGCAAAAGGGCCATCGGAAACAGGATGACACTCGGCCCTTTGCCGCTCCATTGGGCCAGCAGCGCCGCATAACCCAGCAGATCCAGCCACAGCACCAGCGTGAAAGCCATGGGCCAGCCGATGGGCCCGGCCAACGACCATGCAGCGGGCATGACAGTCAGGGCGCTTATCAATCCATAGACCAGGGTGGTTCGCACGTGCCGTTTCATGGGGTCTCTCCTTTCTGCAGCGCCTCTTTTCGCGTGAGCAGTTCCAGTTCTATTTCCTCATCACCGGGATCGATCGAATAGATGGTTCCCGCGTTGTGGCCTGAAGCCGTCTCGAACAATCGGTCGGCAGCCCGGCTACAATAGGCATCCGCTTTGGCCTTAAGGGTTTCATACTGGAGCCGCTGATGGGCCAGGGTTTCCGCCAGCTGCATTTTCTCCTGCGCCATCGTATCTATCTGCTCCGTCAAATGGCTGGATGCGGATTCAAGGGCACGGCGCCTGCGGATCAGCATTCGGGCGATATCGTCTTTCTCCTTTTCCAGCGCCAGGACCAGATCCCGTTCCAGCTTATCCATCTCCTGGGCGTGGCGGGCGACCTGGCCGGTCAGGCGGCCGATGCGCTGTGTCAGTGCGTTGACCTGCTGTTCCTTGTGTCCGAGGCTGGTTTCCATTTCTCTCAGGTATTGCTTGAGCAGCAAGCCTTTGTCCTCCAGTTGATCCATCACGCCGTGGACATCGGCTTTGCACAGTCTCAACATGCGGGTCATGATTCCCATGGGACAACTCCTTTTTAGAATTGTGAATTTTTAATTCTCAATTTTGAATGAAGGATTTCTAACGGTTTTATTAAAATAGACAGAATACAAACATTCAAAATTTAAAATTAATAGGTTATTATCCTCTCCACCTCAGTTTACTGTTTATCTCTTCTCAGTCGATAGCCGTCATACTGCAGGGACTTTGCAGCCTGCTTCTTTTTTTGGGCCACGGCTGCCGGTGCACCGGTGAACGTTTCATCCACCTGCTGGCGAAGGGCCTGCACATCCGTTTCCAGGTTCTTGGCCACTTTGGCGGAGCCGACGGCGCTGTTGATGGCCTCATGCTTGGCCTCGTATTCATGAATCCGTGTCTGGGCGCGGGTTTGGTCACCGTCGCGGATATCGGCGGCCACCGCTTCCTTCAAGCGACTGAACGCTTCCTGAACGACCTGGTCCGCCCATGAATCCTTTTTGATGCTGGCCATCACCGCCGCCGGGTCCGGCACGCAGGCAACGGTCAGCGGCCGGCCGGCGTCTACTGTCCGCAGCCTGCCCTGACGTTGATACCTCACCTGCACCCGGCCCATGACGATCTCTTTTTCCACAGCCGTGGGCACCTGGAAGGTCAGGTAGAGTGTTTTGCTCTGGCCGGACAACAGATTGCCCGGATGGATGATTACCGAGCCGTCCTCGTGGCGGATGGGGTACCCGCCGGCAGCCACCAGACGAACCCCGGGTTCCAGGGGAATCCGGATGTTGACATCGGCGGCGGCCACATGGCGGGTGGCCTGGAATTCGGATTCAAACACCTGGGCGAACACCTGGGGATCCTCCAGAAAGGTGTAGTGACCGGCGCCCTGGTCGGCGATGGCCGTCATCAGCATTTCGTTGAATTCAAGCCCGACGCCGACGGTACTGATGGAAAAGCGGTTCTCCACGGCTGCCGAAGCCATGCGCCCCAACGCATTCGGATCGGTGACGCCCTGGTTGGCCAACCCGTCGGAGATGAGAATGACCTTGCGCTGGCGCAGGTCACTGGGCGCGTGCATCAACACCTCCATACCCCTTTTAAGTCCACCGCCAAGATTGGTGCCGCCGCCGGCGTGGACGTGCTCGACTGCCGAGGTCAGCCGCCGCCGGTTGGCCTCGTTCATCGACACCAGACCCGATTGGGTCTGCACGCCGTTTGAATAGGTCACCAGGGCCAGGCGATCGTCGGGCCCCAACTGATCCAGAAGGCGTATGACCGCCTGCCGGGCGTCGTTCAACTTTTGCCCTTCCATGGAGCCGCTGCGGTCCAGCACAATCACCAGGTCCGCGGCCTGTGCCGGATCGTTTTCAATGGCGGGGAGCCGGGCTGCGGTCAGGTTCAGGGAAACGGTCACCCGTCCGTCGCCGCCTTTGAGAACCTTGTCCTGAACCACCTCGGTGGAAACGGTGACCGGCGCATTTCCGCTCAGGGTGGGGGCGTCCAGGGGAGGGGGCGTGGCTGAACCCATCGCCCCCATGGCGGCCAGGGCAGCAGTGGTGGCCACGACTAGGCCGAGGATGGCCAACAGGCTTTTTTTAGTGGTCGACATGATGTTTCTCCTTTTTTGTGGGTTAGGTCTGCCGTTTCGATCGATTGAATGGTTCATGATTCGGATTGTAAACCAGTCCAATGGAAATACAATTCAAACAAATGCAAAAGGTTAGCGCCATTTTTTTGCATAAGTTTTACTTTTAATCAGGTGGACTTTGGTGGTAGGGATGGAGAGCAACCATGACGATCGGGGACAAGGAGGAACGATGAATCAGCCGAAAGCCCGTATTCTGGTGGTGGAGGACGATCCGGCCATATTAAAAGGGCTTTGCGATGTGCTGGTGTTCAACGGCTACAGCGCCGACGGCGTCGCCGACGGCACCAAGGGCTGTGAATCCGCATTGAGCGGACAGTATGATCTGGTCTTGCTGGATGTGATGCTGCCCGGTATGGACGGCTTTTCCATCTGTCGTGAGATCCGCCGCCAACGACCGGTCCAGCCGGTGATCATACTCACGGCCAAGGGGTCCGAAGATGACGTGGTGACCGGCTTTACCGCCGGTGCGGACGATTATGTGAGTAAACCCTTTTCCTTGAGAGAACTGATGGTGCGGGTGGAGGCGGTGCTAAGAAGAAGCGGAAAACCACTGGGAGACGAGCAAATCCAGTATGCCGATATCCGGTTTGACGGCCTCAACCTTCAGGTGATCTGCCAGGACCGGTCGGAGGCGCTGACCCGACGCGAAATGGACATTGTCGTTTACCTGTTCCGCCATCGGGAACGCATCATTTCCAAAGGTGAACTGCTCACCGAGGTCTGGCACTACAAGGACCCTGATGTGGAGACCCGCACCGTGGACATTCATATGCTCAAACTGAGGAAAAAGATCGCTTCGCTGGCCGACGGACGGGTGCTGATCCAGACGGTTCGCGGCGAAGGATATCGCCTGGAGCCGGAACAATGAAGCGTCTGCGCCTTTATATGATCATTTTCTGCGTGCTGGTCTCCCTGCCGCTGGCTTTCGTAGCCTGGCGGACATACGGGGCCCTCGATCGGGAAATTCAGGCACAGGTGCGGTTCTTTTCTGAGCGGCTGCTGGACGAGATCGAAGCCGAACTGGCCGAACTGGTCCGGCGGGAGGAAAACCGGGCCGTGGACGAATATGGCCACAACCGCGTGCAGGAGAGCGGCACTACACCGTCCCCACTGGCCCGGTTACCCGTTGAGACATTTATTCTGGGATATTTCCAGAACAATCCGGACGGGTCCTTCCAAACCCCGCTGGTGAAGGAGGATGAGGGCCTGCCAGCCGGTCTTGCCGACCGTGTAAACCAGCTGAAGGTCATCAACACGGTTTTCAACCAGCGTAAATTCATCGCCCAACTGCCGACGCCTGCACCGCAAAAGGGTCAACAACCGACAGCAGTTGAAAAATCAGAACAATCTTCCTTTGCCGACCGTTTTCTGCGAACGTCCGAGCAAAAGAAATCCAAAAGCGTCCTCGGCCAAGAGCGGGCCCGGGTGGAGGAGATCACCGCAGGCCAGGCGATGAACCTGGCCCAACGGGAACCTGACCGATCGGCTTCGCTGAGCAAGGAAGATGCCGTTGCCGACATGGAAAAGGATGAAGCCGCACCTTCGCCCTATGGCATGCCGGCGGCCCCGGCGGCTCGGTTCGCGCCGGACGCCCGCCAGCTGCCGGTGGTGGAAACAGTGCCTGCAGATTCGGAGACCGGTCGGTTTCAGGTCGAAGTGGCGCCCCTGCAGGCCGTTGCCATCGATGACGGACGGGTGTTTATCTTCCGGCGGATCGGCATCAACGGCCAGATCTACCGGCAGGGATTCGTGCTGCGGCTCCAACCCTTTCTCGATCACCTGCTTGCCGTGCACTACGACCCTCAGCCCATCGCACGGTACACGCGGTTGAGAATGATTGCGGCCGGCCTCGATGCGTCCCGCCATCCAAGCGGCGCAGACGCCGGAATCGCGGCCGGAGATTGGGTCGCGGGCAGAACCTTTCCCGCCCCATTCGATTTTCTGACCGCCGAGATGCGCGCCGTGTCGCTGCCGCCGTCCCCGGCCCGTCAGACGCTGACCCTGGCCCTGGCGATCCTGGGTGCGGTAATGGTTGCGGGTCTGGTGACCATCTACCTCAGTACCCGGACCGTCCTGGACCTGTCCGAGCGGCGTTCCCAGTTCGTTTCCGCCGTGACCCATGAACTCAAGACCCCGCTGACCAACATCCGCATGTACGTCGAGATGCTCGACCAGGGCATTGCCGCCACACCGGAGCGGGAGCAGGAGTACCTGGGTATCCTTGCCTCGGAGAGCGCCCGGCTGTCCGGGTTGATCAACAATGTGCTGGAACTCTCCCGCCTGGAAAAACAAACCCGCCGCTTCGACCTCAAGGATGGAGATTTGAGCGACGTGCTGGCCGATGTACAGTCGGTGATGGCCGAGAGCCTGGCCCGGGAGGGATTTGATCTGAGAATTCACACCGGTCGGCTGCCCGGATTTGCCTACGACCGGGAAGTGCTGGTCCAGGTGCTGATCAATCTCATGGAAAACAGCATCAAGTTTGGCCGCCATCTGCCGGAGAAACACATTGCCATTGCCGTGGATGCGGTGGACGGCTGGGTGAAGCTGACGGTGTCCGATGCCGGGCCGGGTATTCCCAGACGAGCGTTGAAGCAGGTGTTTGAGGACTTTTATCGTGTGGACAACGACCTTACCCGCACCACCGGGGGCACCGGCCTCGGCCTGGCCCTGGTGAAAAAATTCATTGTTGCCATGGGCGGACGGGTTCAGGCAGAGAACAACGACGGTCCCGGCTGCACCATCACCATTAGTCTGCCGGCGAGCCGGCAAGTTTGACGGATTCGTAAAGAAGCCCGATCCGCCTGAGGCGGATAAATACCTGCGTTACGCCTAATCGAGGGCTCAAGGCGTCTATGAATCAAGGGAAATTGAAAGATGAACATCGAACATCGAACGTCCAACATCGAATGATGAATGGGAAACTAAAAAGAGCTATGGGAAACCCAGAGATGGTTAATACCGATTCAGCGCGTACCATAAGTACGCTGCCTTCGGCACCCGCGATAGCGGTATTCTCGGGATTGAACCCCTCCCTGCGGTAAGCCGCAGGGAAGGTTCGCCGTATGGATGACAGGCGGTTTTTTATCCGATTGCCGACTTCCGCCTTTCAGGACGGCGGTCGCGCTCGCTTTCGTGGCCCGCAAGCCTTGATCTCGGGCTTCTAAGGAAACGTGACACAAAAGAAGGCCCGATTTTCGTAGGAGCGGCTTCCAGCCGCGATCACATGACATTATCGTGGCTGGAAGCCGCTCCTACGTCATCCCGTTTCCTTTCGGATAGTTGGCCATGCAGGGCCTGGAAAAGCCTTTTTACTAACCCGTCGGAAATGCGACTTGTTAAGCGTTTATTAACTTTGCAACCGGAAAGATGCCTTGGAAGACAAAAAGAACGGACTGCAAGCCATTTACGACGACTTCGAATGTGCCGCCGCGCCTTATAAAGTCGAAGCGGCCTGTGCTAAAGGCTGTTCGTTCTGCTGCAGCGATGCAGGCAGCATCCACATCACCACCCTGGAAGGCCTGGTGATCCGTGATCGGATCAACCGGTTGCCCCGACCCCGGCAGAAGGCTGTTTATAAGAAATTGGCTGTCGACATGAAGCAGCGCGAGCGGGAAAAACCATCCGCCTGTCCCTTGTTGATGAAAAACCGGGCCTGCATGATCTACGACGTACGCCCTTTTGCCTGCCGCCGGATTTACTCCCTTGCCGTCTGCAGCCGTAACCGGCACCCGATGCTCAACCGGCAGGTCATTGCCCAGGGTGACGAGGCCATCCGGGCCTTGCAGCAATTGGACGACAGCGGCTACAGCGGCCACCTCTCCTACATCCTTCACATGCTGGACACCCCCGTTTTTCTAAAAGCCTACCTGGCTGGTGAATACCACCCCGAAGCGGTCATGGCCTTTGGAAAATCCCATGGGATCATCATCAACCGGGTCATTGGGCAGGTCGCTGAGAATTTAAAGCCCCGATCGCCAGCGGCAGATGGTGATTCTCAAAGTAGTCAATGATGACGGGTCCAAGGGTTCGAGGGATCGAGGAATCAAGGGAAATTGAAAGATGAACATCGAACATCGAACGTCCAACATCGAATGATGAATGGGAACCGATGAAGAAAAAGGCATATGATCTGGAAGAAAGGTTGCTCGCGTATTCGGTGCGAATCATAAAGATTGTTGAGCAACTCCCCAAAACCAGAACGGGCAACCATGTTGCGGGGCAAATGCTAAGAGCAGGCACCTCAGCCTATCCAAATCATGGTGAGGCCCAGGCAGCGGAGTCGCCAAAAGATTTCATCCATAAGCTTCGTATCTCGCTAAAAGAGCTTCGGGAAACCCAGAGATGGTTAAATCTGATTCAGCGTGTACCATTAATTAAAAAACCTGGTTTATTAAATGATCTTTTACAGGAAACAGAGGAATTGATCCG
>RCNC010001202.1_pt1 | contig 18617 bp, 15 predicted proteins | sample 2041301 | NCBI WGS metagenome assembly RCNC01 (sample SAMN09708231, study PRJNA481090) | Marine sediment metagenome, whole genome shotgun sequencing project. | biome: marine sediment; feature: ocean; material: sediment; isolation source: Sewage treatment plant 13A marine sediment (STP13A) ... | reverse complement strand
TGGTGATCTTTCCGATACCTTCAAAATACTCAAACCGGATCTCCTCAAAATCCTTGAGACTTGTCCAAGCTCTTTTCTCCATTTCTTACTCTTAATTTAAAGGAATAATTCCTTAAAGATACGACTATTTTCACTGGCTGTGGTATCCACTTCCAGTACTGACAGGGCATTGCCGGGTGCACAAAGGTCCACTATCTGGCGATTCAGCTCCTCCATGTTGGTGGCACGTGAAAACCTTCTTCCAAAGGCTCCGGAGAGCAGCTCCAGCGATACAGGATGATGGGTAACACTGAACTCTTCAAAAAACTCCATTCGATCAGGACCGTCAAACAAACGGAAAATACCACCCCCGCCATCATTCAGCACAACGATCTTAAGGTTTTCAGGAAAACTCTTGTTCCAGAGGGCATTTGAATCATAAACAAAACTGAGGTCCCCCAGTATAAGCAAATGCTGCTGGTCCGAGACCATGGCAGCTCCCACCGCAGCAGAGAGCGATCCGTCAATCCCGGAAACTCCTCTGTTGGAGTAATATTTTAGATCGGGTCTCGAGCGAAGCAGTTGTGACAAGCGTATGGTGGTACTATTCCCCAGGTGGATCACCATCTGAGCAGGCGCTGATTCCAGGATCCGTGCCACGGCAGTCAGGTTTCCAAAGGATGCCTGCTTAAGATAATCCCGGGCACGGCCAGCTTCCCGCTCCTCAATGTCTTTCCATAGACGCTGATACGAATTATCAAACTCATCTGAAACTGCCAGCTCCTTAAATAGATCGACCAAAGCCGGGCCCTCCTGAATCTCTTGAATTTCAAGATTCTTAAGCGACTGGACAAAGAGCTTCAGGTGCTTGGAGACCACCTGTTGTCCGAAAGAAATCAAAAGGTCGGGCTCCAGGGAAGTGCGCTCCTTATCCGAAGCACCTGCCAGTACCAGTTCCGGTGTGGAGACAAATTGCTCTGAGCTCAGGTTGGAAATATTCTCAGCCACCACCACAATATTCATCTGAGTTTGCAAGTTCTCAAGCACCTGCTGCAGCCTTGTATCGCCTGTGCCCATTCCAGCCAGAATCATCACTTTTTTTCCGGCCAGGTTAATGCCTTTTTTTAAAGCTTCTCCTGAAGAAGCGGATTCAGAATCAGCCTTAGTATCTCCCCATGATAGCATGGAATCGGGAAGGGATTCATACAAGGGTTCTGTAAGTGGAAGGTTCAAATGCACCGGGCCTGGGGGGTAGGCAACAGCCTCCTGAAATAAAAGCTCCACCGACTGCATCCCATGCTCCAGATCACCGTGTTCTCTTAACTCGGCAGGCAACTCCAAAAAGCCTTTGGAGAAATTAAAATAGGGAGCTCGCTGATCTGTTACCTGGTTGTTAAACTGGGACAGCATCTCCCGGGGGCGATCAGCTGTAAGTACCAGCAGGGGAATCTTCTGATGAAAGGCTTCTGCCAGAGCAGGGGACAGATTCAGTACAGCGGTACCCGATGTGGTGACCACCACAACAGCTTCACCCAACTGCCGGGCCATCCCAAGTGCCACATAGCCGGCCGAGCGTTCGTCAACAATGCTGTGGCATATAAAGCTCTTATGAGAAGTAAATAACTGAATAAGCGGGGCATTCCTGCTACCCGGAGCAATAATCACATGCCTGGCTCCCAGCTTTTCAACAAGGGATCCCAATTCGGAAATATGTTGGAGATGGTGCATAAGTATTACTCCAGATTCTTGATATAAGTTCCCATGATTTTCAACAGGGAAAGGGCCTTCAGCCGTGTCTCGTTCCACTCTTCTGCCGGATCCGATTCAAGGGTAATTCCTCCTCCAATATAGAGCGAGATGTAGTCCGGAGTTACCTTCATACAACGCAGATTCACGAAAAGGTCGGTCTCTCCATTGGACGATGTGGGTCCCAGGAATCCCGTGTAATAATCCCGGTCGTGCGGTTCCAGCTGCTTGATAAAACTGATGGCATCCTCCTTGGGCTGACCAGCCACAGCCGGGGTAGGATGCATGGCATCCACAAACTCCCAAAGCCTGCCATTTAACCTGGCATAGTCCAGGGTAAAATCGGTTCGAAGATGCAGCAGGTTACCAGCTTTCTTTACATAGGAAGAACTTACCCGGTAGTCCTTCACATCAAAGGCTCTCAGCACATCATGAATATAGCGGGTTACATACTCCTGTTCAAGCACCTCCTTGGCGGTCCACCTGTTAATATCCATGTGTTTCTCTGCATAGGGCATGGTTCCAGCAAGGGATACTGTAGATACCTTCCCGTCACGAAGTCTGAGCAGAGGCTCCGGAGAGGCTCCAAGCCAGAAATGTTCATCGCTCTTAAAAAGATAGGAAAGAGCATTGGGATGCCTTTTACATATGGACTGATATAGTTTAGGCACCAGCTCCATATGGTTTCCTTCCACAACCCTGATTCGGGATAGCACAGCCTTTTGAAAAGAACCGGTGGCTATGGATGACTTAATGGAATCCACCTGCTCCATATAGACTTCACGCTCAGTTACCACCGGGGCTCCACCGTTCCACTCAGGCTGTGGCCGCGACTCAAGGAGCTCCACTTTTTTGAGGGTCTCTTTGGAAATATCCGCGGCATTGATGACAAGGTCGGGCTTCACCAGTATGTAGCGGTGACCGTTCCGGGTATCAAAGGGTGCCATGATAAATCCGGTCTCACCAGAAATATCCCGGATCGAATTCCACTCTACATTCCCCGGGGTAGTCTGGATATAGGTAGTGGTATGCTCCTGCTGCGGCAGACGAAAGGTTACAAAAGGGAGGTTTTTGGCAATACAGGCGTTATGGATAGCTATAAGACCCTTGTTCATAATGATGGCTCAGCGAAGTTCTTCCGGCTTTCTTGGTTTAATACTATTGGTAACACGGCTTATGGAAATAAGTTTGCCCGTATCATCCTTAATTTTCACATCCCAGATATGTTTAAAATCAGCTTTTACAAGCAGCGTGGCCTTTGCTATCAGGGTTCCTTTCCTTGCAGGAGCAAGGTGCTGACTGTTGACCGAACTGCCAAGAACATTGAATTTGTCCGGATCCACAAGAAGAAACGATGCGGCACTTCCCACACTCTCCGCCAGGGAGATCAGTGCTCCTCCATGTACCACCTCCATGGGCTGGTAAAGCTTTGGCGTGATAGGCATCCTGGCTTCCAGACTACTCTCGGTAGCTGCAGTAAACTCAATGCCAAGCAGCTCCATAAAAGTATCCTTACACGCGCTGTTTATCTCATCAATGGTCATCCTGTCAATCTCTTTGTCGCAATATACAATTTCCTGCTATCTCTTCTGCAGTACCAGCAGCATCACCGATCCCAGGAAGAGCGATTTGCTTCGGATCAAATCAAAGCCTGCCACCTCCAGGATTTCCCCCATCTCCTCCTTAGTATAGTAGTTCTTAGATGAACTGGCCAGGTATCGATAGGCCTTCAGGTTTCCAGATATCCATCCCCCCAGGTAGGGCAGTATAAAACGGAGATAAAATCCATTGAAGATTCGCCATAGTGGACTGGCTGGCTTGCTACTCTCCAACACTACCAGTTCTCCCCCGTTTTTCATCACTCTGCTCATCTCAGCAAGATGCTTAGTTGCATTGGAATTCTTATACACCAGGTTCCGGATGCCAAAGGTGATCCCCATGGAATCGAAATGGCCATCCTCAAAGGGCATCTCGCCTGCATCGCCCTCCATAAAATAGATTTCCACCTGCCTGTTTCCTTTTTGAAACTGCTTCTGCTTAAGTTGAGCTTCCTTCAGCATCTCGCTGCTAAAATCAAATCCCGTAAGCTTAATCCCCCTGGCACTTTGATCCACTTGCCTGGCCAACTCCAGCAAAAAATCGCCCGTTCCGGTACAAAGATCCAGCACCCTGCCAGGTTGCGACTTAAGAAGCTCTTTGGCGGCACGCTTTCGCCACGAACGGTCTCTTCCAAAGGTAAATATCCGGTTTACCCTGTCGTAGCTTGCATGGATATCTCCATAAAACGAGTGTAATGGAAAATCTTTTTGCTCTTCCTTCATGCCTTATTCTGAAGCTGCAAAGATATTGATTTTTGGATGCACTATTCCACACTGAACTTTGCGGTGGCCGAGTAAACCTCTCCGTTGGGTGAAACTCCTCTGACCAGAACCACATAGTTACCAGAGGTGCCTGGCGCCTGGAAAGGAATTTCCATCTGTTTGCCCTGTTCCAGTATCAGATTCCCTGCCCAAAAGAATGTATTCCGGGTATCAGGTATACGGCCATCCTGAACGGAGGGTGCCTTCACAGGGTGGAGCTTGGGGTGAAAGGACTGGTAATCAAAAAAATAGGACCCTGAGGGAAGGTCTATACCGGCCATATCCCCTTTTCTGGAATAGATGGCCAGAACCCCGCCAAAAGCTACATTACCCTTCAGGTAGATATCATCAATCAGGTCGATTCGCTCAATTTTCTCCGGCGAAAGTGCCAGTAGGGCTTCATGAGCAAATACGGAGATATGATCAATCATGATCAATGGTTTATAGACCCTGATAGAGTTGTTGTCGCTTAGAATCCTGATATGGTTCTTCCCTTGTTTCTTATAAAATTGGACTTCAGGAAGCAGGTTGATAAAGATCTCCTCCAGGTTCGGCAGTCTCACATAATCGTCTATCAGAAGGCGATTCACCCTGGTCCCGTAAAAAGGTATACGACTCCCCTCAGAATACACCTCCGAAATAGTGGTGTCGGGGGAAAGATCTCCGGGTTTAAAAGCCTTTGAAAGCTGAATATTCAAGGCTATTCTCCTGGCCAGCTCCTCTTCAAGATCTGAAAGCAGAAAAGGCTCCACCGGGAGGTTCATTGTTTGGGAGTCGAACTCCTGGTCAATCCGGACCTCCAGTCCGCTCCCATCCTCCTGCTCGGGAGTCACAAAAAACTCATGCTTATCGTCACCACCAGCGGGGGCGGTAATTACAAATCTTCCATGCTCATCCGAGATGCTCGCAAAATAGTCAGGATTTTCACCCAACAATGAAAAATGGAGGGTCGTGTAAGGAACCGGGAGCTTATCAGGGCCAACAACAGTACCAGATATGGATACGCCATTTCCCAGATCTGGAAGGAAACTGACCCTGAATGAATCATTGGAAGAAGGGGGAGCATTTATATATTGTCCTTCCGACAAATTAATACTACCTGTCGGAACCACTGTCACACAATAATTTAACTGTTCTATAAATAAGTTTGAAGCTCCATTCACCTTAAACACTATTTCCTGACCACCCTGAACGTAAGGGGAAGAAGTAGAAAGCTCCAGCATCCCCTCCTTGTAACTCACCTTTTGTAAACCACTGTCAGTGCTTTCGGTATCTGTATGGCCGATCACCTCAGAACGGTAAGGGTTGATAATTTTCAGGGGGGTATAAGAGAAACTGTCAGGACCCTGGTTCCGCATCCAGCGGGTGTAGCACTTCAGGTAATAGTTACCCGTAAGTGATGCCGTGGGGATAGAAATAGCACCTTCTGCCTTTCCCCAGGATATCTGGTATTTTCCTTGCGCAAGTGCTTCGCCTGTTGATGCGATCAGTTCCACATAGAGCACACTACTCCATGGATTCTCTCCGATGGGACCACTTACCCTATGGTCTGCACGAAAATGAATGGTCTCATCCACCGCATAGACAGAACGATCGGTAAATACTTGTATCTGCTCACGGATTTGCTTTGCCTCCTCCCTTTGCTCAGCATCAAAAGGTGACTGAGCAAAAACCGGAGTAGTTGCCAATCCCATCAGGATCGCAAAGATCAAAAGTTGATATGGACCTTTTTTTATCTGCATCTACCAAAAATCGGGTATCTCATTATCTCCACCTCGTTCGGTGCAATCAAAACAGTTTCTCACACCTGTCAGCCAGGCCGGACCCGGACCAAGCGGTTGAAGAGAGAGAAGGTAATAATACTTATCAAAGATAAAAGTGCTATTGTCAAACAGCGTATCCAGTCTGCAGGTATAAGCACCAGCCAAAAAACTCAGCTCATCCCATTCCACGAAGATCCGTTTCTCCTGGATCTGGGTGGCATAAAAGAATCCCAGGACCTTTTCGGCGGACCTGTTTGCATTATAGATGTTGCCCTGACTGCTTGAGGGTTGTGTTTCATACAGGCTGGCGGAATTTGCCGATTGCGCAGCTAACTTCTCCCAGTAGGTATATGCCTGGTCGGTCAGAGAATATTGTTCCACAAGCAGGCTGTATCGATCTGCCAGCCGTGGGGTCTGGTCCGATACATAGTGCAGCTGATTCCGATAAATGTTGTTTTCGGAGAGCAACTGGGTAGACGCCGCATAGACCGTCTCAATGGCTTCTGTCTGCCAACAGGCAGAGACAGTATCTTCAATATTTGGTATATTCATTCCCTTATACCTGACATATTGTCCGGTATAGGGGGCGTGATACTCCCAGGTGGCAATGGCTTTCCAACGGTAATTCCGGGTACCCCCATCAAAACCTCTTACATCATTATAAAACTGTATCCCCTGCCAGACATCGTCCGGATCCTCTCCCCCTGAAACCTGTTCGAAGTAGTATATGGAATCGACGGGTGGACAGGAAAGAAGTGTATCGTAATCAGATACATAAACATTGTTCGACGGGGCAACTACCTGCAGGGAATAGGATTTGCCCACCCCAAGAAAAGGTTCGTCCAACCAGGCCTCATAGATCCCTTCTGTTTCCCAGTTCTCGGCATAAAATTCTATGTTGCCAAGATCATCCTGAACAGAAACCACGCAGCCCCTCACTGGTCTAAATGAAGGGTCACCATAGGGTGTGGACAGGGATACGCTAACCTGGTGAATGCCGGGCTCGTTACTGATCATCCCATCAATGACCATCACTTCCTGGACCTCATTGATAACGGGATCATAGGGTTCTATGCAGGCCTTACACACCAGCAACAGCAAGATTAATATGATGTAGTATCTATTCGCTGGCATAATTCCCTAATTTAAAGTTCCAGGAGAGGGTAACCACCATCTGACCGAAGATGGAGAGCTTGTACCCGTTGATGGCGCCATCGTCGTTCTGAAAATAGACCGAATAGGCATTTTGCCTTCCTGTAATATTGTAGAAATTGAGCATCCAGTATGAGTGGAAGACCTTTCTCTCTCTCAGGTTTCCCTCCAGATTAATGGAAAAGTCCAGCCTGAAATAGTCGGGAATCCGGTAGCTGTTCCGGTCGGCATAATCCACAAATTGTATTCCGTCCATGTAATAGATGGATACGGGATAGGTCACCGGTCTGCCCGTCGTATATACCATATTGGCAGAGAAACTAAGCCTGCGGTTTAACTTTATATTGGTTACAATGCTCAAATTATGGGGCCGGTCAAAGTTGGAAGGATAAGGCTCCCCCTGATTGATCCGCTCACTGGAGAATTCCGAATCCACCAGCATCATGGAGCGGGCATAAGAGTATGCGATCCAGCCACTCAGTTTGCCGGCACTTTTCCTGAAAAGGGCCTCAAATCCATAAGCTTCCTGTTCCCCTTGCAGGGTGACCTGCTCCACATAGGGACTCGTAATAAAACTTGCACCATCGCGAAAATCCACCACATTATTGATCTTCTTATAATAGACCTCCAGGGAGGTATTTATTCCGCCCCTTGGGAAGTCCTGGTAGAAGCCCATAGAGAACTGATCTACATATGGAGGTACGATATTGTAATCGACCAGCTTCCACTGGTCCGTAGGCGATATGGCGACGGTATTGCTTAACATAAAAATAAACTGGTTGACCCGGTTGTAAGAGAGCTTCAAGGAGTTATTGGCACCAAGCATGATGTTCAAGGCCAACCTGGGTTCAAGACCGGTGTATGTTTTAATAAGCTCGTAGGGCTCCGCATCAATCACCTCAACCACGCTGCCAGGCTGAATTGGCAAGCCTTCTCCATACACCTGAACATCGTCCGGACCAAGGACAGAATAGAATGCAAAGCGCAGTCCCCCGTAAACTGTAAAACGAGGTGAAAGTGAGATTTCATCGGCCAGGTAAACCGCAGTTTCCAGTCCATTGTCTAATCCCAGTTCCACTGGTACACGTATGGAGATATCACCATAGGGCAGTACATCTCCCCTATCCAGATTATAAAGAATGGCACTGCCTCCGAAAGTCAATTTATGCTTCCCCAGTGAAAGCCACGACATATCCAGCTTGGTTTCATAGTGGTCTATCCGGTAAGATTGGGTCCAGGCCTCGGATGCTACCTGCTCATTAATGGTGGTAAAATCATAGGTACCATAAACCAGGGCCAGGTCACCCGAAAGCCGTGTGCCCATCCTCCTCCTGATATTAAGTGATCCCCCCGCATTGTTATATTCATACTGGTTGGTAGTGCCCAGCTTGAAATAATCGTGACTGTAATATCCAAAAGCCTTGATCAGGGTTTTTTCTCCAGGCTCCCATGTGAGCATTCCAGACAAATCGTTGAAATTGGCCTTGCTCTCCCTGAGTACGGGATCTTCCAGCTTGGAAAGAATCCAGTCTGAATAGGTGGAGCGGCCGGCCACTATAAAGGAACTGCTCCCCTTTTTAATGGGTCCCTCCACAGATAGGCGGGCCGTAACCGGACTAATCCCTCCGTGGGCAGTGTACTTGTTCAGGTTGCCCTGTCGGGCGGTAATATCAAAAACGGAAGCCATGCGCCCTCCATAGGAAGCGGGCACGTTGCTTTTATATAGGGTGAAATCTTTAACAATATCGGGACTGAACGAGGTAAAAAATCCAAATAGATGGGAACTATTATAGACAGGAACCTTGTTGATATAGATCATATTCTGGTCTGCAGCACTGCCCCTTACATTAAAACCGGCAGCTCCCTCTCCAACCGTTTGTACCCCCGGCAACATCTGAATTACCTTCAGCACATCTTTCTCTCCCATCACCATAGGAACCTCATTTAGCACTTTGTAATTGAGACGATCAAATCCCATCTGGGTTCCCCTTACATTGTGATAGCGATTGGCCCGCACCACCACCTCAGTCAGTGCGATAACACTTCTCTGCATTGTAATGTCAAGATCACCGCCAGAAAGCACTTCCAGGTAGTTAATACGGTCCTCCATTCCCATGCATTTAAACTCAATGGTATATTTACCTGGTCTGACCACAATGCTGAAGCGGCCATCCACATCGGTCGCCGTACCTTTCGCCAGGTCCTCAAAATATACAGTGGCTCCAATCATAGGATCTCCGGTCTCCACATCTGTGATCTTTCCATACAGCACCGCGACATTTGTTCCCTCTCCGGCGGTCCTGGTACCAACACTAATGGTCTCCAGCATTCCAGCCTTTCGGCCATCAATATATTTCTGTTCGGTAGATGTAAGTCCGGATACCTCCTGATCCCCGGATAAGTCCAGCTCCGTTTGGCTCCCGGAATAGTCAGGAAGCTTGCTTACCAGAGCCTGCCCTTCGCTCAGGTAGATCTCCCCTGTTCCTTCCAAAACGTAATAGAGTCCCGCTGGAAGAAGCGTTTTGTCCAATGTCTTCCGCAAGGAGATCTCATCACCAGACGCTGTGACCCTAAGTCCCCTTGTCCAGCTCTCCAGGTAGTAGAAGCTAACTCCTGTTTTCTGCTCCACATCCCTTACAAAGTCCTCGAAGGTCACATCCTGGAAACTTCCCCTGAAAATTATATCCTTCACCTGTCCATTCAAAGAAAAAGGAATCAAGCTTAGAATAAGCAGGCATATTTGCAGGAGCCGTTTCATCTCTTTGCTCCCTCCAGAATATTGCTTGCTGCCATAATGAATAGCTCCAGTTGCTCTGTGGAGGCGCTCCTGATCTGAAGCTGATTACTCTTTATCAACTTCTTAATATCCTTTTGAACGCTTTCAGGGAATAGATCAATAAAACTTTTTTTGCTGCTAAATGGATGGACAGAACCATCCAGTTCCAGTAAGTAATCTCGTTTGGGAGAAGTGAATTCCTCGAGGAACCTGGTATCACCGCTTATGGGCACCAGTTTTTTATCCCACCGGATATACCAGACCAATCGCCCACCACCTATTATCTGGTAGAACTGTTCATCATCCAGCTCCTCCTCCAGTTTCAATTTTTTGAAATAATAATTCCTAATATAAAATTCATTCACCCGGTCAATTACCAGGATCACCTGGTTATCTGCCCCGTTAATGGTCTGGTACTCAACCTCAAGCTGCTGGGCATAAATATCATACTTAAGCCATATGTTGTTGTAAAACTTTCCACGAATGCGCACAGAACCCTCGTGTACCCACCCTTCCAGCAGGTAAGGATGACCCATACTACGTGGATTCCTGTTATAGTACTGAAGTCCGTTAACCAGCTCCTGATCCTGCCCATAGGCCCAGTTCACCAGCTCACCATATCCCGGAGGAGAATCTGCAGAAGACTCCTGCCCATGCAGTGGAAATTGTACTAAACATAATAAGAGGGAAGTCGTGGCTAATGCCCTGGATACATCAAATGTCATTTGATGGATATGGTCATGAAATTTCAATTCTGTTCTCCCTTAGACTATAAATAGTGATAAACGTTTAATTACTCTGACGAATTCAGATATTCAACTACATGCATATGTCCAGACTGTGCTGCAAAAGAAGCAGCATCATCACCATCCACATCCTTGAGGGACCTGTCGGCTCCATATGCAATCAAAACCTTAACCACCTCCAGATGCCCCTCAGCAGCGGCATGCATCAGGGGAGAAAAATGCTCGTCAGAGTCCACTGTGTTGGGATCAGCTTCACGATCCAACAGGATCTTTGCCGTTTCAGGAAAGGGTCCGGTGGCACAGTAAAGAAGTGCAGTACGATCCAGGGAATCTCGCTTATCTATTTTGGCTCCGGCGTCAAGCAGTAAAATAGCTATCTCGGAATGCCCGTTAAAAACTGTAAACATCAAGGCTGTACGTCCATCCAGATCGACAGCATCACATACCACACCCTGCTTTAACAGGGTCTTCACCTTTTCTATTTCTCCATCAAGAGCCGCCTGCCTGAAGGCCTCTTCCTCTGCCGGACCTAATTGCACCTGGACAGGCTCATCGCTCATATTCCTGGTCTCTTTCGTTTTGTCATCTGGCTTTTCTTCGCCTCCAGATGCTCCTTTACATCCCATAAACACTGTCATCAAAATGAAGTAGAGAAAAGCTCGGGTTGGGACTTGCCGTGTCATAAACTGCAGTTTTTTTGAAGGCTTGAAGATAAAAAGAAATCATGGCTTCCTTTCTGCAGGCTGCAACTTTTCGTATTTTGTACTGTCTCTAAATAAAACAGAGATATGAAAACTATGAATACTATGAAATATTTGGCATTGATCCTTATGGCAGGGTTTGTTCTCACAGGATGCGACTGGCACAGCAATGAAACCATTAATGGAAGCGGTCCTGTGGAATCAATGGAGGTAGAACTTCCACCTTTCGAAGGCGTGAATGTCACAGGAACCTGCAATGTGGATATTCAGATTGGCGAACCACAAACGGTAGAATTTTATGCGCAATCCGAAGTGCTGGATGTTTTGACTTACAAGGTAAGCGACGGGATCCTGCAAATCGGGTTTAAACCGGAATATACAGTAAATACATCTGAAGAAATACGAGCTGAAATCACTATTCCTTCCCTAAATTTTGCAGGAGTCACTGGAGCAGGGGACTATGAACTATCAGGAGCGCAGCAGGACGTATTGGATATATACATCACCGGAACCGGGAATGTGGAAGCCTATGAGATGGTGGTGGATGATTGCAACATTCGCATCTCCGGTGCAGGCAATTGTGAAGTTCATGTAATCGAGAGTCTCGATGTGGTGATCTCCGGAGTAGGCAATGTCTTGTACAGGGGTAATCCCACAGTGAACACCGATGTAAGCGGAGTTGGAAACATCAATCCGACCGGAAACTAAGAATACTAATTCCCGGGGTAGAGCTAGAAATACCTTCTTCCGTTCCCAAAGCGTGGGTTCACGATATTGTTGTAAATCGACCCGAAGGTATAGGTAAGTCCGAAGCCACCCTCCAGATGATAAGAGGTCTGGAGTTCCTGAAGCTGTAACAGGATTTCTGCTTCGCTGGCCGATCCTCTGACCAGGGACAACTGGTCGTTGATACGGCCCACACTACCACGAACCCGTACAGACAATCCCTTAAAGATCCGGATGCTTATATATCCGCCCAGCTCCACCCTGTTCTTTGAGAAGTCATGAAAAAAATTTGATCCCTCCAGGGATACATTTACAGAACCCCATTTTTCCTGCACCTGGTAGGCAATCTGCAGCGAATGCTGCCACAAGAGCTCTTCAACTTGATCATATATGGTGGAATCATTGTAGATCCTGAAGGAACTTCCGACACCATATAAGAGCCTTAATTGCCGGTGGGTGGACTCGGAATAAGGGAAAATGTTATACTCCACAGAGGGCATCACATCAAGGCCAAGATCAATATTATTAAAGGAGGATGAGACCAGTTCGGACCTCAAACCTGCCGACCAGTGATCCCCAAGACTCTTCACCACAAGCAGGTCAAGACCCATGAAACTTTTATCGTTGGTATACAGGGTGTCATCGTAAGTATATTTAGTCCTGGTATAACGGTGATCAAATTCCAGTTCAAGTTTCCACTCATGTGTAATCCTGGTTGCAGAAGCCGAACTGCGAAGCTCCAATTCCTTGTAGGACTCCTCGCCTTCAAAATCGGGCGCAGCCTCCAGCTCAAAAACCCAGTTGTTCCAGTTATCTTCTACCACATCCCGCTCCACGGCATCGGTAGGATTGATTATTACCTCACTGTAAAGTGGAGTTTTTGCCACATAGGGCATCATGCCCATCTTAAGCATCTGTGTTCTCCATATCCGCTGGTAATCCCTTGTATCATCGGGTCTGCTGGAGTAGCTTAGCGTGTCGTTTATGCCGGTGAACTCCTGCTGACCCAGAAATGAATAGGTATATTTGTTTCCCCCGCTTCCGGTTTGTTCCCTGGTCTCCAGGATATATAACTGGGCTTCTTTTACATCCCTTACATAGTTTACATAGGGCACCTCATCACGTATATAGTTCATATCACAACGGGCGCAATCAATAAATATGCGAAGACCATTCACTCGCTGAACTGACGTGTCGGCTTCCGGTTCCTGGGCGGTCTCCGGCTCCTGTCCAAACAGTGAAATGGTAAAGAATAATGAAAGGAAAATCGAGGCAAAGCGTAAAATGCTTGTCTTGGTCATAGCAAGGGGTTTAGTTACAGCGCTAAATTTGACTCCGTAAAGCTAATATGGTTTAATGATGTACAACTATTGATATTTCAAAAAACCTCCACACATAGAGCCTGGTTCAGCACCCGGATGGCATTTTCGTAGTCCTGCCGGCTAATAACAAACTGCATATTGACCTGCATAAGTGACTGGGAGACTGCTTCCACATTTACTCCACCCTCAAAGAGAGCAGTGGCTGCTTTAGCCAGGGAACCCGGATACGTGATATTGGTACCCATAGCGCATACCAGCGCCGCTTCTTTATGAGTCACTTTATGGTAAAGCCCTTTCAATTCGGTTAGCAGGGGCTCAGAAATATCCCTCTCCCAGAATACCATTGTAATACTGTTGGCATTGGTGGCCTTCAGGATGTAGGAGATTTGATACCGGTGGATCACCTTCATCATGTTCATATCAAAACCCGCCTGCCCCACCATAAAAGGATCATGTACTTCGATGGCCATCACTCTGTCAGTGCCTGAGATAATTTCCACCCTCGACTCCTCTCCCACATAATCATTGGAGATCAGTGTACCGGGATGCTTGGGTTCAAAGGTGTTTTTGATACGGATATTGATTCCAGCTACTTCCAGTGGTTTGGATGCTTTGGGATGAATGGCCTCCATTCCGATATCTGCAAGCTGATCGGCCACATTAAAGTTGGTGGCACCCACTGGCTTTGAATTCGCCACCCCCACAATGGCGGGATCAGCACTCGAAAGGTGATATTCTTTGTGAATTACTGCTTCGGCTGCTTTTACTGAAACAGCGATCTTACTGAAGGTCACTTCTGAGTAACCACGGTCAAATTCCCGCATAATTCCCTCCGTACCCTTGGTATACCCGGTGGCAACAGGCACCATCTTCGAGCAATCGATCTTTGCAAAAGCCTGCTTGATACGCTCATCGATTGTCAGGTACTCCGCATCATGAAATCCACACAGGTCCACAAAAACTGATTCTATCCCATTGTTCTTCAGAATATTAACCGAATTAAATGCCGAATGTGCCTCGCCGATAGAGGCCAGGATTTCCCTGGCAGCCAGCAAGATATTCGGTTTATTTACATACCCGGAAGCAATCACCTCTTCCAGGCTCACCAGGTAGTTCCGGCACTGGTCCACCCGGTCACGGATAAATGCTTCAGCTTCGTCCAGATTCAATCCAATCCCAGCCATGTCCTGATTGATGGCAATCAACTTCTCCAGCAACTTATCCAAAGCCTTCCGGTAATCCTCTTTCTTCACAAAAAGGTCATACACACCCGGTTCTCCGCTCTTTTTATGTTCCAGCAACCAGTTAGTCACTTTGTTATAGGCAGATACAACAAAGATCCGGTCGTAATAAAAACCCCCAGGAGCCTGGCCCTTCACAATATTTCGAAGCACATCTTCAAATTTGGACATGGAAGTCCCACCTATCTTATGAACTGTTAGCATATTAAGTCAATTAGTAACAATTCGTCAAAAATAAGGGAATTATTTGAAGGGACCTACCTGCAGGTTTTATCAAGGGAGAACTTTAACATGTGATCCGTTCCAGCCTTAGCAAAGTATTGCTCAAGATAAAATATGGCATTCTTTTTATGCTTCTCATCCAGGTATTCAAAATCATTGACGATCTGGAGGATTTCATCCCTGTGTTGATTGATATGTTCAATGGCCGCAAGATAAGCGTCATCCTCCCGACAGGGCCCCAGGTAATAACGCTCCCTCACCGAAGCGATCCCCAGATTCTCAGACGGAATCGCATAGGAGGCATCTACCAATCCTGAATAGTCAAAATCATAGGGTACGGGGGTATATCCCTCGCTTCCAAATCCAGGCATTCCCAGAATCTTCATATTGTGCCTGCCCGATATTGAAAAATCGCTATTCCCAATCATATACATGAACATGGCTGCAAGATCCATTTCCCCAGGTTTCATATAAGTGATTGACAATTCATCTTTCTTTATCACCTGGCCTCCAACCCTTTCTGCAAGCATCTCCTCCGGTTCGATCATAAAGGCCCAGCCTTCCGTTACTTTGTCCTTTCTCCCTGTATCCACATATTTCATCCTGATCAGTCTTACCCTGAAAGAGACTGGTGAAATGATATTGTAAATTTTATAGGCAAGGTACTCTTTCAATACATACTCATCATAGGTCTTGGACCCCTGGCAGTGGGTAACAACTTTGAACCTATTGACATCCTGCAAATGAACGTTCGCCACATCAGCTTTGCGGATATTCAGCCAGAAGGGGGCCAAACTACAATGACTTCTCCTGAATGCTCCGCGTGCCTTCATGCGCATTTCTTTTTCAAGAAACAGGGTATCGTTGAACTCGTAAAGAAAACGAACCGGCATATACTCCCCCTTATACTTTTCCTTCTGGTATTTTTTCAAATCCAGGGTCAGAGTGATCTTCATGGGATCTACTTCTTCAAAAATATCGGCTGAAGTATCAATGGTATCCACATGCCTTACATGTTGTTGTTCAAGCTGTGAAAGAAGCGACGCTGGAACAAAGAGCAGGAGACTCAATATGAGCGGCCGTAATTGGTTTGAAAATCGTGAAGTTGTCATACTCAAATTTTAAATGCAAGTTCTTTGCAATGAATAGATAAGGGCTTTTGGTTGTTCGGACAATTCAAAGTACTGCTCTAGGTAATAGATGACACCTTTTTTATCTTTCTGATCGAGAAACTCAAAATCATTCACCAACTGGAAGATCTCCTCCCTGCACTGGTTAATATGCTCAACAGCTGTCTGATAGACCTCATCTTCCCTACAAGGTCCCAGGTACACACGCTCCCTGACTGACTTGATCGACAGGTTCTCTGATGGAACAGCGTAGAAAGCATCCACCAGGCCCGTGTAATCAAAATCGTAGGGAACCGGAGTATATCCTGCAGTTCCATAACCAGGCAGGCCTAGGAATTTCATGTTTTGACGGCCATAAACAGAATAATCAACATTCCCTATCATATACTGGAAGAGAGCAAGTATATCGATCTCCCTGGGCCGTAATAAATGCGTCGTCAAATCGTCTCGCTTCACCACCACTGCATCCTTTCGTTGAGCAAGCATTTGCTCCGGCTCAATCATAAAGGCCCAGCCCTCTTTTATTTTATTATCTCTTCCAGTATCCACATAGGTCATTCTAACCAAACGCACCCGGAAGCTATTTGGAGAAATGATATTGTATATCTTATAACACAAATACTCCTTCAACACATAATCCTCATATGCTAATGAACCTTTGCAATGGGTTACAATTTTGATCCTGGCAAAGTCCTGCTGTTCATCATCCTTTAAATCGGCTTTCCGGAAATCCAACCAGAAAGGAGCAAGACTACTACAATGGCTTCTTCTGAATTTACCCCGGGCTTTCATTCGTATCTCTTTTTCCAGGTGCATGGTATCATTGAGCTGATAAAGAAAATGCACAGGAATATACTCCCCTTTAAACTTCTCTTTTTGGTACTTCTTCAAATCAAGAGTAAGTGTAATATGCATGGGGTCGGTTTCACCGAACAGATCAAGGGTGGTTTCAATGGTATCAACCTGCCTTACATGCTCCACCTCAATCTGAGAAAAGATGAGTTCCGGAATTAGTACTAAGACACTCAATATCAAAAAAGACTGGCGCAGAATATGGGGTGAGCCGGGCATACCCAAATTTATAAAAATTATACACATTAAGAAACCATGCCGTAGAGAGTCTTGTCATTTCCTTCAAAGTGATAATTTGATATTAAAACGGCCTATTTTTTGTCAATTTGTAGCAGAAGTTTCTTACATTTGCGGCTTACGTTACATTTTGACGCAAAATGGCAGGAAAAACACTATTTGACAAGATATGGGATAAGCATGTGGTGGATGAGATCAAAGGAGGCCCTTCGGTACTCTATATTGACAGGCATCTGGTCCATGAAGTAACCAGTCCGCAAGCTTTTGCCGGGATCGAAAGCCATCAGCCTGTTCCGTCCGGAGAACACCGTTGCTACTCCCGATCACAATGTCCCAACCATTGATCAGCATCTCTCCATCAAGGATGAACTTTCCCGGTTCCAGGTAAACAAACTGACCGAAAATTGTAAAAAACACGGGGTCACTCTCTATGGACTGAACCATCCCTACCATGGAATCGTCCATGTAATCGGTCCCGAGTTGGGTATCACACAACCTGGTCTGACCATGGTTTGTGGCGATAGCCACACCTCCACACACGGAGCCTTTGGCAGCGTGGCCTTTGGAATTGGCACCTCCGAAGTGGAGATGGTGATGGCCACCCAGTGCATACTCCAGCCCAAACCAAAGAAGATGTTGATAAGCGTCGATGGTGAACTATCGGAAGGAGTTACAGCCAAAGATGTAGTCCTCTATATCATTTCAAAGATCTCCGCCAGCGGTGGCACCGGCTACTTCATAGAGTTTGCCGGATCGGCCATCAGGAATCTCTCCATGGAAGGTAGAATGACTGTTTGCAACATGACTATTGAAAGCGGGGCACGGGGCGGACTGATTGCCCCAGACGAGACGACCTTTAAGTATATAAAGGGGCGCGAATTTGCACCTTCCGGAGCCGATTTTGAAAAGGCTGTGGAGAGTTGGAAGCTTTTAAAGAGCGATGAGGATGCTGTTTTTGATAAGGAATTACACTTCGATGCTGCCGACATCGAACCCATGATCACATACGGGACCAACCCGGGAATGGGAGCAAAAATCAAAGCTAAGATCCCCGCTGTTGAAGAGATTGATTCAGCTGCCAGGGAGTCGTACGAGAAATCTCTTGCCTATATGGGTTTCAAAGCCGGAAGTCCAATCTCAGGCAGGAAAGTAGATTATGTATTTGTGGGCAGCTGCACCAACGGAAGGATTGAGGATCTGCGGGAGGTGGCACAGTTTGTTAAAGGAAAAAAGAAGGCCGAACATGTGACCGCCTGGATCGTACCCGGATCCAAGCAGGTTGAAGAACAAGCCCATAAGGAAGGAATTACGGAAACTCTGGAAGCTGCAGGATTTAAGCTCAGGCAGCCTGGTTGTTCCGCTTGTCTGGCTATGAACGATGACAAGGTGCCTGAAGGAATGCTGGCGGTTGCCACTTCCAACCGAAATTTTGAAGGCCGACAGGGTCCCGGCTCACGTACTATGTTGGCCAGTCCACTTACAGCAGCGGCAGCGGCAGTTACCGGAGAAGTTACAGATCCCAGATCTTTACTTTAATACAACATTTTCACGTTTCCATTGTAATACATTAAAGTAAATCAGATGTCAAGCGAAAAATTTCAAACCATAGAATCCCTGGCGGTACCCCTTCCCATTGAGAATGTGGACACTGACCAGATAATACC
>RCNC010001078.1_pt1 | contig 18625 bp, 13 predicted proteins | sample 2041301 | NCBI WGS metagenome assembly RCNC01 (sample SAMN09708231, study PRJNA481090) | Marine sediment metagenome, whole genome shotgun sequencing project. | biome: marine sediment; feature: ocean; material: sediment; isolation source: Sewage treatment plant 13A marine sediment (STP13A) ... | reverse complement strand
AACCGCCATGCGGCGTGCTCCAGCCAGTGCTCGGTGGGCCCGGTGCTGCACATGTCCAGATGATGTTCGGTAAACCACATCTGGTAATAGACGGATCCGGATCGGCCGCCGTAGGAGACCAGGCCGGTCATTTGAAGATTCTTTTCCGGCATGATGTGGCTGTATTTCAAGCTGCCGCGGCGGATGGACGGACGGGTGCGCCATTCCTGGTTTTCCACGTACAATTCCTTCAGCCGGGGGTCGTGGCCGGACAGAAGATTTTGGGGATCAAAGATAAACATGGGGGTATCCGATCCCATGGCAAAAACCATGGCCGCCCGGCTGGGGCCGGAGAAGTGTGACAGGCCGTCACGAAGGCCGTCCAGGGTGTCGCCGATGCAGTGGCAGGTAAAGGGATTGAGGGTCACGGTGGTTTTCCGTTGGCTTTCGGATTCGGTAATAGGACCATGATAAACAATCTGTTCAAACACTTAATCGACCCCATTGATTTTGTCAATTGACTGCCGGGAAGCTTCCCGCAACACTCGTTGCACGTCGCTTTATTGATAGGTTATACCCACCAGTGTGCCGTCGATGACTCCTCATTGCCTTCCCGTACCCATCCCTTACTTTTGACTTGGGTCGATTGGTCATCTAATAATTGGAGCAGGGGAAGAGCGAAGGATATCTATTTTTCGTCACCACTTCCGCACGATACCAATCCCCAACAACCGCAAACGAGCATCGAAACCATGAACAAAGAACTAAGGTATGCTTTCTTGAGATGGATTGATTCCGAGGCAGGAATCGAAGTTTTTGAGTCAGGCGGATTTCAAAAGACCGTCGACTGGCCGAGAATCATTCCCTTTGTCGTCCTGCACCTGGCCTGCCTGGGTGTCCTGTGGGTCGGGTGGAGCCCGGTGGCGGTATGGACCTCCCTTTTACTCTACCTGGTGCGCATGTTTGCCATCACCGGCTTCTACCACCGCTATTTTTCGCACAAAGCCTTCAAGGTTGGAAGAGGCTGGCAATTCGTCTTTGCCGTGCTGGGCAACGCATCGGCCCAGCGGGGGCCGCTGTGGTGGGCGGGCCATCATCGTCATCACCATCGATTCGTGGATACGGAAAAGGATGTCCACTCCCCCTCTCAGCACGGGTTCTGGTGGAGCCATATAGGTTGGCTCACCTCCCGAGCCAACTTTGCGACGCCTTACCGATATGTCCAAGAGTGGACTCGTTTTCCCGAATTGGTGTGGCTCAACCGTTTCGACACGGTGGTTCCCGTTTCCCTGGTATCAGGCCTTTACCTGATCGGCGCCCTTTTGGAACGGGTTGCCCCCCATCTGGGAACCAGCGGCGGTCAGATGGTCGTCTGGGGGTTTTTTATATCCACCGTGGTTCTCTTTCACGCCACCTGCACCATCAACAGCCTGGATCACATGTTCGGTACCCGGCGGTTCGATACGCCGGACACCAGCCGCAACAATGCGATACTGGCCCTGATTACCCTTGGAGAGGGGTGGCACAACAACCACCACCATTACGCGGTATCGGCCAGCCAAGGCATTCGCTGGTGGGAAATCGATATCACTTACATGCTGCTGAAGCTCATGGCCCGGGTCGGCATCGTTCGGGATTTGCGAGCGCTGCCTGAAAGGCTCCGCTCCGGGTAGATTGGCCGTTGGCAGGTCATTTGCCTTCCGCTTCAGCCAGGGAGTATCGTTTATGCGCATCGCCATCGTTGGCACCGGCATTTCCGGGATGACATCAGGTTACCTGCTGAGCGAAGATCACGAGGTAACGGTTTATGAGGCCAAAAGCACCATCGGCGGCCATACCGCTACCGTGGACGTTCCCTTAAACGGCCGCAATTGGCCGGTGGATACCGGTTTCATCGTCTTCAACCACAAAACCTATCCCCACTTCACGCGGTTGATGGATCATCTGGGGGTGGCCTCCCAGCCCTCGGTGATGAGCTTCAGTTTCCAGGATCCCAAAAGCGGGCTGGTGTTCTGCCCCAGCACCTTCAATTCACTGTTCGTCCAGCGCAGGAATCTGTTGCGCCCTGCTTTTTACCGCATGCTGCTCGATGCAATTCGCTTCCGGCGTGAAGCCCGCAAGCTCCTCGAGTCAAGTGATGAACATACAACCATGGAGGCTTACCTTACCGCCCACCATTACAGCACGGACTTCATTGACCACTTTTTGATCCCCATGGGAGCGGCTATCTGGTCGGCGGATCCAGGCGCGTTCCGGCAGTTTCCCGCACGATTTTTTATCGAGTTCTTTGAAAACCACGGGTTTTTGAACATTTCCGACCAACCTCGATGGCGGGTCATCCAGGGAGGCTCTCGGAATTACATCGGCCCCATCACCCGGCCCTTTGCCGACCGTATCCGCCTGAACAGCCCGGTGGTGGCCGTCACGCGTTCACCGGATACGGTGAACATAAAGACTGCAGACGGCCGCGTCGACAACTTCGATCACGTGGTGATCGCCGCCCACTCCGATCAGGCCCTGTCCATGCTGGCCGACCCGTCGGCAACCGAACGCGACGTTTTGGGCCGTATCGGCTACCAGGAAAACCAGGTGGTGCTGCACACCGACACATCGGTGCTGCCTTCCAAACGAATGGCCTGGGCCAGTTGGAACTACCTGACACCTGAACGGTCGTCGGACCGGGTGGCCCTGACATACAACATGAACATGCTCCAAAACTTGAATGCTACGGAGACCTTCTGTGTCTCCCTGAACATCGGCGAGCGCATCGATCCGGCCAAGGTCATCCGCCATTTCGTCTACCACCATCCAATTTATACGCCCGACAGTCTCGCCGCCCGCCGCCGGCACGCTGAAATCAGCGGGGTGAACCGCACGTCCTTCTGCGGGGCCTACTGGGGATACGGGTTTCATGAAGACGGCGTGAACAGCGCACTGGCGGTGTGCCGTGCCTTCGGAAAGGATCTTCCATGAACAGCGCCATTTACCGGGGCACCATCCGCCACCGCCGCTTTACGCCGGTCGATAACGCCTTTCGGTACCGCATCTTCTTCATGTTTCTGGATCTGGCGGAAATGTCACGGGTGTTGGCCATTCACCCGTTATGGTCGGCTGACCGGGTGAATCTGGCCTACTTCCGGCGTCGGGACCATTTCGGCGATGTCAAGACTCCCCTGGATCGGGCACTGCGGGACCGCGTCGAGGCGAAAACCGGCCAGCGGCCATCGGGCCCAATCCGTATGCTCACCCATCTGCGCTACTTTGGCCACTGTTTCAATCCGGTGACCTTCTACTTCCTTTACGACGGCAGCGACAGCCGTCTGGAAACCATCGTGGCCGAGATCGCCAACACCCCCTGGGGAGAACGCCACCTGTACGTTCTGGATGATACCAGCAACATCCATCCGGATCGCAGGTGGCGCCGGTTCCAATTCTCGAAGGAATTTCACATTTCGCCCTTCATGCCCATGAACATCGATTACGATTGGCGGTTTTCGGTTCCGGGAGATCGCCTCAACGTGCACCTGATGAATTTCAAAGACGGGAAGCAGGTTTTCGACGCCACCCTGAATCTTTCCCGCAGGCCGATGAACCGGCAGAACCTCACACGGATGCTGATTCTCTACCCGGCCATGACCGTCAAGGTCGTCGCCATGATCTACTGGCAGGCACTCAAGCTGAAGCTCAAACAGACCCCATTTTATGACCACCCCGGTGAGACGATGCGGGTGAACCAATAGAGGAGGTGTCACCATGACCACCACAACCATTACACCCAAGTATAAAAGCGTGTCTGTACCCGACCCCGTGCGTTCCCTCAATGGCGTCGGACGTCGTCTGGTGCTGGCGATGCTGGAAAAGCTCGAGGTTGGTCAGCTGACCGTAAAAGACGGTCGGATGGTGAAAACCTTCGGCCACAAGACCCCTGAATTCGACCTGTCGGCCACCATCCGGGTCCACCGGGATGATTTTTACCGTTTCTGTGCCTTCGGCGGCAGCATCGGTGCGGGCGAAGCATTCATGCTCGGCCACTGGACGTCCACCGACCTCACCGCCGTGATGCGCATCATCGTTCGCAATCAGCAGGTGTTCGGGGAGATGGACCAGGGCTGGACCATGCTCTCGCGTCCCGTCAATCAGATCTTCCACCTGATGCGCAGGAATACGCCCACCGGCAGCCGTGAAAACATCATGGCCCACTACGATCTGGGAAACGATTTTTACCGCCTGTTTCTGGACGAGACCATGACATACTCCAGCGGCATTTTCGAGACATCACGCAGTTCACTGAAGGTGGCATCGATCGCCAAGTACGACCGCCTGTGCCGGAAGCTGGATCTGGGTCCCGACGATCACGTGCTGGAGATCGGCACCGGATGGGGTGGATTTGCCCTGTACGCAGCAGAAAAATACGGTTGTGAGGTCACCACCACCACCATTTCCCAGCAGCAGTACGACTTCGCCGAGGCTAAGATCGAATCGGCAGGATTGTCCCAGCGCATCCACCTATTGAAATCCGACTACCGTGAACTGACCGGTCAATACGACAAACTGGTCTCCATCGAGATGATCGAAGCCGTGGGTCACCACTATTACGATACATTTTTCCAGGTCTGCGCCCGGTATCTCAAGGATGACGGCCTCATGGCCATCCAGGCCATCACCATCGCCGATCACGCATTTGAACAGCACAAGAATTCGGTGGATTTCATCAAACGCTACATCTTTCCAGGAAGCTGCATCCCCTCGGTGACGGCACTACTCGACGCCATGTCCAGGTCAAGCGATCTGCGGCTGTTTCATATGGAGGACATCACCTCCCATTATGCGACCACGCTGCGGATGTGGCGGGAACGTTTTTTCGACAACCTCGACCAGGTTCGCGAACTGGGATTTGAAGATGCGTTTATCCGCATGTGGGACTATTATCTGAGCTACTGCGAAGGGGGCTTTCTGGAACGTTATATCGGCAACGTCCAGATGGTATTTTCCAAACCCCTGGTTCGCCGGCTTCCCCGCATTGAGAGACTGCAACCCTTATCCTAAACGGTTTTATCAGGCCCTCTATTCAATGTTTAGAGTACCGGATTCGTCTGCGTAGCGATCCACGAATTGAAAAAGTAACAATTATTTATTATAATCATGCTGGGTTTTTGGGAATATTTATGATGATCTAAAAATTTTCTTTATTTCTCCTATGGTTTTGTTATTATTGCGTCAATCGAAGGTCCCTTTCAGCTTGGCGGGCCGGTTTCGTTATGAAGGTGTTGGTCATGTTCGTCCAGTGGCACCCTTTATGTGTGAAGCAGGAGAATTTTTTTGAAAGGAGGGTGCCAGCATGATCAACGGCGTAGTAAAATGGTTCAACAGCAGCAAAGGCTACGGCTTTATCGAACAGGAAGATGGGCCGGATGTGTTCGTCCACCATTCAGGTATCAACTCAGACGGTTTCAGAGCTCTCAACGAAGGCGACCGGGTTACCTTTGAGATCGTTCAGGGTCCCAAAGGGCCGTCCGCATCCAACGTGACGGTTGTCTAAGGTTACGACCTGATCCAAAATTCATAAAGGGGGTATGCGCGGTTCAATGCGTATACCCCCTTATGTGTTCATATTAGTGGAACCCGATGGCGAATGCATTCGCCGTCCCCTGCCGCGGGGAGGGTTCAATGGTTCCTTTGGAGAACTAATAGTCTCGATGGTGTTAAAAAGGCCCGCGCTTCAGCTGCCGCAACCCCTCCTGATATCCTAAAACACAACCTTTAACGAAAAATTGAGCGTCAAGACAGATAGCAGTAATGCCAAGATGGACCAATCGTGTGATATGACCTGGCTACATTTGGGTTACTACATTATAAATGCTAAGCATAGCATCTTCTTAACTTATGGAAACGAAACGGACCCGTGTTCATTCGAGTTTAATAGCTGTGGATGAATCACCTGTAGTGATCGATGCATTCCACGTTTCCTCTCACCTCAGGGTTGGGACCAGATGACTATTCAATTGGTGACTTTGCCGGATAGCCCGGCGGTATGCTCCAGAAATTGAGATCGACATGCTTCAGCGGCCGCCCGGATTCACCCGCGTCGAGATCGTCGCGCAGCATGAGTACCAGGTCGGAGCTCACCGTCGGTGCATTGCGAAAATCGCGATCCGGCTGGGTCATGATAAACGCTCCTTCACTGTTGTTAAATGATGGATCAAAATGGCCAGACTTTAGGTGCCAGAAAGATAGTAATAACGCCCACCAAAATACTCATGGGAACGCCAACCTTGACAAAGTCGGTAAATTTATACCTGCCGGGACCGAAGACCATCAGGTTGGTCTGGTAACCCATCGGTGAAATAAAACTGCACGATGCGCCGACCATAACGGTAATGGCAAAGGGCATCCCGTTGACACCCAAACTGCCGGCCATGGCCATGCCAATCGGAAACATGAAAACCGCAGAGGCTACATTGGTGATCATGGTGTCCATGAAGATACAGCCCATAAACACCACCGTCAGGGCGATATAGGGGTTATCACCACCGATCAGGCTCAACAGGTCGGCGACCTTTTCAGACAGCCCGCTTCCCGTCACAGCCGCCTCGAGTCCGATGGCGCTGGCAATGATGATCAGGGTCGTAAAATCCAGGCTTTGGCCCGCATTGCGCAAGGTCATGCAGCCGGTGAGGATCATGGCCCCCGATGCCAGAAGGGCGGCATTGAGCATGGTCATCCATCCCATCGCCACCACGACCACCATGGCGATGGTAATCAGGGTCGCATACGCGGCGCGGTCATAGTGCTTGACCCTGGCGCCGGTCAACCGACGGACCATGGATAACTCAACCTTTCTCTGGTTGGCATGGAAGAAGGGCTCATCCACTTCGAGAACCGCCATATCGCCGGCCTCGACGCGAACCTCCGACATGGGCCCTTCGATGGGATGGCCCGCCCGGGAGATGGCGGTTATCGACGCTTGAATCGCTGATTCCGGTAAGGGCAACTCTTTGATTTGTCGTCCCACGGCTGCTGACCGACGGGATACGATCACTTGCACCAGACGATGCGAATGGCGAGCATTGACCATATCTTGAACACCGGTTCCATAGACCGGCTCCAATCCCTGCGTTTCCCACAAATCGGGGATGGTCTCGAGCATGGCTGAAAAAACCAGCACATCGCCGACCTCTAGAGTGGTGTTTGGCTTGATTTCCACCTCCTTGACACCCTTGCGCTGCAGGGCCAGCAACTGGAACCCCATCGGGTTGACGTATCCCATATCCTCGAGGCGCTTACCGACAATGGGCGCACCGGGAATTACTTTGAACTCTGCTCCGTACAGGCGCACAATTTTGGCAGCCGGATCGGTCTCCTTGGCCCCCGGCAGGAGGAATCGGCTTGTCAGCATCATGAAACCAATGCCCACCAGCGTTGCAGGCAGGCCAATCCAGGCTAAATCAAACATTCCGATTTGTCTCAATGGCGCAGCATTTGGATCACCTTTGGCCAGAAAATCGATCACCATCCCGGCAACCACCAGGTTGGTCGATGATCCGATCAGCGTACAGGTGCCGCCCAGAATGGAAGCAAAACTCAACGGAATGTATAGGCGGGAGGCGGGCAGGCGACTGATCTTTGAAATATCGCGGATAACCGGAATAAACATGGCCACCAGGGGTGTGTTGTTTAAAAACGCGCTGCCGACAGCTACGGGCGGAAGGATTTTGGCTAGGGCGCCCAACAGGCTTTTGGGATTGCCGATCAGTTTGTCGGTAATCAGGGTAATGGCGCCCGTGCGGTACATCCCTGCTGCGACCATCAGCAGGGCACCCACGGTGAGCATACCGGAGTTGGAAAACCCTTTTAAACTTTGATTCAGGGGGGCCAGGCGAAACGTGATCGTCAGCGTCAACGCACCGACGAATATAGCCACTGGCGGGAGTTTGCCCCTGATCAGGAGCACAAAGGTCAAGGTTAGAATAACAATCGTTATGATTTGGTCAGCAGGCATTTTGCAGCCTCCTATGGGCTGAATAGACGCTTTTTAGAACGAGGCATGATGAATAGAGACAACGCCAAGTAACATTCATTGAGGCCCTCTGGTCGCGTCTCGTCCAGTGTAGTAAACCGTTTAGACCTAAAGGTAAACGTATAAACGTTTTAAGGTTTATAGCGATAGGGTTTGAGCACGGCAATCTTGACCAATTGTCCAGATTTCAGCGGTTTGCCGGCATCGATGCCGTTGATTACCGCCGTGTGGTCCATTTCCCAGGCATTGTGTCCGCGGGCGGACAGCTTGGATAAAGTCTCGCCGTGCTTGGCCGCAACCACTTGCAATCGCATCTCCTTGATGCCGGATCGTTCCGCCTTCGTAAGCGGTCTGAAACTGAGGGCGGCATCGCGCAGGGTTGGACGCAGCCGCTCCGGGCCAAGTCCCACATACTGATAAAGCAAACCGCGGTAGGCAAACCATAAAAAATGGATGTGCATCGGTTCTCGGCCGCTGTTATCTGTGTATGTGACGAGATGCCCCGGGTTTGATCCGACCTTGACCTCCTTATCAATGGAAGGCTTGACCCGGTATCTCTTTTCTATCGCATCGGTCAGCTCGGCCGCTGCCTGTTGGGGGGAAATATCTTTGCTGGCAATGCTTATCAACAGCAAGGCATCCTTTTTGGGCGCCACGGCAATTGCCGCCTGGGGCGTGTTGATCACCTGCCAGTCTTGGGGAAAGGTCACCGAAAAATCAAGGGCCGGCTGCAAAAATTGACGGCCTTTAACAACACCTTTTGCGGGGTCCGGACCGATCAGGAGTCCGTCCAGTTGGCGTAAATAGGCTTTGTTATCGCCGGCCACGTTCTGCTGCCGTGTCCACTCCATGCTTTGAGCATCGCGGGTCAAGCGCTCGATTCGATCCGGCGTCATGGGGTGGGTGTCAAAAAAACCGGCCTTGCGCTCCTTGCCCGTCATCAGTCGGGATTCCTGCTCAAGGCGGGCCAATCCCGTGGCCAAGGCGTCGGGGTCATATCCACTTCTGGCGGCCAGCACCTGGCCGTCGCGGTCTGACTCAAACTCTGCTTCACGGCTGTGTTTGGCAATGTATGCCCCTCCGGCCATGTACAAGGGGGAGTTGATCAGGTTGCCGAGTTGTTCACTGAGTACGCCTCCAACCACTCGGCCCGGCAGGCTCAACAATCCCGGCACTTGCGCATTGGCTATCTGCTGGGCCGTATGGCGGCGGCTGACGTGGATAATTTCATGGCCGACGATATTGGCCAGTTCGTCTTCATTGTTGGTCAGTGCCAGGATGCCCCGTGAAACAAAAATATAGCCGCCAGGCGCGGCAAATGCATTGGCTTCAGCTTGATCGACGATTTGGAACGTGTAGGCAAAGGTCTTGTCTTCATGTGTTGCCAAGAGCCTCCGGCCGACCGCATCTAAGTATGATGTCAGTTGGGGTTCGGCGTAAATGCCCATGGTGCTTTCCACCTCTTTGGCCACCTGCCGGCCCATGGCCTTGTCTTCATCAACCGGCTGCAAGCCGACCGCACAGCCGGTCAGAAATATGCATAAAAAGATGCAATTAAAACTTGAATTGAACCGCGATAGCGAGCGCATTCCCCGCCGCTTGCGGCGGGGTTAGCGAGCGAACTGGAAATCGCTTTTTTTATCCTTCCGGGGAATCTTCAATCGTTTTCGTGGTTTCATACGGTCCTCCATTTATCTTGGCTCGTTCGACCAGGCTACTATACCCCAATATTGCATCAGTCGGGTTCATTCAGGCTTTATCTCCCAAACAACGCCGTTGAAAGAAGCTTGTCACGGCCGTATACATCCGCATAAAAATATAGCCTGTCATCTTCCGGATTCACAAACACTGTGCGGTACAAAATGTAGACCGGGACGGGTTGGTCCAGTACGGCTACCTGCCGTTTTCGGCTGGCGATAATCTCATTGACCCGCGCCAGCCCCCATCCTTTTTCATCACCACCGAGCACCCATGATGCCATTTCTGCGGGCCGGTCCATACGGATGCAGCCGTGACTGAATGCACGATGCTCTTTTTTAAACAGGCTGTGAGTAGGTGTATCGTGCAGATAGACATTGTGTGGATTCGGAAAAATAATCTTCAGCGTACCGAGTGCATTATTCGGCCCCGGGTCCTGGCGGACACGGTAGCGGTTCATATTCTTTTTGGAAACTTTGTGCCAATCGATGGTCGTGGGGTCCAATTCCGGGGAATCCGATCCCCAGCCCTGGAAAAGCCGCATATTTTTCTTGGCCAAGTAATGGGGATCCTTTTTCAATTTCGGCAGGGTTTCATCGCGGGCGATGCTGGGTGGCTGTGTCCAATAGGGGTTGAAGACCACATATTTGATGGTATCGCTGAAAACCGGTGTTTTATGGTAGGTTTTACCGACGATAACCGGCATCCGGACCTCGATTGCGCCCGACTTGCCGGCTATAGCTTCAAAACCAGCAATATTGACCGCCACGAGGCGATCCTTCATGCGGGTCCGTTTCAGCCAGCGATATCGTTCCATGTTGAGAATAATCTGATCAATTTTAGATTCAATCGATACATTCATCGCAGCCAGCGTCTGATTGCCAACCACACCGTCCGAACTCAAATTGTGGCGCTTCTGGAACCGTTTGACGGCTGCTTCCAGCGCTGTATCGAACACGGCACCGTCCTTATTCTCACCAGCCAAATCCCCCGTGATGGCCAGGCGATTTTTGACTCGGAGTACCCGTTGGTCCTCGACGCCCGGCTTCAGCGTCTCTCCTTCGGAAACTGGGGGCCAGCCGCCGTTGGCGGCAAGGATGCGATACGCCATCAGTTTTTTCATCAATTCGCTGTATTGCAAGAATGGCGGCGCCTGCTGAGCCAGAAATGAGCTCATGTCCGGCGCTTCGAAGGCCGTTTTCATGAGCGGGCCCCAGTCCACCTCAACGTCTCTGGATGAGGCAAAGAGTTCCGGATCTATTTTATGCGGCTCCATACGGCCTTCCTGCTGGTCGGCCACATAGCGCATCATTCCCAATGTCAATAAGATATCCCGACGAACCACAGCTGTAGTACTCTTACCGTCCCAATATTTGTGAATCTTGTCTATGAAATAGTCGGCCGGATCGAGCCCGTGGACCTTGGCAGCTTCCAATACGGCGAGTGTGTCGGCAGCGCGGGGGCTTGGTTGGCCGTCCTTTACCCAGAAGGGCTGCAGCTTGTTGCCGGTATATAGGTCGGCGAGTTTTTCATCGATTTCCGCAGGTGTATAGCCGTGTGCGTCGAGTTCCAGATAGGTAGCAGGTCCCATTTCCAGATGCTCGATGATAGCATTCTGATAGGAATTATTTGATAGCGCAGCCCCAGGAACGGCGTGAACAAGCAATGTCGCTATCACAACCAATCCTGATTTCACGCGACCGGCGTCGATGATACTGGTCGCATAGTTGAGTATATTCCGCAACACTCCGTCTCTGTAGCTTTCAACCGTCTCGGCACCCATTATGTTACCAATCTGTAGTGGGATGAAGGCTCTACCTAATATTGATAAAAGTACGCATTGTGTTTTCAATTCGCTGCTCCTAAGTTTTTTTTAAAATCAAATATTAGCATTATTGTTCCCATAATAACGTCCCCCTTCTACCCGGTACCCAATGAAGAACATGACCTTAACACCAATATAATATCAGACCGTTTTGAATATTTGAAGACAAGTGGTTTTTGATCAAGAGCGGAGGTGTGGCTTCGTACCATAAAAAGCGCAGCCGGGTTGTTCATTAGAGTAGTTTAGGTCTCCATAATAATCATTACAGGCAAAAATTTATTCGAGCCTGATGTCGACAGTACGTACATGTAATGCGGACACGACGATTAGTAAAAGCAGTCAGGTACAATATATTGTATGCGTAAAATTTATTTATATTTCAGATGCATAGCAGGTATCACAGGCTGCCAACACCGTGTGGTATCGTTTGGCTATAAAACTCTATCCTCATCGGCTTTGGCAATCACCGCACTGAAGCTGCTTATGTTGACGATGCCGATCAGTAATGCATTTTTTTTTCCAAGAGATTTAAACCCAATCGTTTATGTCTTTTCGGTAATATTAGCTACGAATTCGCTGCGTCAAGCAAGTCTTTCGTATGGGTGGCGATCATCAACTCCTCATTGGTGGGGATAACCCAAACGGCCACCCGGCTTTCCGGCAGGCTGATCTTCATCTCACCTGACCGGTTGGCTTCCGGGTCTATTTTTATACCCAGCCAGCGCGCCTGTTCGCAAACCATTTCGCGTATGGGCGGGGCATGTTCGCCGATGCCGGCGGTGAACACCAGGGCGTCCAACCCCCCGGCGGCGGCCGACAGACTGCCGAGTTCACGGCAGATGCGGTAGACGAAAAGATCGATGGCTTCCCTGGCCTTTGGATCATCGCTTTCCAGGAGCACCCGCATGTCATTGCTGATACCGGAAATGCCCAGCAGGCCCGACTGCTTATACATCAGGTTTTCGATGGCATCCCCATCCATGCCTTTCTGACGCATCAGGTACAGCACCACACCGGGGTCGAGACTACCGGTCCGGGTGCCCATGGGCAAACCTTCCACGGCGGTGAAACCCATGGTTGAGGCGACACTTTGACCTTCCCGGATGGCGCACATGCTGGCGCCGCTGCCCAGATGGGCCACCACAACCCTGCAGGCAGCGTTTTTTGGGTCGATTTCCGGCAGGGTTCGGGCAATGTATTCATAGGAGAGACCATGAAACCCGTATCGGTGGATGCCTTCATCCGTGAATCGGCGAGGGAGTGCGAAATTCCTGGCCACCGCCGGATTGGTTGCATGAAATGCCGTGTCAAAGCAGGCCACCTGCATTAAATCCGGGTTGATCTCGGCGAGGGTGCGGATAGGCAAAAGGTTGTGGGGTTGATGAAGAGGCGCCAGGGGAATGAAGGAATCCAAAATCTCCAATACCGATGGTTCCACACGGACGGGGCGGCTGTATCGTTTTCCACCGTGGACCACCCGGTGCCCCACGGCCTGCACTTCAATATCGCCCAAGTTCTCCGAAACCCACCCGATCAAAAATTCTAAAAGGTTCCGGTGGTTGACATCCGGACTGTTTTCCCATTTTTTTTCTTTCATCAGGGCACCGTTCGGCTTTTTGGCCACAAATTTGGGCGCCACACCGATGCCCTCCACCTGCCCGCCGAAACAAAATGCCGGGGGTTGGTTGCCCTCACTTGAAAATACGGAAAATTTGATACTGGAAGAACCGCCGTTGATCACGGCAATACCTTCTGTCATGACGACATACTCCTTTTCAGATCTTTATTTTCAAGTTTCCAATAGGCATAGGCCACCGCCACCGCACAGGAAGCCAGCCGCGCTTCTGCAGAATCGGCCCGGCTGGTAAGGATAATGGGCACCCGGGCCCCCAGCACGATGCCGGCCGAGTCAGCCTTGGCCAGGTAGGAAAGCTGTTTGCCCAGCATGTTGCCGGCCTCAAGGTCGGGCACCACCAAAATATCCGCCTCGCCGGCCACCCGTGATTCGATCCCCTTTATCAGGGCAGCCTCTTTGCTGATGGCATTGTCAAAGGCCAGGGGGCCGTCGATGATAGCTCCCTGTATCTGCCCACGGTCGGCCATTTTGCAGAGAGCCGCTGCCTCCACGGTTGAAGGGATTTTTGGATTGACGGTTTCCACCGCCGACAAAATAGCCACCTTGGGATTTTCATTGCCCAGGGAATGCGCCAGCTGTATGGCGTTTTTGATAATGTCGATTTTATCTTCCAGGGTGGGGTAAATATTGATGGCCGCATCGGTGATGCACAACACGCGCGGATAAGTGGGCACATCAAAAAGAAAGACGTGGCTGATGCGGGCTTCCGTTCGTAACCCGGTTTCCCGCGCAGCCACCGCGCGCATGAGCTCATCGGTATGCAGGCTGCCCTTCATGAGGGCATCCGCTTCACCCTTGCGGCACATAGACACGGCCTCGATGGCCGATTGATGACTGTGGCGGGTGTTAATCAGACGATAGGGGCTGATATCCAGGTTCAGACGTTCGGCCACCTCACGGATCTTGTCTTCAGGGCCCACCAGGATCGGGTCGATGAGATCGGTCCTGGCGGCATCGATGGCGCCCTTGAGGGCATCCCGGCTGCATGGGTGACAGACGGCGGTAGGGATGGGGGGCCAGTCCTTCACAAGGGCAATCAGCTTCTTGAAAGAGTCGGTTTCCCGGATTTCCATGTCGGTATAGGGAGAGGCCGCATTAGTCGGTTTTTTGGTGGGGGCCTTTATCTTGGCTTCACCGGTGATGACCTTTTCCCCGCGCTGGTTGACTATCTGGCAGTCCATGATCAGACTACCTTCAGCTGGCAGTTTTTCCTTGACAGTCACCCGGATGGTCAGCGTGTCGGCCAATTCAACCGCATTATGAAAATCCAGGTGCTGGGACTGGTAGACGGTGCCCGGGCCGGGCAGGTCGTTGCCCAGCAGGCTCGATATGAGGGAGCCACCCCACATGCTGTGACCAACGAGCTTATGCCGTTCCAGCAGCATCTGAGCGTATTCGTCGCTGAAGTGTATGGGGTTCATATCCCCGGACAGGATGGCGAATATATCGATATCCCGACTTGTCAGGGTTCGCTCCATGACAGCGGTGTCGCCAACATGAATTTCTCCAAATGTTTTATTGGTAATCATCTTTGCGCCTTCTCCCTGTTGCATGATAAAATATGCGGTCTCATGCTTTTATCTTTGCGCTGGTCTTCGCTGTCGCTTTGATGACTGCCTTGGATTTATGTATGGCTTTTGAGTTTGCTCGGGCCTTGGGTGCTTTCTTACGCGAGGTTTTCGGTTTTTCAACGGTAAATAATTTTTCAATTTCCACCAGACGTTTTTCCGATTCAGGCCCAAGTCTCTCCGAGGCAGTCACCACCTTACGGACCAGTTCCAGCAGTTCGGGGGCGTCTTTCTCATGCCCTTCGAGTAAGGTGGGAATGGCGTCAACTGCCCGGCGTTCGTCAAGCAGGAGCATGAAAAACTGATCCCGTATGACTTGTTTAAACTGGTCCAGGCTGACATCCGGGGTGTATTCTTTTCGGATGCGGCGGATCATTTCAAATCCGCGCTCATCCGCAGCCTTCTCAGGGGCGCGCACATACAGCACCGCACGGATCAATGCCTCTTTCTGCCCGCCTTTTTCAATGTCTGCCAGGCGTTCTTTGACGCGTCGGTTAACGTAGGCCCTGTGGTCCGGATCCCAACCGGGATTTCGTCGCGACAAATCATCGGTGGCCCTGAGTCCCAACATGGCCTGGAGCCAGGGTTGGGAATAGATACCGAAAAACATCTGTTCGGACATCATGTCGCGCCAGTCGCGGTAGAAATCCAGGCTTTTCACCGTCAATTCGGAAAAAAGGTTCTGCCATTGCAGGAAGATATTGTCGGGGGCAGCTGGCTGCCGGTTTTCTTTCACGTATGCGGCAGCGGTCTCCACTTGCTGCATCAGCGGATCTTTGTCGGATACCAGTTCGTAAGACAGTCGAAGGGGATGCATATTGCGCAGCCATTCCGCGCTTTGTTCCGTAGCCATGGCCTGAACAAAGGGCTGGAACAGGGTGCGATAAAGGCCGTTGGTCGCATCCGACAGACGGGCCACGGCTGCAAAGCAGCGTTCATCGTCTGCGGTGTTGCCACCCAGGGCACGGATATCGTCAAGGGTACGGGGTTCGAATCGGGAAATATAGTCGTTGCTCACCAGGTCCAGGTTTTCGTTGTCGTCTGATTTTTCCATAATGACGGCTTCGTAAAGCCCTGGCGGCAGGCAGTCGATGAGATCGATGTTCTCGGCGAACTCCGTGTGCTCTTTTTTTGAAACACCGCCGGAGACAAAAATCCCCAGATGCCCGATGTTCTCATGTACGGCATAAACGATGGTCTGGCCGGCACCGCGTATATCGTCAACATTTTTGTACAGGTCGAGAATCCAGCCCAAGGCCTGTTGGGGCGGGGTGATGTTGTCACCCTTGGAGCAGAAGCAGACGATGGGGGTGCGGATTTTTCTGAAATCCACGCGCATTCCGTCGGCGGTCACTACCTCGGCAAAGGGGAGCTTGTTGCCCACAAAAAGGTTGTCCACGATGTATTGGATTTCTTCGGCGTTCAAGACCACATGCCCGCCCCACCAACGTTCGAATCCCAGGTATCGCGCGGCTTCCGTATCGATTTTTTTGTAGAGGTTATACTGCTTTGACCAGAGGGTGTTGGACGGGTTCAGCCCTTCGAAATTCTGCACCAGCCAGGCGCCATCGAACTTGCCGTTACCCATGTCGCTGGTCAGGCGCGTGAGCCAGCTGCCGCCCAGAAGTCCGCCGGAGTATCGCATGGGGTTTTCGCCGCGCACACCGGTCCAGTAGGAGAGGGGTGAGCCTGCGGCAATAATGGGACCGCACACGTCAGGATGCGTGGCCGCCAGCATCATGGCGGCCCACCCGGCCTGGCAGTTGCCGATAATGACCGGTTTGCCGTCCGCTTGGGGATGCCTCTCAATCACGCATTCAAGAAAGGCGGCCTCGGCATTCATGACCGACTCAATGGTCTGGCCTTCCTCGGGCATGGGCAGAAAGCCGATGAAATAGCAAGGATGACCGGCCTTCAGGGCCACGCCGATTTCACTTTCCGGCTTGAACCCGCCGATACCGGGACCGTGACCGGCGCGGGGGTCGATGACCACGAAGGGGCGTTTTGTGGGATCAGTTTCCGCGCCTTCAGTAGGACGGATCTTTACCAGCCCGTAATTGACCGGTTGCGGTAGATCCTTGCCTGTCATGATCAGCTCGTAATCAAACTGCAGCACATGGGGCGCCTTTTTCTCCATGTGTTCAAAATACTGGTTGCCGCGACGGCGCATGACATCCCAATAGAGCACGGTTCGTTGGCCGGCGTCGACAAGGTATTCAATCCAGGCAGTTTGCAGTGAAATCAATGTCTCTGATTGTGGCATGGTCATTGTGTCTCTCTCCATTTAGGATGGATGTTGGATGGTTAGGTCGATGGTCACAAACAAGAACATCAGTATGTGCCAGATTGGGGTCTTATAGTCTTGTTGTGTAATCCTTGATGCAACAGTAAAAAGTCAAAAGCATAGTTTGTTATCGCATCATGTTGTGTGCCAATTTTTTCTGGATGACTCATTACGGGACTGTCAATCCTTAACGCATGAATGTTAGAATTATAGTCTTATGACGGCAGATACGATTATATCAGACTGAGAAAAAGGAGCGTTAGAGGGCAAGGGACACATGGATCAGCCCATCGATGTGTTTTTTGTTCATCGGCAGCCCTTGGCGTTTAAAAACAGCAAGCATGGCCTTGTTTTGAGGCAACACTTCCGCTTCGAAAGTGGCAACACCTTTCGATCGGGCGATCTCTGCCAGATGACCGAAGAGGCGGCTAGCCAGGCCCTGCCCCTGATAGTCCTCTTCGATGGTAAAAGCTACCTCGGCTGCAAGCTTTGTATCAGATGCCGCGGTCAACAGGAAGTAACGGCCCCCTCCAATGATGATCTCTTTGCCAGCTACAATCGTCGTAATCACGAGTGCGACTTCCTTTTCAAAATCTACTTCCGAAGCCTTTTTCAGCTCTTCATCGGTGACCTGGTCTTTAAAACCGAAAAATCGTGTATAGCGAGATTGCCTTTCGAGCTCGTAAAAAGCGTCGCGCATCATCTGTTTGTCCTGGGAGTGGACTGCACGGATCGTTATCGCCGTGCCATCTTTCAATTTGTCCGGTTTATTATAAATTTTGACGTCGATCATAGAGCCGCCTCCTGTGTTTTGAATGGGCAAAATAATTACGTTTCAATTAATTTCAACTGTTTTTAAGGCTTTTCCCTAATGTTCCTTCATGGCAAGCCATTTTGCCAAGGTATTGGCCGACAGCCCGTGAGCGGTGAGGCTAAAAAAAATCCCTGCATACCACAACAATAGTTTAATAGCGCCTGCCTGGTAGCCTCAACAGATAAAATTCTTCAAGTATCACCATAGATGGCCGGAAAACCAGGTGATTGGATTCTAACAGCCGGGAAGTATGTTTTGGCTATTTAACGAAAAATTAGTTGACGGAAACGACAGATACCTTGCCATAATTCCAAACACCGCTATATATAGTGGTCAGACGAAAATTGGGGTAGGTGGTGATTACACACCAGACAAGGACGGTATCTGAAAAATTCTTCGGGTTGTGATCTATTGAGATTATCTTTGTTGCGCGGTGATTGCCCAAGCTGGTGATGAGTTGGAGATATCTCAAAAATAACGTAATAGGATGATGATATCGACACTTGCTCTTCGTTATGGTAAAAAAACCAATTTGGAGTTGGGATTGGGATTGATTTGAAAACTTGGTTCTAACAGGTTTCAGAAAACAGTTGCCGTATGAATTGGGGTTGTTCTTCATAAACCTTTTTAAACCCAAACTGAGCGTTTCAATTTTTTTAGGATGATAGATGTTTTTAATTTAATTGAATAATCCCGTAAACGATCCTGAAAAATATGAAACCCGTTGGGATTGCCGATCTTTATCCGCCTCAGGAGGATCACCGCATCTACGGCGTCAGATGCCTTCCCGCATAGGCGACTATA
>RCNC010001027.1_pt1 | contig 18626 bp, 29 predicted proteins | sample 2041301 | NCBI WGS metagenome assembly RCNC01 (sample SAMN09708231, study PRJNA481090) | Marine sediment metagenome, whole genome shotgun sequencing project. | biome: marine sediment; feature: ocean; material: sediment; isolation source: Sewage treatment plant 13A marine sediment (STP13A) ... | reverse complement strand
AAAGAAAAATTTGAACGTACTAAGCCCCACGTAAACGTGGGAACGATTGGTCACGTGGATCACGGTAAGACGACGTTGACGGCGGCGATGACCAAGGTCTGTGCTGAAGCGCGCGGCGGAGAAATCAGAGCATTTGATCAGATTGATAATGCGCCTGAAGAGCGTGAACGCGGAATCACGATTGCCACGGCCCATGTGGAATACGAATCCGACAAGCGTCACTACGCGCATGTGGATTGCCCGGGTCACGCGGATTATGTGAAGAACATGATCACGGGTGCGGCGCAGATGGACGGAGCGATTCTGGTGGTATCAGCGGCTGATGGCCCGATGCCGCAGACGCGTGAGCACATTCTGCTGGCCCGTCAGGTAGGTGTTCCGTACATCCTGGTGTACATGAACAAAGCCGACATGGTTGACGACGAAGAGTTGCTGGAACTGGTTGAGATGGAAATCCGTGAGCTGTTGAGCTCGTACGATTTTCCGGGCGACGACACCCCGATCATCACGGGTTCTGCACTCAAGGCGCTGGAAGGCGACGAGTCAGAGATTGGTGTTCCGTCAGTAATGAAGCTGATCGAAGAGATGGATGAGTACATTCCGCAGCCGGAACGCGATACGGAAAAGCCATTCCTGCTGCCGATCGAGGATGTGTTCTCGATTTCAGGCCGCGGTACGGTGGTAACCGGACGAGTAGAGCGAGGCATTGTTAAGGTAGGCGAGGAAGTCGAGATTGTCGGCATTCACGCGACCACGAAGACGGTTTGCACGGGTGTAGAGATGTTCCGCAAGTTGCTGGACGAAGGCCGTGCAGGCGACAACGTAGGTGTGTTGCTGCGTGGTACCAAGCGCGACGACGTGGAACGCGGCCAGGTACTGGCGCATCCGGGTACGATCAACCCGCACACGAAGTTCGAGGCTGAGGTGTACATCCTGTCGAAAGACGAGGGTGGCCGTCATACGCCGTTCTTCAAGGGCTATCGTCCGCAGTTTTACTTCCGTACGACGGACGTAACGGGTGCGTGTGAGTTGCCTGAAGGTGTTGAGATGGTGATGCCTGGTGACAACGTGCAGATGCAGGTTGAGCTGATTGCGCCGATCGCGATGGAAGAAGGTCTGCGGTTTGCGATTCGCGAAGGCGGACGTACCGTCGGCGCCGGTGTTGTAGCCAAGATTCACGCATAATTGATTCACGAGAAATACGAGCAAAGCGAGTAGCAAAATGGCAGAGCAGAGAATCCGCATACGGCTGAAAGCATTCGATCATCGTTTGATCGATCGTTCAGCATCCGAAATTGTGGAAACCGCGAAGCGGACAGGCGCGCAGGTGCTGGGCCCCATTCCCTTGCCCACGAGAATCGAGCGGCACACCGTGCTGACCTCGCCTCACGTGAACAAGGACGCACGTGACCAGTACGAAACCCGTACTCACAAGCGTTTGATGGATATCGTGGATCCCAACGACAAGACAGTGGATGCATTGATGAAGCTGGACCTTGCGGCGGGCGTAGACGTACAGATCAAACTGTACTGATTACCCAGCCATAACGGACATAAGGCAGAGCAATGAAGATTGGATTAATAGGACGCAAGCGGGGAATGACCCGTGTTTTCACCGAGGAAGGCAATAGCATTCCCGTGACGGTGGTCGAGGTCGACCCGAACCGCGTGACGCAGGTAAAGAACGAGGAAGCCGATGGTTACCGTTCAATCCAGGTCACGATTGGCACGCGCCGTGCAAACCTGGTGAACAAGCCAATTGCCGGTCACTACGCCAAGGCCGGAGTTGAAGCGGGCGAAGGCCTGTGGGAGCTGCGATTGCCGGAAGGTGAGGAAGTGGAAGCTGGTTCTGTACTGAACGTGGAAATGTTTGAAGCGGGTGAAATGGTCGATGTGACCGGCACCAGCAAAGGTAAAGGCTTTGCCGGTGTCATCAAGCGCCACAACTTTTCTATGCAGGACGCCACGCACGGTAACTCGCTGGCGCATCGGGCCCCGGGCTCGATCGGACAGTGCCAGACCCCAGGCCGTGTTTTCAAAGGTAAGAAAATGGCAGGTCACATGGGTGACGCACGCGTCACGACGCAAAACCTCGAAGTGGTTCGCGTTGATGCAGAAAGAAACCTGCTCTTGATTAAGGGTGCGGTCCCCGGCGCTGCCGGTGGTGCCGTGATGGTTCGTCCTTCTGTGAAGACGTTTCAGTAAGGTTTGATGGAGAAATGACCATGCAACTCACAGTAGCAGGCGGCAAAGACATCAAGGTGTCTGAAGCAACGTTTGATCGGGACTTTTCCGAGGCGTTGGTTCACCAGGTCGTCACAGCCTATCTCGCAGGCGGACGTGCCGGAACCAAGGCTCAGAAAAACCGTTCGGCAGCCAGAGGCGGCGGCAAGAAGCCCTGGCGCCAGAAGGGCACCGGCCGGGCCCGTGCCGGTACCATCCGTAGCCCGCTTTGGCGCGGTGGCGGCCAGACCTTCGCAGCGAGCCCCCGGGATCACTCGCAAAAGGTTAATAGGAAGATGTATCGCGGTGCGATGCAGGCGATACTTTCGGAACTCGTTCGCCAGGATCGCCTGGTGGTCGTCGAATCGTTCGACATCAGCGAGCCGAAGACCAGCGCCCTGTTGGGCAAGCTGTCCGAGCTTGGTTTCGAAACCGGCCTGATAGTCACCAACGAGTTGGATGAGAACGTGTACCTGGCAACCCGCAATGTTCCGGGCGTCTATACACTGGATACGTCCAGCATCGATCCGGTAAGCCTTGTGGCTGCCGACAAAGTGATCATGACTGTTGATGCAGTCGAGAAGATCCAGGAGTGGCTGGGATGAGCAGCGATCGTTTATACCAGGTATTACTTTCACCACGCGTCACTGAAAAGACGACGTTCGTGGGAGAAAAGAGTAACCAGTACGTTTTCCACGTCGTCAAAGACGCCAGCAAAGCTGAAGTCAAAGGCGCGGTTGAGATGCTGTTCGACGTAAAGGTTGAAGCAGTTCGAGTGGTCAACGTTAAAGGTAAAACCAAGTCTTTTCGCCAGCGTCCCGGTAAGCGCAGCGATTGGAAAAAGGCATATGTTCGCGTACAGGAAGGTCAGGTCATCGACTTCCTGGGCGGGGAATCAGTTTAAGGAATAGTCATGGCAATTGTTAAGGCAAAACCAACATCGCCAGGACGCCGAGGTGTCGTTCAGGTAAAGCATCCACACCTGCACAAGGGTGCGCCGTTTTCTGGCCTGTTGGAGAAAAAATCCAAGACTGGTGGTCGTAACAACACCGGTAGGATTACCACTCGCCATCGTGGTGGCGGGCACAAACAACACTACCGCGTCATAGATTTTAAACGCGACAAGGATGGAATCATCGGGCGTATCGAACGCATTGAATATGATCCCAACCGAACCGCGCATATTGCACTGGTGCTTTACGCAGACGGCGAACGCCGTTATATTATCGCGCCGAAGGGACTACGGTCCGGCGACCAGGTAGTGAGTGGACGTGAAGCCGCGATCAAGCCGGGTAACAGCATGCCGTTGCGTAATATCCCGATGGGCTCTGTGGTTCATTGCGTGGAAATGAAGCCTGGCAAGGGCGCACAGATTGCGCGCAGTGCCGGCGCTTCGGTCCAGTTGATCGCACGTGAAGGTCAGTACGCTACGCTAAGGCTTCGCTCCGGTGAAATGCGTAAAGTGCCTTCGCGTTGTCGCGCAACCATCGGTGAGGTTTCGAATTCGGAACACAATCTCAAGAAGCTGGGTAAAGCCGGCGCCAGTCGCTGGAGGGGTATACGCCCAACGGTACGTGGTGTCGCGATGAACCCGGTAGACCATCCGCACGGTGGTGGTGAAGGGCGCACGTCCGGTGGACGTCACCCGGTATCACCCTGGGGTGTCCCGACCAAGGGATACAAAACCCGCAAGAACAGATCTTCGGACAAGTTTATTGTTCGTAAGCGTTCAGGCCGATAATAGGTACAGCTATGCCACGTTCGATTAAAAAAGGACCGTTCGTTGATCACCACCTGATGAAAAAGGTGACAGATTCTGTAGCAACGAACAACAAGCGACCAATTAAGACCTGGTCACGCCGTTCCATGATCCTGCCGGATATGGTGGGTTTGACCATTGCCGTCCATAACGGGCGCCAGCATGTTCCGATCCTGATCAGTGATCAGATGATTGGCCACAAGCTGGGTGAATTCGCGGCCACCCGGACCTTCAGGGGTCATTCGGGCGACCGCAAAACGAAGTAGGTGTTGTTATGCAAGCGACTGCTAAATTAAGAAATGCGCGCATTTCAGCGCAGAAAGTACGCCTGGTAGCTGACCAGGTTCGGGGTATGCCGGTTGAAAAAGCCGAGCAGCTTCTGACCTTCAGCACCAAGAAAGCGGCACATATCGTCAAGAAAGTTCTGCTTTCCGCGATTGCCAATGCCGAGCATAACGAAGGCGCCGACATCGATGAGCTGAAAATCAGCACGATCATGGTTGACGAAGGGCCTACGTTTAAGCGCGGTCGCGCACGTGCGAAGGGTCGTGGAACTCGAATTCTAAAACGGAACAGTCACATTAGTGTGACCGTCGCCGACGAAAATACGGGACAAGCATAATGGGTCATAAGGTACATCCAATCGGGTTTCGCCTGGGTATCGCCAAGGACTGGAATTCAACCTGGTTCGCTGAAAAAGGCGATTACGCAGAGTTATTGAACTCTGATTTGAAGGTTCGTGCATATCTGCAAAAGCGACTCGCCCAGGCGGCGGTTAGCCGAATTCAGATAGAGCGTCCGGCCAAGTCTGCCCGTATCACTATTCATACGGCACGTCCGGGTATCGTGATCGGCAAGAAAGGCGAAGACATAGAGCGTCTGCGCCGCGACGTCAGCGAGATGATGGGTGTTCCAACACACATCACGGTGCAGGAGATCCGCAAGCCGGAACTTGACGCGCAGTTGGTTGCCGAAGGTATCGCCCAGCAGCTGGAACGTCGAATCATGTTCCGCCGTGCGATGAAGCGTGCAGTTGGCAATTCAATGCGCCTGGGTGCACTGGGTATCAAGGTCTGTGTAGGTGGTCGCCTTAATGGTGCTGATATCGCACGCAGTGAGTGGTACCGCGAAGGCCGCGTGCCTCTGCATACTCTGCGGGCCGACGTGGACTACGGTTTTGTCGAAGCGCAAACCACATACGGTGTACTTGGTGTAAAGGTCTGGATCTACAAGGGTGAAATTCACAACTTGTATGAAACAGGCAATGAGAACAAGCGCAACCAAACGGGCGCTAGCTAGGAGATAGAGTAATGCTGCAGCCAAAGCGAACAAAATTCAGAAAGCAGCAGAAAGGCCGCAACCGTGGTCTGGCGCAGGTGGGTAACCGCGTCAGTTTCGGCGAGTACGGCCTGAAGGCGACGACCCGCGGATTTATTACCGCGCGTCAGATCGAATCTGCCCGACGCGCGATTACGCGCTATGTAAAACGTGGTGGAAAGCTGTGGATTCGTGTCTTCCCAGACAAACCGATTACCAAGAAACCGGTTGAAGTCCGTATGGGTAAGGGCAAGGGTAACGTTGAGTACTGGGTGGCCCCAATTCAGCCTGGTCGCGTGTTGTATGAAATTCAGGGTGTCAGCGAAGATCAGGCCCGGGAAGCATTTCGACTTGCGTCTGCCAAGCTGGCTGTTGGCACCGCCTTTGTTAAGAGGTCTGTGCTGTGATGAACGCGCAAGATATGAGAGAAAAAAACGAAATTGAACTCCGTGAAGAACTTTCGGGTCTTTTGCGGGAACAGTTCAACCTGAGAATGCAACGCGGAATTGGCCAACTGGCCACCCCGCACGATCTTCGCCGCGTTAGGCGGGATATCGCACGCATCAAGACGGTTTTGACCGAGAAAAAGAAGGGTGGTGAAGCATCATGAGCACGACCGAATCAGTAAAACGCACAAAGATGGGTCGCGTGACCAGCAACAAGGCGGACAAGACTGTCACCGTGATGCTGGAACGCCAGGTTAAGCACCCGTTGTATGGCAAGTACATCAAGCGGTCCACGAAAGTGCACGCGCATGACGAAGAGAACAGCTGCGGCGAAGGCGACCTGGTGACGATCTCAGAATGTCGCCCACTGTCGAAGACCAAGAGCTGGCGTGTAGTAGAAATATTGGAGCGCGCCAAGTAAGGCCGCGGCCTGACGTAGAGCGTAGCAAAGGACATCAACGATGATTCAGATGCAAAGTATGCTTTCAGCCGCCGACAACAGCGGTGCCCGCCGGGTTCAGTGCATTAAAGTACTGGGTGGGTCGAAGCGCCGTTACGCGCGGATTGGCGACGTGATCAAGGTCACCGTCAAAGAAGCCATCCCGCGTGGCAAGGTTAAGAAAGGTGAAGTTTATAACGCCGTGGTCGTAAGGACCCGTTCAGGCGTGCGCAGAGGCGATGGTTCGCTGATCCGTTTTGACGGAAACGCAGCTGTACTTCTCGATGCCAAGCACGAGCCCATTGGTACCCGTATTTTTGGCCCAGTGACCCGCGAATTACGTTCCGAGCGGTTCATGAAAATCGTCTCACTGGCGCCAGAAGTCTTGTAGGCGGAGAGAACAGGAAAATGAAACGAATTCATAAAGGTGACGAAGTCATCGTAACCACCGGCCGCAGTAAGGGCCAGCGAGGCCACGTTTTACGTGTTATCAGTGACAGTAAACTGCTGGTAGAAAACGTGAACATGGTGAAAAAGCACCAGAAGCCAAACCCTGCTACGAACCAGGCTGGCGGAATCGTGGAGAAGGAATCACCTATTCACGTTTCTAACGTCTCCCTGTATAACCCGGGAACAGGTAAAGGTGACCGTGTGTCATTCAAGACCCTGGATGACGGCCGCAAGGTGCGTATTTTCAATTCCACCGGCGAAGCTGTGGATATTTAAGGATCGTCAGATGTCCAGACTACAGACCTATTACAAAGAAACCGTGATGCCGCAGCTGCTCAAAGAGTTCAGCTACAAAAACGTCATGGAAGTGCCCAAGATCACCAAGATCACCCTGAACATGGGTGTAGGTGAAGCCGCGACCGACAAAAAAGTTATGGTTCGCGCCGTGGGTGATATGACCGCGATCGCCGGCCAGAAGCCGATCGTCAACCTGGCACGCAGATCTGTCGCAAGTTTCAAAATTCGCGACGGTTGGCCGGTTGGCTGCAAAGTCACATTGCGCCGGGAACAGATGTATGAATTCATGGATCGCCTGGTGAACGTAGCTATACCGCGTATTCGTGACTTCCGCGGCCTGAACCGGAAATCATTTGATGGCCGCGGCAACTACAGCATGGGCGTCAAGGAACAGATCATGTTTCCTGAGGTTGACTACGATCAAATCGACGTTATTCGTGGAATGGACATTACCATCACCACGAATGCGAAAAATGATCAGGAAGCGATGGCGCTGCTGAAGGCGTTCAACTTTCCGTTTAAAGAGAAATAAGCGAAGGAATCACGATGGCAAAAGTATCCATGATCAATCGCGAGAAGCGCCGCACCAAACTGGTGGCCAAGTACGCCAAGAAACGTGCAGAGCTCAAAGCGATCATTATTAGTCCGGACGTAGATTTTGAAATACAGCAGGATGCAATTTTCCGGCTGCAAAAACTGCCCCGTGATTCAAGTCCGGTTCGCCAGCGTAATCGCTGTGCTATTTCCGGTCGTCCCCGCGGTTTCTATCGTAAGTTTGGACTGGGCCGTAATAAATTGCGTGAAGCCGCGATGCGCGGTGACGTTCCTGGCCTCCGTAAGGCTAGCTGGTAAAGAGGAAGATATCATGAGCATGAGCGATCCGATTTCGGACATGCTGACACGTATTCGCAACGCCCAGGCGGTGCAGAAGACGACAGTTAACATCCCCGCCTCCACGGTGAAGACGGGCATCGCCAAAGTCCTGAAGGACGAAGGCTACATCAGTGATTTTCGGGACGTCGACGTCGGCGGTAAACCCGCGCTCGAAGTTACCTTACGTTACATGGAGGGTAGGGGCGTCATTGAAACACTGAAACGAGTCAGTCGTCCCGGCCTGCGCCAGTATCGCGGCAAGGATGATTTGCCAAAGATCCTGAACGGCCTTGGCATTGCGGTGATCAGTACATCTAGAGGCATCATGACCGACACAGCTGCACGTGCTGCCGGGCAGGGTGGTGAAATCCTGTGCACCGTCACGTGATGACGGACAGGATTGGGAGAAGAACATGTCACGTATAGCAAAAACCCCAATCGAGCTGCCCTCTGGTGTTGAATTGAACATCAAAGACGGCTCGGTCCATGTAAAGGGACCCAAGGGTAGCCTGGCTCTAAAGCTGCACTCGGCGATCAGCCTGGAGCAGGATGACAGCACTTATGTTGTGAAACCTGCCGAAAAAGCGTATATCCCCATGGCTGGAACATTCCGGTCTTTGGTAAACAACATGATTATTGGTGTTACCGAAGGGTTTGTGAAAAAGTTGACTCTGGTTGGCGTGGGTTACCGTGCACAGATCCAGGGATCAAAGCTGACCCTGGCGTTGGGTTTTTCACACCCGGTTGTATACGCAGCACCCGAAGGCATCACCATCGAAGTGCCGGCTCAAGCCGAAATCGTGATCAAAGGCTGTGATAAGCAGCGGGTTGGCCAGGTCGCTTCCGAAATTCGGGCGTTCCGTCCGCCGGAGCCTTATAAGGGCAAAGGTGTTCGTTATTCAGACGAACGTGTGATTCGGAAAGAAGCCAAAAAAGCTTAAGTAATCGAGGAATTAGAGATGGACATTAAAAAAGCAGCACGTATGCGCAGAGCGAAGAAAACTCGCGCGCACATCCGTCGCCTCGGCAAGCCCCGGTTAACCATTTTCCGTAGTGGCCGGCATATCTATGCCCAGGTGATCAGCGCGGAGGACAACAAGGTCCTTGCTACTGCTTCAACACTGCAGAAAGATGTATCAGCTGAACTGAAAGGCACTAATAACAAAGAGGCTGCGGCCGCGGTCGGCAAAGCAGTAGCTGAGCAGGCAGTTAAAGCGGGCGTGAAGGAAGTTGCATTTGATCGTTCCGGCTATCGTTATCACGGTCGTGTTAAGGAATTGGCAGATGCAGCACGCGAAGTTGGTTTGGACTTCTAATAAGGCTTAATCGAATTCGGGTCAGGATCTGGCCCGTATAGACAGGTAAGAATCATGGCGAATTTTGAAAAGGACTCAGGCGACGGCCTGCTTGAAAAACTGGTAGCTGTCAACCGTGTGGCCAAAGTGGTCAAGGGTGGTCGGGTTTTCGGCTTTACCGCGCTAAGCGTGGTGGGTGACGGAAACGGTAAAATCGGTTTCGGATACGGCAAGGCGCGTGAAGTGCCAGTGGCCATTCAGAAATCGATGGAAAAGGCCCGTCGTAACATGGTCACTGTTTCCCTGCGCGAAGGAACACTATGGCATGCCGCTAAGAGCAGCCATGCAGGTTCCCGCGTTTATATGCAGCCGGCCTCTGAAGGTACCGGTGTCATTGCAGGTGGCGCCATGCGTGCTGTTTTGGAAACGGTAGGCGTGCGAAACGTACTGGCCAAGAGTGTTGGGTCCAACAACCCGATCAACCTGGTTCGCGCAACCATCAAAGGTCTGCAATCAATGCAGAGCCCGAATTCTGTCGCAAACAAACGCGGCAAGTCGGTTGATGACATCATGGCAAACGTCGGGTAAAGACAATGGCTAAAAAGAAACAGATAAAAGTGACGTTGGTCCGATCTCCGATCGGGTTCCAGCCGAAACATCGGGAATGTGTCCGCGGACTCGGCCTCAAGCGCATACGCCATACGGTCGTGCTTGAAGATACGCCGTCAATCCGGGGCATGGTCAACAAAATCGATTACATGGTGCGAGTGGAAGAAGTCTGAAGCCTTCTGGCCAGGCGATTCTGCGAACTACAAATTTATACCTATTTGGGAAAGTGCTGACATGAAACTGAATGAACTTAGCCCCGCAGAGGGCAGTAAAAAGAACCGTAAACGCGTTGGACGCGGTATCGGTTCCGGCTCGGGTAAGACGGCCGGGCGCGGACACAAGGGACAGAAATCCCGGTCCGGCGGATATCACAAGGTAGGCTTTGAGGGCGGTCAGATGCCGTTGCAACGCCGTTTGCCGAAACGCGGATTCGCTTCGCGTACTGCGCGTTATAACGACGAAGTTCGTCTCTACCAGTTGCAGGTCATGAAGGTGGACGTGATTGATCTGGAAACACTGAAGGCTGAGAAGATCGTTAATCATGACGCCAAGAAAGTTAAAATCATCAACACCGGTGAACTCGACCGTGCCATCACGGTTAAGGGACTCGGCGTTACCAAGGGTGCAAAGGCAGCCATTGAAGCAGCCGGAGGCAAGGTAGAGTAATGACACGTTCCCCGTCACAAATGGCGGAAACGCTGGGTGGTCTGGGTCGTTTGACCGAGCTGCGTCAGCGTTTACTGTTCGTTGTTGTTGCGTTGATTATCTATCGCATCGGCACGTTCATTCCCGTTCCGGGCGTTAACCCGCAGGCTCTGTTGCAGTTCATGAACTCGCAGCAGGGCACCATCGTGGACGTTTTCAATCTGTTCACCGGTGGTGCACTGGAGCGCTTTTCGCTTTTCGCCCTGGGTGTCATGCCCTATATTTCTGCATCAATCATCATGCAGTTAATGAGCAGCGCGATTCCTCAGTTGTCACAGCTCAAAAAAGAAGGTTCAACCGGGCGTCAGAAGATCACGCAGTACACGCGTAACTTCACGGTTATCCTTGCGGCTGTACAGGCTGGAGGCGTAGCTTTTGCGTTGCAGGGGCAGACGGCTGTCGTACTGCAGCCGGGTTTTGGATTCCTGTTTACGGCAATCGTTACCCTGACCGCCGGCACCGTGTTCCTGATGTGGCTGGGTGAGCAGATTACCGAGCGTGGTGTAGGCAACGGTATTTCACTGATTATCTTTGCCGGCATCGTAGCGGGCCTGCCGCGTGCAGTGGCCGGTACACTAGAGTTGGTGAACACCGGGCAGTTGAGTATCCCGGCAACGTTGATCATCCTGAGCCTTATCCTTGCGGTAATCTATTTTATCGTTCGGGTGGAACGCGGACAGCGCAGAATTACGGTCAATTACGCACAGCGGCAGGGTCGCGTTGCGTACCAGAACCAAGCCACACATTTGCCTCTGAAAGTGAACATGTCCGGTGTTATCCCCGCCATTTTCGCTTCCAGTATCGTGATATTCCCGTCAACGCTGGCCACCTGGTTCAGTGGGTCAGAAGGGCTTTCTTTCCTGACGGATGTATCAGCCGCGCTTACGCCGGGTAACCTTGCGTACACGATCCTGTTTTCTGGACTGATCATTTTCTTCTGTTTCTTCTACACCGCCATGGTGTTCAATTCGAAGGAAACAGCGGACAACCTGAAAAAGTCAGGTGCATTTATTCCGGGAATCCGTCCGGGTCGTCAAACCGCGGATTACATTGATTTCGTATTGACCCGGTTGACCATGGTGGGCTCGCTTTACCTGGTCGCGGTTTGTCTGTTACCGGACATATTCAGGGTGTTGTGGGCCGTTCCGTTCTATTTTGGTGGAACGTCGGTACTGATCGTCGTGGTCGTGATCATGGACTTCATTGCCCAGATCCAGGCTCACCTGATCTCGCATCAATACGACAGCCTTATGAAGAAGGCGAATTTGAAATCTTACGGTCGGTCCGGAGTGGTTCGACGGTAAGTTTGTTTAATTCCGCATGAGCGGGTAATTACGGGTTGCCAAAATTGGCCGACCCGCTTGCTTTGGAGAAGAGAGATGAAAGTGCAGGCTTCAGTAAAAAAGATCTGCAGGAACTGCAAAATCGTACGGCGCAAGGGCGTTTTGTTCGTGATTTGCAGCGAGAAAAAGCACAAACAGAGACAGGGCTGATCAACTAATTTAGCCGGCCTGGAACTAATATAAATTTCAGGCTTTTACAGGCTCTTAGTATTCGATATAATGGTCTGTTCACATTTACGGCATATAGCTAACAGGAGTTAACAACATGGCTCGTATTGCAGGAGTCAACATACCGGTTCAAAAACACACATGGGTGGGCCTTACGTCCATTTATGGCATCGGGAAAACCCGCGCTTACGCAATTTGTGAGACGGCCGGTGTTGCACCGGATACCAAGATCAGAGATCTGACCGAGTCAGAAATCGAAGGCATTCGTTCGGAAATCGGAAAGGTTTCTGTCGAGGGCGACCTGCGCCGTGAAGTGGCAATGAATATCAAGCGTTTGATGGATCTCGGTTGTTACCGTGGACTGCGGCACCGCCGCGGGTTGCCGGTACGCGGTCAGCAAACAAAGACTAATGCACGCACCCGTAAGGGCCCGCGTCGTCCGATTAAGCGTTAAGAAACGGAAAAATTATGGCTAAGCCTACACCAAAAAAGAAGAAGGTCAAAAAGACAGTCGTGGACGGTATCGCCCACGTACATGCTTCCTTCAATAACACCATCATCACGATCACAGACCGGCAGGGTAACGCACTCTCCTGGGCAACTGCGGGTGGCGCAGGTTTTCGTGGTTCCAGGAAAAGTACCCCTTTTGCTGCACAGGTTGCTGCGGAAACCGCAGGTCGTGCCGCACTGGACTATGGCTTGAAAAACCTCGACGTGCGCGTCAAGGGTCCAGGTCCTGGTCGTGAATCTTCGGTTCGTGCATTGCACGCCGTGGGTTACAAAATCACCAACATTGTTGACGTGACGCCGATTCCGCATAACGGATGTCGGCCTCCCAAAAAACGTCGCGTCTGATCGGAGCAATACACAATGGCAAGATATATTGGCCCCACCTGCAAACTGGCACGTCGTGAAGGCGTTGACCTGGAGCTGAAAAGCCCGGCCCGAGGACTAGAGTCCAAGTGCAAGCTGAACCAGCCCCCGGGACAACACGGTTCTTCACGTCGTATGCGTCTTTCTGACTACGCATTACAGTTGCGGGAAAAACAGAAAGTACGCCGTATTTATGGTGTCCTGGAACGCCAGTTCCGCAATTACTATAAAGCTGCTGCTCAGCAAAAGGGTGCAACGGGTGAAAACCTGCTGCGACTGCTGGAATGCCGTCTGGATAACGTAGTTTACCGAATGGGCTTCGCCGTAACCCGTGCACAGGCACGCCAGTTGGTGTCGCACAAGGCCATCACGGTCAACGGTCAGGGCGTAAACATCGCTTCCTACCAGGTAAAACCTGAAGACGTAATTGCGATTCGCGAAAAAGCGAAAAGCCAGTTGCGGGTCAAGGAAGCGGTTACGCAGAGCACCGAAATGGATCTCGTTCCGGCGTGGGTAAATGTCGACACTTCAAAAATGGAAGGCGTCTTCAAGGCATATCCGGATCGCGACGAATTGTCTCCTGGCATTAATGAAAGCCTGATCGTGGAACTTTATTCCAAGTAAAGAATGGGAAAAGCCACACGATATACGGTTTAGTGCTGCGGTGTTTTCCGCAGCTGTTTGAAAGTTTCATCAGAATTACAGTCTACGAGGGCGATCCCTATGATGGGTGTTATTGATCAAATGCTGAAGCCCAGCTCGGTGGGTGTTGACGAAGTCAATCCGAACCGTGCCCGAATTACACTGGAGCCACTGGAAAGAGGTTTCGGTCATACGCTGGGTAATGCACTGCGACGCGTTTTACTGTCGTCCATTCCCGGCAGCGCGATAGTCGAAGCTGAAATGGATGGCGTTCTGCATGAGTACACGGCTGTTGAAGGCCTGCAGGAAGACATCATTGAAGTGCTTTTGAATCTCAAGGGTATTGCACTTGTTATGCATGAGCGCGAAGAAGCAGTTTTGACTTTGAGTAAATCCGGAGCAGGTGAAGTTACCGCCGGCGATATCCAGGTTGACCACACTGTTGAAATTGTGAACCCGGAACATGTGATCTGTAACCTGACTCAGGACGGTAGCCTGAACATGCGCTTGAAAATCAGCAAGGGAGTTGGCTATCAGCCAGCGACGCAGCTGACTATCGGCGATCAGGAAAGCCGCCCGATTGGCCGCCTGCAGCTGGACGCTTCTTTTTGTCCTGTCAGAAAGGTGAGCTACTCGGTTGATGCGGCACGCGTAGAGCAACGTACCAACCTGGACAAGCTGATCCTCGATATCGAAACCAACGGTACGATGGACTGTGAGGCTGCGGTCAAACTGGCTGCAAATATCCTGGCTGACCAGCTGTCCGTGTTTGTCGATTTCAAGGCACGTCAGACCGTAGAAGTAGAAGAAAAAGAACAGGAAATCGATCCTGTGCTGCTGCGCCCGATTGATGACCTGGAACTGACCGTTCGTTCTGCAAACTGCCTGAAGGCGGAGAGCATTCTGTACATTGGTGACCTGGTTCAGCGCACCGAAGTAGAGTTGTTGAAAACGCCAAACCTTGGCAAGAAGTCACTGACGGAAATTAAGGACGTTTTGGCGTCTCATGACCTGTCATTGGGTATGAAATTGGAAAACTGGCCACCTGAAAGCCTGGTTAGCGCCTGAGCCGAAAAGTAGACCAGGATAGATAGACAAAGGACAAGACCATGCGACACCAGAAATCCGGAAGAAAACTAAATCGCAATAGTTCGCACCGTAAGGCCATGTTTCGCAATATGGCTTCATCGCTGATAGAACATGAAATTATCAAGACCACAGTTCCGAAAGCGAAGGAGCTTCGTCGTGTGGCAGAACCTCTGATCACGTTGGCGAAAGAAGACAGCGTTGCACATCGTCGCCTGGCATATGATCGTTTGCGCGACCGTGAGGTTGTCACCAAGCTGTTTAACGAACTGGGCCCGCGCTATGTGGACCGCCCGGGTGGTTACCTGCGTATTATGAAATGTGGTCATCGCGCCGGAGACAGCGCTCCGATGGCATATGTTGAGTTGGTTGATCGCCCGACCGAGCAGGAGGTTGTTGAGGCCGAATAGCCGCAGCACCTTTATCGAGTTACTGAAAAGCCCGGCAATGCCGGGCTTTTTTGTGCTAAAAAAAACCCCGGGCATTGCCCGGGGTCGAGTTCCCCTTACACAAGTTTGACCTTTAGGAAATCAGTGTTAACGACGCCATCACTAAGTAGAGCATCCATCCTGCGACCGTCCAGCCTGCAAGCATGGTGAGGCTGGCTTTGAACAGGTTTTTAATTGCAGTTTTCATGGTGTTCTCCTTTGCTTCCGTGCGTTGTGGCGCGCTCCCAGGCTATCCAATGCCTGATCTATGCGCCTACTGATTACTCATCTAGCTTTGAGTACCTATCGCTTGTCCCTCTTGTGCATGCCGGGCTAAGCCTGGCGAGGTGTTTGCAAATTGATGTAATTTGCAGGTGGCGATAATTCAGTAGTACAACTGTAATAATGCAAAAAACATGCCAAAAGAGATGTCTTGAATATAATTGTACTAAAACAAAGAGATAGGTGTTTTGGGTGTTGCTTCGATTGTTGGAAAGTAAGAGCTAACATTCCAATTGCGTCAACAAGATGACAAAAATGGTCTCTTTTCGTCAGGCAACTCCGGTTGGAGTCAGATCAGGCTGCCTAATTGATAGATCAGCAGTGCTCCGAGGTAACCGATCGTCGTCATGTAGGTCCAGGCGAAGGCCGGCCACCGCCAGCTGTTGGTCTCACGCCGTATGGTGGCGATGGTGGCTGCACATTGCAGGCACCAGGCATAAAACAGTAAGAGGCCAAGGACCATGGGCACTGTGAATATAGGGCTGCCATCCGGCCAGGAGGCTGATCTGAGCTTGGCGGTCAGACTGGCTTCCTCGGCTTCTTCACCAACCGCGTAGATCGTGCCCATAACAGCCACTACGACCTCGCGTGCTGGAAAACCGGCAATAACTGCAGCTGACACCCGCCAGTCCCAGCCCAGCGGTCTGAAGACCGGCTCGATCATTCGTCCTGCGCGACCGAGATAGCTTTGGGCGAGCTGCTCTGCAGCCGCGGTGTTTTCAAGTCGCTTGACCTCGATTGCCAGCGGTTTACCCGTCAATGTTGTTTGTACTTGCGCAAGTGATGACTGCAGTTCGATCTGTATGCCGTCTGAACGTGGGAAATAGGCCAGGGCCCAGACAATGACCGCGACGACAAAAATAACGGTACCGGCGCGCTTGAGAAAAATTCGGGCTCGATCCATGAGCTTGATCATTACGGTTTGCAGGTTTGGCCAGCGAAATTCGGGTAAGGCCAGCGCGAAATGTGGTTTTGGTCCCCTCAGGGCGGATCGCTTGAGTATCCAGGCCGTGGTCAGCCCGCCGATTATCCCCAGCAGGTACAAGCCCAGTAGCACCAGGCCCTGCAGATTAAACCAGCCGATGGAATATTCCGGTACGAAGGCAGCAATCAACAACGCATAAACCGGTAGACGGGCCGAGCAGGTCATGAACGGCGCTGCCAGTATTGTCGCAATGCGGTCGCGGCGGTTGGGAATAACCCGCGTCGCCATGATAGCGGGTACCGCACAGGCGAAACTGGACAACATAGGTATGACAGATTGGCCTGAGAGGCCGACGGTACGCATGATTCGGTCCATCAGGAAGGCTGCACGGGCCAGGAAGCCGGAATCTTCCAGCACAATGATGAACAGGAACAGGATCAGGATCTGAGGCAGGAAGATCAGCACACTACCGACCCCTGCGATCACGCCGTCCGTGATAAAGCTGGACAAAGCGCCTTCGGGTAACAGCTTGCCGACCTGACCGGCCAGCAGGCTGGCGCCCAGGTCGATAGCTTCCATTAAGGGTGTCGCCCAGGAAAAGACGGCCTGGAAAACCAGCGCCATTACCGCAAAAAATAACAAAGTGGCAGGCCATGGCCGGTTAAGCCAGCGCCAGCTGCTGGCTCCAAAGCGTTTCATCACCGGTGCCTGGCGTTGTGCTTCGTGCAGCACTTCATTGACCCAACGGTATCGGTGCCTGGCTTCACAAGCCTGTGGCGGTTCATCGCCAAATAATTGCTTTCGTATGGCTTCAAGCCTCGTGCTGCCCTGTTGCTGTTGCAACACGCCCGCCCGCTTGCTGTCGGGGTGCAGTAGTGCCTGGATAACGTCGATCCGGGGAAGTCCGTGGTCCTTGTCGCCCATAAGGAGATCGGCGGTCTGGCTGAGCTCGGGCCAGGATTCAGGAATCGAAGGCGCTGGCGCGCTGTCGATCTGTTCCAATGCCTCCTTCAGTGCATCGAGCCCGCGGCCGCTGGTCGCGACCAATGGATAGATCGGGATGCCGCCCAAATGGCGTTGCAGCACTTCGATCGAGATGTCTATGCCGCTGGCCGTGGCAACATCGGTCATGGTCATGGCGACCACCACCGTCAATTGCATTTCCATGAGCTGCTGCAGCAGGTAAAGGCCCTGGTAAAGATGGGTTGCGTCGAGCACCACCAGCAAACCGTCGGGACGGGGAGTACCTTCGATTCGGCCGAGTAGCACATCGACTGCGATGCGCTCATCGGTGGAGAAGCCACCCAGGCAATAAATTCCGGGGAGGTCAACGAGTTCCAGTGCGGTATTGCTTAACTGGACGGTCCCGGAGTGCTTTTCTACGGTTACGCCAGGGTAGTTGCCGGTAGTCTGACGAAGACCGGTCAGACGGTTGAACAGGGTGCTCTTACCGGAGTTGGGGTTGCCGATTACGGCAATGGACGCGGTTGCGCGACGCCGTATGCCTATATCGCTGACCGGGATATAGGTCTCGTTGATTTCAGACATTCGATGCGATCGGGGAAACGCTGAAGCAGCCTGCCTGTTGTTTACGTATCGAAATGGCGGCGCCGTGAACGGAAACTTCCATTGGGTCTCCGCCAATTGCCGAATTCTCATACTGTACTTCGACACCTTCGATCAGGCCCAGCACCATCAGCCGAACTACGCCGGGCTGGCGGGCGTCAACTTTGTCGATACGGGCGGATTGTCCCCGGTGCAGTTCTTTGAGGGTCATGGCTCTGCTTCTAATTGAGAATGATTTTCATTTAGAGTGATTTTAGTGGAAAAACGCATGCCCGTATATAGACACAGATCAAGAAAAACAGTTTAAACCCAATGACCCCGTTTCAGGACACCTACACAAGCGTTCGGAACGAAATGGTAAAGCCACTGGTTAAGCGTTGGCGCGTCGATAATGGCCAGGTCTGCCTGGTATCCGGGTAGCAGTGAACCGATTCGGTTCTCTGCCGCAATCGCGCGGGCGGCCACGGTAGTCGCTCCGTTGAGTGCCTCCTGTGGCGTCATTTGCTGGTTCAGGCAAGCCAGGGTCATCGCCAACGGCAGGTGAAAGCTCGGCGCAGAGCCAGGGTTGAAATCCGTAGCCACAGCCACCGGAACGCCAGCCGAAAGCAATTGCCGGGCTGGCATATAGGGTTCTCCCAGGTATAGCGATGCCAGCGGCAGGCTGACCGCCACGGTTCCGCTTTTTGCGAGGGCGCTGATGCCTTCCGGGTTGATGTATTCCAGGTGCTCGGCAGAAACCGCACCCATCTCGGCAGCCAGCAAGGCGCCACCGCCGTCGGACAGTTGGTCTGCGTGGACCTTGATCTTCAGACCGTGGGAGGCCGCGGCGGTGAAAATCTCCCTGGCCTCTTCAATGCTGTATGCCCCGTGTTCGACAAAGGCGTCGCAAAAATCCGCCAG
>RCNC010001026.1_pt1 | contig 18628 bp, 17 predicted proteins | sample 2041301 | NCBI WGS metagenome assembly RCNC01 (sample SAMN09708231, study PRJNA481090) | Marine sediment metagenome, whole genome shotgun sequencing project. | biome: marine sediment; feature: ocean; material: sediment; isolation source: Sewage treatment plant 13A marine sediment (STP13A) ... | reverse complement strand
ATGGCCGATTCCTGATTTCCATCGACGTTCATTTCTATGATTAAAGCTTTTCCGTCGTAGAGCTTTGCCAACTGATCGACGATAGGTTTTTGAGCCCTGCAGGGCGCACACCATGGAGCGTTAAAGTCTACCAGAGTTACACCCGTTTGGATTGTGCTTTTTAACTGCTGCTGGTTTAATGATTTTTTTTGTCTCACTTTCTTTACCCTTTACTTAAACTGAATTGAACGATTTTTATTTCACAAAGCCCCCGGTCGCACAGCAGTGTTCAACGAAACCCGAAGGGCTTTGTGATAACATTTATAGATTCTAATTTATAACGCCTATCCACCGAAGTTCCCCGCTCCCAAGACCTGCATGGCTTCATCAGCACTTACTCGAATCTTAGAAATGCCAGCGTCAAACGCTTTCCGTTCGGTCCGTATGTCGTCTATGCCGGTTTCGGGTGTGCAGTTCTCCCGGATCCCGTCGATCCTGTCATCCATCTCTGCGATGAGCATATGCAGGTCTTCGATGTTGGGGAGAATCTTATCCTTTTCTCCTCCGGGCAGATTTTCAATACTGCGAACGATATCATAAACATTAGCCTTCCACGCGGTAAGTTCCGCCTCCATGGTTTTACAACAGTTTCTTGCTTTCATAGCGTCCTCCTTTCTTATAAAGCTTGAAAGATGATTAATAGTTTACGATGCTATTTCCCTGATTTACCGGCATCGCTTCCGGTTTTTTTAGTCTTTTAATTAGTAATATCTACAAATTGTATGCCATCATTCGCTTTCTTTTTGAATAAAGCTGAAGTGAATTTTTCAAATAGCTGTTTTAACAGTATAATAAAATAAAAACAGCCCTCTTTTTAAGGCAGGTTGGCTTCATTTGATATTCTTTGAAGACCGGTTGACAATTACATCAACGTTACCTATATTAAAAATAACGCTTTGTAACGTTACCGTAACGCTATTTTGTCAGACTTTTTCAAAAGGCTAAAAAGTTACTAATTTAACAATTTGGAGGAGGTAACTTCCTTGCAAGATAAAACCCATGAGATCTGGAATTTTCGGTTTGTGAATCAGATAATAGACTCCATGGCTGACGGGGTGTTTACCATGGATGCTAACGGACGGATTTCGTCATGGAATCGATCTATGGAGCGTATCAGTGGCTATAATGCCCAAGAGGCCATAGGGCAAACATGCGAACTTTTCCGTTTCAGCCGCTGTTTTGGCAAAGAATGCCCTGCCGGAATCCAAAAATGCGGCATTATGACCCACGGATCTTCCGAAGCCAAGGAGTGCCATTTGCAACACAAAGAGGGACACGATGTGCCGGTGATCAAGAATGCCAGTGTGGTCAGGGATGAAGATGAGAATATCATCGGTGTGGTCGAAACGGTCACCGATCTTACTAAACTGAACAAGGTGCGGAGCAAAGCAGAAGAAGCAGTCCTAAAGCTTGGTGAAATTCACCGAATGAATAACCTTATCGGCCAGAGCCAGGCAATGCGCAAAGTTTTTACAGCCATCATTGCTGCCGCCTCAAGTAATGCCACAGTACTGGTACAGGGTGAAAGCGGTACCGGTAAGGAACTCGTGGCAGGTGCGATTCATTATAATAGTGAACGAGAGGACAGTCCACTTATTACAGTAAACTGCTCGGCTCTTGCGGAATCATTGCTTGAAAGCGAGCTGTTCGGGCATGTAAAAGGCGCTTATACCGGTGCCATGCGTGACCGCGTCGGGCGCTTTGAAGAGGCTCAAGGGGGAACGATTTTTCTTGATGAAATCGGAGAACTCAGCCCCTTTATCCAGGTAAAACTTCTTCGCATTCTGCAGGAACGGGAAATCGAACGCGTTGGTGAATCGCGAAAACGCAAAGTCGATATTAGGATTATTGCAGCAACTCACCAGGAACTTTACAGCCGGGTTCAGAAAGGATATTTCCGGGAGGATTTGTACTACCGACTTAAAGTGTTTCCCATTAATCTGCCGCCGCTTCGAGAACGAAAGGAAGACCTGCCGCTCCTTATCGGTCATTTTATTAAAGCCCAAAACCGAAAGACAGGTAAACATATCCAAGGGGTTTCCCAGGCGGCATTGCGCATACTCATGGATTACCACTGGCCCGGAAACGTCCGGGAGTTAGAGAATGCGATTGAACACGCATTTGTACTTTGCAACAAAGATAGAATAAACCCCTTTGACTTGCCTGTGGAAATCCGGCAAGTCGAATATCAAGCTTCATTTTCGACAATACCGAAAAAATTAAGTTCTAACCCCGTGCCGCGGAAAAAGCTGTCAAAAGAGGGCCTTCTCAACCTGCTTGATGATTGCGACTGGAACAAGGCTGAGGTTGGAAGAAGAGCAGGCCTGAGTAGAACCGCTATATGGAAGTATATGAAAAAATGGGATATTCCCCTCAAAAGACCATCTATTGCTTGACCTCAAAATACCATTTCTTTTTAAAAATAACGCTATGCAACCCTGCCATTAGAAGCACCATTACAAGTGTGAGATGGCAAAGATATAAAAAAATGATAAAACCGGGAGCAAATCCGGAAACTTCATGGTTTCTTATCACAAGAAGAATTCCTGTTATGAGGAGTCCGGCAACAACTGATCCTCGGATGTAGCCAGACAGAGTAATTTTTATACTCTTTCGTTTTGTCAGCAAATATTCAATGATAAGATATGAAATAATTCCGATAAGCAGTATGGCAAACAGATAATGTATATAGAGGGTTACGTAATATTCAGCAAGCCATCCCAGCCCCGGGATATCCGCAATATAATAGCGCTTGAAAATCGGCATGTTCCCGAAACCTGTCAGTGTAAGAAAAAAAACGGTCATAAGGTATAAATAGCGCATAATCGTTTTTCTATTTGATTTTATATGGTTTTCTTTAAAATCCATTATGTTCCTCCGACTATTTACCGGTTTTGCTCATTTTATAAAATTTACCTGCTGCTGCAACCACACCTGCAATCGGCGCTATAATCATTGCTGCGGCAAGGTTGTTTGAATCGGCCATGCTATTCTTTACAGGCTGTAAATGGGGCTTTCCTTTTCCTGTTTCAATGGCCTTGTTAAGCTCTTCGAAAGGAACCGGTGACACATAAATCGTATTGGTTCCGCCGTTTTCCTTTTCGCCATAGATATATCCGCCAATCTCTTTGGCCAGCACATGAGCTTTTTTAATTATTTCGTCCCTTGGCCCTATGGTCTGTACATCTTCAGGACACGCCTCTATGCACGCAGGCAGTTCTCCGTCGGCGATCCTGTTATAACACCGATCGCATTTGTACATCACACCGTTTCCTGCAAGAGAAGGAAGTAAGTCAAGATAAATCCCAACGCCGGTCTGACGCTCAGGAATATGCCAAGGACATACTGCTTTACATTTGGAACCACCCAGGCACAGGTCAGGATCGATCCTTGATATACCGTTTTCAAGCAACCTTGCCGATCCCCAAGGACAAAGCTTAACACAGGGCGGGTTCACGCAGTGCATGCAGCGTCTGGGAATTGTAAGTTCAGTCTCTTCCCCGTTTATTTTAACCGTTGCACTTTGAATAAAAAGCCAGTTGTACGGAGTCAGGCGGTCTGTCACATCCTGTTTGTCCGACCAGTCCATTACCGGCACCCTGTCAGGGTACATTTTAGGAAAAGGGTTTTTCGGATCAGGAAATTTCGCTTCATTGACCTCTTTACAAGCCTCGACACAGGCTTCGCATCCTATACATTTACGAATGTCAAGAAGGGTGGCGAGCTGCTGGTTGCCGGCCGCTCCTGCAGCACTTGCAGGTATTCCCGCTGCTGCAAGAGTGCATGCCGTAGCCATTGTTCCCTTTAAAAAAGATCTTCTGGATATTTTATTTTTCATTTTCTCTCCATTTTATAAAAGTTGTCATTATTGCGTTTTTGCGATCAATCCTTGAAAGAAATTGCAATATTTATGCCGAAGGCTTTCTTTTTGATGCCATGTAATAAATCCTTTAACCACTTTCTGCTATACTATTTTTTTAATGTACTTATCATTTTGAAAAGGTCAACTTATTTTCCGCTTACATCTTTTTTTATAGCATAATATCTAATCTTGGCATTAAAATTGCTTAAATAATATCTGAGGGGTTTAACTTGGCATTTACCTCCATCATATGTTTTACTACCTCACAGGATGCAAATCGACCCATATCCCTATATTATAAGGATGCTCCATCAGGGTCGATTTGCATTTTTTATAATTTTTTGCAAAGCTTTCGATGTTGACTTAATACAATTTGTCATTAAAATATAAACATTGCGTGTTACAATCGGTTTTCAATTTCTCCTTTAAAAAGAGAAATAAGAAAGGATATAAAAAATGAAAAAAGCGGACTACGATCTGGTTATCATTGGCGGAGGTCCTGCCGGCCTTACGGCAGGTATTTATGCATCTCGGGCAAGGTTGAATGTGCTTTTGCTGGAAAAGGTGGCACCAGGGGGGCAGGTTCTTGTTTCAGACTGGATAGAAAACTATCCGGGTTTTCCAGAAGGGACCAGCGGGTATGATCTTGTAACTAAAATGGTTGAGCAGGCAAAACAGTTTGGTCTAACTATTGAAACCGGCGAAGTGCTTTCTCTCGACTTGTCTGAAGCTGCAAAGAAAATTGAGTTGAAGGGTAAAACCATTACAACTCTTTCCATTATTATTGCCACCGGTGCTTCACCAAGAAAACTAGGAGTCCCGGGTGAAGACATGTTTATCGGCAAAGGTGTATCCTTTTGTGCGACCTGTGACGGGCCGTTTTTTAAAGATAGCGTTGTTGCTGCTGTCGGCGGTGGAGACACGGCTGTGCAGGAGAGTAATTATCTCACAAAGTTTGCAAAAAAGGTTTATTTAATACATCGCAGGGATGAGTTAAGGGCCACTAAGATTTTACAGGAACGGGCTATGGCCAATGATAAAATTGAAATTATGTTTGATTCCGTGCTTACTGGCATTTACGGCGGCCTGACCAATGTCGAAAAAATAAATGTCAAAAATCTAAAAACAGAAGAAGAAAAGGAAATTTTAGTTGACGGATGCTTCATCTGGGTCGGTACTTTTCCGAATACTTCGTTCTTAAAAGACTCTGTCAAAGTGGACGAATATGGTTTTATTATAGTGAATCAAAGTATGGAAACGTCAGCGCCCGGGGTTTTTGCAGTCGGTGATGTCAGAAATACACCATTGCGACAGATTGTAACTGCTGTGGGAGACGCCGCCATCGCCGCTGTTTCCGCAGAACATTATATTGAAAATACATGGGCATTCGTGTAATTCAGAGACTAAAACAGACTGCCCTCAAACAAATAAAGCAAGGAGGCTTCCCATGCCTATCTATGAATATGAATGTGAAAAATGTGGCAACTCTTTTGAGAAACTGGTTTTTGGCAGTGATAAAGAACCTGTTTCCTGTCCCGAATGCAAAGCCAAAGATGTAAAAAGGCTTTTAAGTTCTACGGGCTTTATCGGCAGCTCCGGAGGGAGCGGCTGCTCTACCGGCGCCCCGTCAGGTTTTTCCTGAGCCGGATAGAATCAAGCGGCGGTCAGCCGCATGAAGAATCTATTCGTAGAGAAATCCCAAACCAAATAAACCGAAAAAATTACCACTAAGACACAAAGGTCTCGTGGCCTGGTGCCTTAACGGCGAATATATTTCGAACCTATCTCAAAAACACATCTTAGGCTCGATAGCTGCGTTACAGGCCAGTGAAAAATACTCACATACTACGTGTATGCTCCGTTTTTTAACTGGCCTGCGCCTTGCTTTCAACCCTAATCTATATTTTTGAGATAGGTTCTTGATAGAAAAAGAATAAATTCCGAAACTAAAGAATTAAACAATCTGGAGATAATCTAAATGGGAAAATGTGTAAACCATCCTAACAGGGAAACCAACTATTTATGCATGAAGCATAATGTTTATATGTGCGAGGAATGCATTAAATGCCGCGATCCTGAAATTTACTGTAAATATCGTTCTTCCTGTCCCATTAACTTTATATCTAAAAAAGGTGTAGCAGGTTGGATTGGTGAAGAAAAAAAGGTTGCAGAAGAGATAGAAACAGCCACTGTTTTATTTGAACCGGACAAAAAAGAAATAACCGTGCCAAAAGGATATACACATTAATACCTCTTGCAAATGCTTAAAACCGGTATTATAGGCCCCAACGGAAAGTTCGGGCTCGAATCTGATCATCCAAGAATGAAAAAGTATGACGGGGAAGGATCTTATATCCTTGAATTTGCAAAAAACACTGCGATGGATGAAGACATCGTATTTACCGAAACCGATATTAACAGTCTTGTTTTGAGTAAAGGAGCTGTATATGCCGGTTTCTCTGTGCTGCTTAATGAGGCAGGAATGGACTTTTCCATGGTAGACAGAGTCATAATCACCGGCGGTTTCGGACAGTACCTGAACATTGAAAGGGCCATAACCATCGGTCTTCTGCCTGATATAGACCGTGACAAGTTTTCCTATCTCGGCAACAGTTCAATTGCGGGTGCATACATGGCGCTTTTGTCAGACGATTATCGCAAAGAAGCCATAAACATCTCAAATAATATGACGTATATCGACTTTTCCAGCAACAGCAAATTCATGGATGAGTTTACGTCAGCCCTTTTTCTACCACATACCAATACTGAGGCCTTCCCAAGTGTAAAAAAACTGCTGTCAGCCTGAGTTATACTGTTCCTCAAAGATCATATTTTCGAATACCCCTCTGCAATTCTTCATTATTTTGTCTCTCATTTCCGTCACGTAACCCGGTCTGATTTCATCTTTCCATCGAGGATAACCGCCTCGCCAGACATATGTTAATAATTTCTGAAATTCAATGCGGTCAAAGCGATAGTCACCAAGTTCAATCTCGCTGCCATTGCGCGATACCGAAAATGAAATTTCCTGGGGCCGGGCGTAGTTTGCTATAATTTCAGAAACCTGGGATTGGATTTGAAATCCTTCGGGTTTTTGTTTGAAATCTTCAGGCTCTTTGGGAAAGGGAAAATTGCGATAGATTTCACCCATAAACCCGCTTAAATGATTCCCCTGGATAGCCCCCATCAGGTCCCCGATATCTTCCGGTGATTTGATAAAATAAACCTGCCAAAGTGCCTGATAAGACTCCTTACCTGCGTTTTCAGCAAGACTTCCCATATAGTTGCAAAAATCGGTGGCAAATAAAAAGTAGTGGTCGCAAAGCAGCATATCGGAATCGATGTTGAAGAATCCAAAAGCGATAGTTCCGTGACTGAGTGAATTGAAAGCTAACGGCATCGGGTGGTTTCCTTTCCTTGACTAAGTAAGCCATATTGTATATTTGGATATAAATAGCATGACTCATTTATAAAATATTAGAAGTAATATACCAAATTGGATTTAAGTCAAGTTCCTTGATGGTTGTATTATACCCTCAGATTGACTGACCTGTGTAACCTGATTTAGCAGACCTGTTCGGCTCTCTACACCAATATTAGTGAAATAAATATGGATAAAATATCATTAACTGTATTAGCGGGTGAGTTTTCTATCCACAAGCTGCACCCATCCTCAAAGATACCTGATACGATTCAAGAGAGTAAATTCTATCAAATCTGCAGAACAGATGTAGAACTGTCAATAGTATGCGAAACACACATTGCAATGATAAGTGAACATGAAGAAAAAGGATGGGCATGTATAAAAGTTGATGGTCCTCTTGATTTTGGCCTTACCGGTATTCTTGCCGGCATTTCCAAAGTTTTCGCCGAAAGCAATATCAGCATTTTTGCCATATCAACCTATGACACTGATTATATACTGGTAAAGCATCAATCTTTAGATAGCTCAATTAAGGCACTTAGGGCAAATGGATATGCAGTCAGTGTAACAGCTTCAACAAAACCCGATAGGCGACCGGCTTAACAACACGTGCTGACGCTCATTGTTACTGGTTGCAAGAAGAAATTATAAAAACCCAAAATTAAATGCCATAGCGCCCTGAAAAATTTTTAAAATCTGAAGACGTAAATAGTTCTGCAAACCTTTCGCCTTGTTTGCTGTTATTCTTATAAAAAATGATACACTTCTTTACGATGTCGACCACTTCATCTTCGCTGTAAATTTCGGGCAACTCTTTTGCAAGTTGCGGGTGTCTTCCTAACTTCCCTCCGAGCTGTACCTTAAAGCCTTTTTTGCCTGCCACAATGGTGCCGGTTGGACAAGCTTCAATGCATTTGCCGCAGGCAAGGCATAGGTCATAATCGATATTAGGCATAATCTTTTTTTTCTGTAGTATAATAGCATTTTCCCTGCACTCATCAACACAGGCTTCACAAAGTGAGCAGGTTTCATCCGTCAGCACAGGCAGGCTGGCTCCTATGATACCGATATCTTTAATTTGCGGCTGGGAACACGCATTGGGGCAGTCTGCAAGTGAAACCCTGAATTCATGGTGAAACTTAAGCTCCCCCTTGACCTGCTGTGTAAGGAAACCAAGCAGGTCTTCTTCTTTAAGCAGCCTTTCAATCCGTTCAAGCAATTTGTCACCGCTGTTTGCCCTGTTCGGACATCCGCTTGCCCCAAAACATGTATCGAGCTGATACCCCTTTATTTCAGAACTCATTTTTTTTAGAAAACGAGCCTGGGTAGCCTTAACATCTGCCAGAGAAACAGTCTTTTTACCAGCCTCCATTGCTTCATTTTCAATACGCACCCGCACCTTCTTTCTTACAAAAAAAGGTACCTTTTTTACAGCCGCATCAGCCTCTATAGTCCATTTCATACTTTTTTTCTCCGGCCTGTTTCTACAATCAAATAGTTTATTTTAAAATGTCTATAACCTTTTTACATTGATTTAAGTCAATAATAGAATAAATTAAGAAAATGATAACTTGGGGGTTTTATACAAGAAATTTTTATTATAAAATCTAGCACCTGTAGATAGAAAGGTCAGACAGAATCGGAATCGCTCAACATGTAGCCGACACCCGGAACGGTTAGGATATATTGGGGTTGCTCAGGGTTTTTTCCCAGCTTGGCTCTTAGGTGCTGGATATGAACATCAAGAGCTCTATTCCATTTATACAATTTCTTACCAGGCCAGATCTCCTGTTTAAATGTATCTCTGTTTAGAACTTTGCCAGCATGTTTAAAAAGTAAGGCGCAATGCTTAAGTATATAACAGCTACATTGGTTGAAGGTATTGGAGAAAATAGGGTACGCCTGTTGACATTTCAGAAAAATGAAAAAACCCCCGCTTCAATAAACAGGGTGCGGAGGTTTTTTCAGTGGATTAACAATCTGCAATTGTTCTTAAGGAAACACCTCTTTGGGTTTTGTGGTAGTGCCCGTGGCATTCGGAAAATCCTCAGCCTTGTATGCCTTCTGGTTGTGTTTAATCAGGTGTCGGGCTTCTTCCATGTAATTGCTGTAACGCTTTTTACACTCATAAAACCCGTGCCACCAGGCATAATCCGGAGCCATCATTGCGGTACCCATTCTGGCTCTCCGGCCTTCGTGATGCCAGAGTTCGTAAAATTCCACTTCCAGTCGCTCATCAAAAAATCTGGTTTTATCCAAAAGACCTTTCGCATATAGATCATTTAGCATGGCTTTCGCCGGTTTGAAGTAGACATCATTGTACTCCTGAACTACTTTGTCGAGTTTGATATAATGATCGTCTACCCATGTTTTGCCATGGCACTGGGTGCAGACCACCTTCATCTTGTCACGTTCTACCTTCCAGTTGGTCTTTGCCGGGAAGGGTTTAAACTCAGAAGGCCTTATTGTGAGCGGTGCCTGTATCTCCCACGAGAGTCTTTCGGTGACATCATGCGACGTCAACGTTGTTCCCGCCCCCGACATGTGGCAGGATGCACAGGTGGGGCCCCGAAAATCCACTCCGGGCGACCAGGTGCCAGGTGCGGCGTTCCAGTTGTAATTATCACCATGAGCCGTATAAATGTCACCATGTTTAGACTCCATGTAAATCTCAATCTGGGGATGATCCGGTCCTAAATGGCATTGACCACATGCCTCCGGTTTTCGTGCTTCCATGAGCGAAAACATGTGCCGGGTATGACAACTTGTACAACTACCCTTGCTGCCGTCAAGATTGATTCTTCCCACACCTACATTGGGCCAGGTTTCAGGATCCAGCTTTCCTTCCTTTTGTTTCAGGATCGTACCGTGGCAGTGATAACACCCTGTCGCACGCTCAATATCACTGTTCATCCCCTTGTTCAGCCAGGGGTCGATCTTCCATATAATTTCCATTGTATTGGCATGCTTGCTCCGGCCATACTGCTTGGCTTCATCCGGGTGGCATCTCGAACAGTCTTTAGGGGTGACAACCGCTGTAATAGGTACTTTATATTCACCGGTTCCATATGGCTGATCCGAACGCTGGTATTGCTTGTAGTGCTCCTGGCTGACATCCGGATCAAATTTTTCCGCTTTGTGGCAGTCGTAGCATGTAATGTTTGCGCTCGCATGGCGACTGCTAGCCCAATCGGCAAACAGCCCCGGATGTTCCCGTTTATGGCACTCAATACAGGCAATAGCTTCTTTAGGCATGCTCCTTTCGATTCGAAATTCTTTTGCTTTTGGAATATTCTGGGCCATACCGTTGATTGCCGGGGTAATGCTGATGATCAGTACAGCCGGCAACAACAAAAGCCTCCATTTTCGAATCATCGTTAACCTCCTTTCGTTAGGTGTTTACGTTATAATCCCAATCCTCGATATGAATCTTGATATTGCTTATAAGCGTAACCCTGTTTTGGGTTGTGCACCAAATTTCTGTGACAGTCTACGCACTTTTTTTCAAATCCTTCTCTGGCATAAAGAACAGACCGGTGAGCCAGCATGGCTCCCCTTTTGTTGGGAATGTAAAGAATGTTTCTGTGGCACTTCTGGCATTGATCGTTGGTAAAATACGCATAGGCCTTTTCTTTTTGAAGAGCGTGATCGTATTTACTCATATCTTGAGTAAAATGGACAAAGATATCTTTAATGCCATGTGCTGTTTTTGCGTAAAAGAAATTAAATGTATGGTGCGGGGCAGGCAGGTGACAATCCATGCAATCAGCAACAAATCCATGTGCATTGTTTACGTGGGTCGATGTTTTCCAAGTGTTATAGGCGTACTGAATCTCATGACAAGAGGCGCAAAATTCCGGGGTTGATGTCCTAACCATGGTGTAGTAACCGACACTGAAAAGAGGAAACGCAATGATGATACCGACAGCAATAAGGATACCAGGAATGATATATTTTTTCATGGCTTCTCCTTTATTTTGTGGTTAAGCAATTAGCAATGAATCAATATACTTGAACTAATTTTGAATACACATGCCAGCGGTTTCGGCAGTAGAAAATATATATGGAATAGAATTATTGTTATTTATAAAATAAATAAGGATTTTTAAGATAGGAATAGAAATATTCGTAAAATACTATTTAAGAAATGTCAAGCGAAATATACCACATGGTAAACATGAATAAGAGGGACATGGAATTAGTTATTAGAGCTCTTTTCAAGTTGATATACATTCTTTTTATAAAAGCAAACTTCCTATTGGCGCCTCGCCGGCCAACCAGCTGTGCAATTTCATCGCATTCAATAGCTGAGTTTAACTGATCAATAGGACTTATATTAAAGGGCCCGTGCAAAAATAGGGGCGAATATATTCAAGTTTTTTTGGGCCAATTCCTTTTACTTTAAGCAAATCATCTACGGTTTTATAGGGACGTCCGGCTATGATTCGTACTGAAAGAACAGGACCGATTCCATTGATAGACATAAGTTCTTCTTTTCCGGCGATATTCGGGTTAAGCAAGGCTTGTGGAGAACTGGTTTTTTTCAACTTAAAAAGGGGGATATCATTGGAATCAGTTCTGTTCTTTTTAAAAAGGAAGGGTTCAGTTGAAAAATACGCAAAAATCGGCAGGTGATCCGAGTATCCTTTACCCAAATGCCTGCCCCTGCCACGTTTGGCCCTTTGCCATCTATAGACGGCCTTTCTTTTGAACAGATAGTTCGGCTGGAACTTATTAAATGAATTATCGTTATAGGAAATCCCCTTATTATCATAAAGTCCTTTGGATACGATAATGTTGTCAGGACTACCCTTCTTTCCGAAAAAGTTGTAAGACCAGCGTCTTCTTTTACTCACTTCAAGCCATAAATTATACAGATAGTCATTTGCGTCCTGCTTTGTCAGCATCTTTTCGTTGACCATTTGAGAATCTTTGATAGTCCTTAAGATATGATTGATTCCTGTAATACCGTTAGTATCGTTTAATCTGCCGGAATTTTGAAAGGTTTTATATTCATTATAGTTAGAGTTGAAATCACCTATCAGTATAAAGTCAACATCCTCTTTTAGTTTGCCAATCTCTCTTTTAAGCTTTTTGGCGTAAGCTATTCTCATACTTTCAGGGCCTCGTTTCGATTTCCAGTGATTGACAAACAAAATGAGACGATTGCCGTCGATATCAAGAGTTATTTTAAGAATATTTCTCGCAATTTTATTATAAACCTGTATTTCTTCTTTTTCAATAATTGGAAACTTGGACAAAACAGCGCATTTCACCGGCGTGGCCTTGGAGTCGGTAATTTCAAAATAAGGGTAATCTACACCGAAGGCTTTCAGCTTGCGAAGTAAAGCAATAAGTGCTTTTTTCGACTCGACTTCCTGCAAGGCAACGACATCAGCTCCCAGGTCCTTCATCACTCTGGCAATATTGGTGTATTTAATATTTACAATATCCTTGGTCCAGCCATAACTGGTATTCGGAATATACTCCTGGTATTCCGTTCCATCCCTGGTAAGGTCAAAAAGGTTTTCCAGGTTATAGGTTGCAACTTTAAATGTTTTTGCTTCTATTGATGGAATACAGCAAAGCGAAATAAGCAAAATTGATATAATTATAGTTTTCATATGCCTGTAATATACACTGATAGACCTTTTTCCACAAACCCTTTTAAACCTATTATCCCTGGAGTATCTTCGTTTAACCGTATCTGATACAGGACATGGAATGTCCCAAAAAACGCTAAATCGTATCTATGAACCTTTTTTTACAACAAAAGAAAAAGGCACGGGCATTGGCTTATCAATAGTCTATTCAATAATAAAGGATCATGGAGAATTTATTGAAAGTGACAGCGATCTTGGCAAGGAGACAACCTTCAGGATTTACTTGCCTGATTTAGTACTTCTTGACATTGGCATGCCCGGCATAGGTGGCATTAAATCTTTACAGGAACTCATGAGCGTCAATTCAAAGGTTAAAGTTGTTATAATGAGCGAATATTCCGAAAAAAGAAGTATCGAAGAAGCCAGAACATTAGGAGCTGAGGCCTTCTTACAAAAACCATACCATGTTACAGAGCTGCTTAATACAAGAGACCTTTGAAAAATGGTAATTTTTGTTCGAGTTCAAGGAAAGCGAAAAATTCAACCACAGGAATATATTGAATATTTCGAGGATTGAAATTTGAGCTTGACGCAAAAATCGGACAAAAAGTGCCGTTTTGCAAAGGTCTCTACAATTAGAAGTGTATTAGACAGACATTCCAGTTATGAATGGAGAGCAAGGCCATCCCTTAGGGGTTGTCTTGGAACTCGACCAACGGGAGGCGCAGTAAAAAAGTCCCTGCTTTATAGCGGGGACTTTTTTATGTTTCCCTAAACCCCCAGTATGGATATTCCAGGCCGTATTCGGCGACCTTTCCGGGGCTGTTTTCCCTGCTTGCTGCCAGCCACAGTGTGCTTTTTCGCTCCGCCGTAGAAATGGGGTCCAGAAGGTCCCAGTCCGGCATCAGAATCATTGCGTTGTCCGCACTGTATTCAATATCTCCTGATTCTTTAAATGAGCCCAGATCCGGCCTTTCGCTGTAACTTCCACCCTCACCCCTCGACAATTCTGAAACAACGAAAAAAGAAACATTCTGTTCATCGCGAATCGACTCCATATGCCTTAGCCAGGAATCAATACCTGTTCTTCTGTCTGAAAGATCCTGGAAAGGAAGTTTATGGAGACTATCCACAACGACAACGGTATAATCACTGCGGGTTTCGTGCTGGATAAAATCGATTTGACGACGCATGATATCCGGGTTCAGTTTTCTGTCGGTAACGAGACGAAAATAGCGAAGCATTTCTTTAAAGATTTTCTGGGCTGACATAATTTTTTTTGTTATATTTTCATCCGGATTTTCCATCCTGATTTCTTTTCCGGAAAGCCTGCTCAGGCGACACAGAGTTCTGGTGTATATTGTCTGGCGACCGTTTTCAAAATCATAATAAATAACAGGATTTTTTCTCCTGGCCATTTCAGTGGAAACCTGCATGAAAAAGCAAGATTTTCCAGCTTTAGGAGGGCCTCCCATTATGTTAATCCCGCGAATGCCGCTGAGAGATCTGTCCATCTTTTTAAAACCACAGCTTAGTCCGAGCAAATTTTTTCCCTTTTCTCTTTCCAGAACTTCGATAATACCTCGGTATTCCTTTTCAGGTGAAGAAAAAGGGGAAAATGCTTTCGATTTTTTAATCATCAGGGAAAAAGCAGTTCTAAAATCTTCACCCTTATCTCTTGAAAGTTGAACAAGATTATAATCCCTTTTCAAGTGGGTCGGCCATTTGAGTATTCGGACTTTAAAACCGAGTCGTGTTGCCAGCGAGCGGGTTGTAAGCTGGGCTTCAGGCGAATTATTCGTTACTATGAAAATATGGTTAATATATGCCAGCCGCTCCGGGGTTAATACATCCAGGTCAGATACAGAGGGAACTGCGATTCCAGGATACCCAAGTTCTTTAAGGGTCAGAAGGTTGTTTTCACTGTCGGTTATGAACATGGCGCCACCTTCACAGCGATCTATTTCCTGGACATTGAAAATTCGAAAATCTTCAGCAAAGAACTTTTTATCCCCGAACCAGAAAGTGTCCAGCTCCCGTGCAGGGAGTATACACCTGGCTGCATAACAGTTTCCGTTTTCCATGAAATAGGGATAAACCAGGTACCTGCCGTTGTAGCCGATTTTCATTTCGTCTATAACTGCCTTTGAAACCCCGAAATCGGCGAAATGTTCAAACTTATCCTTATCCATCAAAGATATGAATTGAAGAAGTTCGGTATTTAAGTTACGGGTTGGAAAAATCATGTCTCGAACATAAGGCTCCCTGTCAGGATCATATCCTGGTACTTTTTCAGCTTCGATTCCCATGATATTGCCGAAATACAAAGGGAAGCCGCCGGGAGTGCACCGGCTTGAGCACCTGAAATATCCTGCGAAAAAACTGTCGGGGTTCACATAAACAGCAAGTACTCCCGGCTTTTCATCTTCTTCAGGCCGGCAAAAGGGACATGTCGCCTGTATATGGTTACCCTTTAATTTTGCACCGGGAATGTATTTAAGATAAAATTCTTTTACTTTATCTATATAATCCATAATAATATCTCCGATCTACTTTTCTACCAAAAAAAGATGAATATATCTTGGGTCAAGGTCTTTCAATGAAACCTGTCCATATTCTATTTCTATCTCAGAAAAAAGCTTTTCAAATACTTCTCCCAGACTTTTGGAAAGTTCAAAATCGTTTGTTCCGGTTCTTTCAGCCACCCATTTTAAAAAATACTCTTTCATCGGCTGGCCAATTTTTTTTGTTTTTTCTTTGCCTGAGAAAAGAAGAGCGTGAAAACTTTTAAATTCATCAACAGCAAGCGGATCCGGTTCTTCCGGCAGGTTAAGATGGTGTCTGGCCCAAAGAGTCAGAATAAGATTTTTATGGCTTAAAAACCGATAAGACGAAAGCGGTTTTAGGTTTATAGACATTGACGAAATAAGATCATCAAATGCTATAATATCATCCAATTCGGTTTCCGTTTCTTTTATGTCAATGATTGAAACAAACTCCCTGTAAAGCAAACCTGATTTATAGTTGTCAAAAAATAATGGTTTTTTAATCAGAATACCACCTAATACACCTGTCCATTCTTCTCCCCAGAAAGTCAGGGGAAGTCCGTTACCGGCAAACCAGCATTTATCGAGCCATTTTTCAGCCCGCCACTTTAATTTAAGGGCAAGACCGTACCCAACCCTGAAAATAGAAGATAGGGGATGCTTTTTCAGAAATAAAGCACAGTGATCTTCCCTGAGTTTTGAGCTTATGCCTCCTTCTTTTTCAGTCATACGATCAAGGCCGATGCTAATATATCCACAGGCCTTTTTTACAATATCTCTTAACTCTTTTCTGTCTCTTGCTTTTTTATGATCTGCTGTGATGACCTGATTACAAAGAAAAGCAAATTCAGCCTGCATCTGCTGCAAAACATCATCTGCTTTAATCCTCGCCAAAGACCTGGTAAACAGATTATCTTCTTTTAACATTTCGGCAGGATAAAACGGGACAGGTAGGAGCAACTCTTTGCCTTCTTCTTTTATTAATGATTTAGCGCTCCGGCTCTTAAGGTTTTTCGGGCTTAAAGGTTGATAAATACCTATTGCTTCATCAAAAGGTAAGAACCCTTTTTCAGCCAGTCTCACATTGCGCATACGAAAAGCTTCTTCTTCAACTTCTGCAGGTATAAGGCTTAATGCTTCGTGCAAAATCTGTTGATATTTTACATGGTCATAGGCTGCAATGCTTTCAAGAAATTTTACCAGAAATTCTCTGCGGTACCTTTTTGGCTGGGTGTCTGATTCTGAAATGTCGGATATTTGGTCTGCCGGATCTTCCATAACTCTTATGTAATATACATCGTCAACTGTAAAAAAACCTTCACCAAAATCCGAAGGGTCCTGATCATGCTCTCTGATTCTAACCTCTATATTTTTTAACAGATAGAATTCTAAAAACTCGGTTTTTTCACTGATCAACCATTTTATTAAGCGCACCGGATCTGCTTTTAAAAGTAGACCAAGCCATTTTGTAATCGATTCTATTTCGAGCCTGTCCTTTTCCCATACTTCCAGGTCGACCATGTATTCCCACTGTTTATTTGCCGCCAGCGATAAAAGCTGAAGAGAATCCTCCAGGCCGATATCATGAGCCAAAAAATAAAGGTCTTCTTCCGGAATCGAATGTACAAGGGCGGCGGGCTGATGAGAATCAATAATTCGCTTCAGTGCCTTTTCCGATGGGAGAGAAAGAATTTCTCTTCTTTCAATAGATATTTTTTTCCAGCGATCTAAAGCATTATTTATTTGAACAACATCATTCATATTCAGAAAATTCCATGCGCTTCGGATTCCATGGCGCAAATTTAAATAAAAGCAGCATTCCCGGAATGGCGATCAAAGTGCAAAAAATAAAAAAACCTTCCCAGCCTATATTTTTTGCAAGAAAACCGGTCGGAGCTGAAGCCATAACCATGGGAACACCCATGAGGCTGGTAAGGAGCGCATATTGGGTAGCAGTAAATTTTTTATTTGTAATACTCGCCATAAATGCCACAAATGCAGCCGTTCCCATACCGGCGCTTAAGTTTTCAAAAGCTATGACACCGGACAGCAGGCCAACATTATAACCGATCTTCGCCAAAATTGCAAAACCTGCGGTAGATAAGGCCTGAAAAAAACCAAAAATCCACAGGCTTCGGTTTATTCCCATACGGAGCATAAACACTCCACCAATTAAAAGGCCAGCTATAGTTGCCCAGAAGCCGAACAGTTTCACCACAGTTCCGATTTCGGTTTTTGAAAATCCGATATCAAGATAAAAGGGCATTGTCATGGCACTGGCCATTGTATCGCCAATTTTGTATAACAGGATAAAGGCAAGTATCCATACAGCACCATTCCTGGAAAAGTATTCAACCAGAGGACCAACAACGGCCTCTTTTAAACTTTTCGGTGTTCCGGCTAAAACATCGGGTTCAGGAGCAAGCAGGGTGGTAAGAACACCAGGCAGCATACATGCCGCCATAATCACATAGACCATGGAAAACGACATATAGTCTGCCATAATCAGGCCGCCCCCCGAAGCCAGAAGCATTCCTACCCTGTATCCGTAAACATACAGGGAAGAGCCAAGCCCTAGTTCTTCATCAGAAAGATCTTCTCTTCGATAGGCATCTACAACAATGTCCTGAGAAGCACTGAAAAATGCCACTAAAAATGCGGCAAAAGCCACTATCCACGGACTTTTTCCTGGATCAGTTAAACCCAGACCCACTATGGAAAACATTAAGGCCACTTGTGCTATTAGAAGCCATCCCCTCCTGCGACCAAGAAAAGGAAGAGTAAAACGATCGAGAAAAGGAGCCCATAGGAACTTCACAGTGTAGGGAAGACCCACAAGTGCCATCAATCCAATCACTCCCAGATCCACACCTTCTTCTGTCATCCAGGCCTGCAGGACACCAACAGTTAGAAGGCGGGGAAGGCCGCATGCAAAACCCATAAGAAGTGCAACCAGCATGCGGCCGCTGCAGATTATTTTAAGGATGGATTTGTGGATTTCTTGATGCAAGGGCTCCTCGTGAGATCATGACGGGAGAAAAGAAAAGGAATATTTTTGTACTACTCAACCAATCAACGACTCAACTACTTAACAATATCTGAAGCAGGTTAAAGTTAAATAGAGGCAGAAGGCACAAAGATTAATTGCTTGTTT
>RCNC010001025.1_pt1 | contig 18630 bp, 12 predicted proteins | sample 2041301 | NCBI WGS metagenome assembly RCNC01 (sample SAMN09708231, study PRJNA481090) | Marine sediment metagenome, whole genome shotgun sequencing project. | biome: marine sediment; feature: ocean; material: sediment; isolation source: Sewage treatment plant 13A marine sediment (STP13A) ... | reverse complement strand
GGGGGCCTGATGGGATTGCCCAGGCTCCGTTCCAGGACCGCCCGCGAGAGCCAGAGATAGGCCGCGGCAGCGGCCAGGGGACCGGCCAGGCCCAGGGCGATATCCCGCCGGGAGGTCCGCGGTTGCGGGAGCAGCAGATACATGGCCAGCAGCAGGGGAAGGACCGTGATGGCGGTGGACTTGGAGAGCAGGGCCAGGAAGAATGCCGCTGCGGCGGGGAGGAGCAGCAGGCCGCGTCCCGGGGTACGGGCGGCCAGCGTGAGAACGAGGCCCAGCAGCAGCAGGGCGGCCGCCAGCAGCACCGAACGGCTGGAGATGTAGTTCACCGCCTGGCTGTTCAGCGGGTGCACCGCGAAAATCGCGGCGGCGGCGAAAGCCGGCCCCGTACCGCCGGGGGAGGGGAGAATCAGCAGCAACAGACGGTGCAGCAGCAGGGTGACCATCAGGTGGAGGATCATGTTCACCAGGTGGTAGCCCCAGCCTCGGGATTCGCCGGCGGCGAAATTGAGGGCGTAGGTCACCATCAACAGCGGCCGGTACATCTGGATTCCGGGATCGCGGGAGAAGGTGGACGGATCGGTGAAAAACCGCGGCAGGTTACCGGCATCGCGAATTGACGGGTTTTCAAGGACGTGGTGATGATCATCCCAGTGGAACCCGTTCCCCAGGCTGTTCAGGTAGGGCAACAGCACCGCGGCCGCCAGGATGAGCAGGGGCAAAAGGCGGCGGGCTCGGTTGCCGGCACCCGGGCTGGTCAACTGTGGCGCCTGTGCCGCGCGGGTTCGACTGGTCATGGCTCCTGCCGGCTGCTGGCCGCGGTGGCGGCCGGGTTTTGTTCCTCACCCTTCCGGTGAGGTGCTCGGCCAGTGTAAAAGATCCTGCGGGTGGAAATCCAGCAGCCCGTCAACGGTTGATTCTGGAGCCAATGTACGTTACGATTTTCAACAATTGAAATCGTTGTCACAGTACGTCCGTGTTCGGGGGGAGAAATTCTGCTGAGGGTTGTTTTTTTTTAGGATTAACATTTCACGCAGAATACCGATACGGAGTAAGATCGCAGTCACTTTTTGCGCAGAGCGGGATGGGCTTTCCCGACCTGCACGTGTCCGGGGTTTCGCGGGGGCAGGCCGGAGACTGATCCGGAGTTCCCCGGAAGTTGAGGAGCGCATGCTGCCATGATCGGCTCTCGATGGCTATGCCTGTTGTCGGCTCTCTGTTTCCTCCTTCTGCTGTCAGGCTGCAGTTCGCCGACCTACCGGGAGGTGACCGAGGAATCAGCGGTCCTCGATGCCGTGGACCAGTACGGGGTCCAGAACGGCGGCGAAACCTATCGGATCAAACCCGGCGACTCCCTGCGGTTCAGTTTTTTCTATGACAGCGAGTTGAACCAGGAAGTCACCGTCCGTCCGGACGGCCGGGTCTCCCTGCTGCTGGTGGACGATGTGGTCGTGGCCGGCCGCACCCCGGAAGAACTGGACAAGGAACTGACCGAGGCCTACGCCACTTATTTCACCAGGCCGGAAGTGACCGTGGCGGTGCTGGAGATCGCCGAGGCAAAGGTCTACATCGGCGGCGAGGTACGCTACCCGGCGATGCTCCCGTTGAGCGGCCGGATGACCGCCCTGCAGGGAATCATGCGCAGCGGCGGCTTCTCCAACAAGGCCAAGGTCAAGGAAGTGCTGCTGGTGCGGAAGTCCCCGGAGGGCGAACGGGAAATCTACCGTCTCAATCTCCGCGAATCGATGCAGATGGAGAGCACCCTGGACGACATCTACCTCCAGTCCGCCGACCTGGTCATCGTGCCGAAGAAGACCATCTCCAAGGTCAACCAGTGGCTCGACCAGTATATCTACGGAATCATACCGCTGCAGCTAAACGTCGTGTTCCGCTACCTGTACGGCAAGAACTACTACGTCAACGATCAAATCGCAGAGTAAGGATCAACGCCGGATAGCGATCCGGGCCAGAGGGATGAGGCGAATCATGGAAGTCGGCTACCTGCAGGTCCTGACGAAAAAATACAGCAAGCTTCTGATCTCCATTACGCTATTCGTGGGCCTGTTGTCCCTGCTGGGCAGCGTGACCATGCGGTTGGTGAAGCCGACGTTCGTCTCCTCCTGCCTGATTCTGGTCTACCCCTCAGAAGAGGACCGGTCCCTGCTGAAGGAGAAATCGGTCTTTGGCGGACGGCAGGACGTGGAGAGCACCACCCTGTCCAAGACACAGATCATCCTCAGCCGGACGGTGCTGGAATCGGTGGCCAGAAAGATGATGGACAGCCCGGCGATGGCCGAGGAGAAACCTGGATTTGCGACTCGGGCGGCAGGTGCGGTGGTGGCGGCCGTCGGGAACACTCTGAATTTCCTCAACTACGGGCCGGGCCGCGAGACCACCGAGCTGGAAGAGATGGTGGAAACCCTGGAGCAGAAGGTCAGCATCAATATCTTTCCCAACTCCTTTGTCCTGGAGATCCAGGCCCGGGCGATCTCGGGCACCATTGCCTACCAGATCACCCGGACACTCTCCGAGACCTACGTGGAATACACCAGGTCCTTCAACCACGATCTCGCTGGTGAATCCCGCCGCTTCATCGAGAACGAACTCGCCCGGCTGGAAACCGATCTCTTTGCCGTGGAAGAAGAGCTGCTCCAGTTCAATGAGAGCGAGGGCACCCCGCACATCGGCACCCAGGGCACGGACCTGATCAACCGGGAGAGCGAATACCAGGCGGAATACGATTCGCTGTGGGCCACCCTGCAGGAGCTTCGCGCCGAGCGCGAGGGGCTGCTCAACCAGCTTGAGGGGGTGGACAAGGAAGTCTCTTCGAGGATGATGGAATTGAATCCCTCGCTCATGAAGATGCGGTTCGAGCTGGCCGATGCGGAGGTCGAACTGGCCTCGTTGATGGAGGTCTACACCACCGAACACCAGCAGGTGAAGGCGGTGCAGTCGTCCATCGTCACCCTGCGCGAGGCGTTGGGCGGGGAAATGGAAAAAATCCTGACCCAGGAACAGTTCTCCACCAACCCGGTCTACACCGAGATGATGAACCGGCTGGTTCGGGTGGAAACCCTGCTCATCTCCCAGGAAGCCCGCCTTTCCGCGCTGGACGAAGTGCTGCAGCGCTACGACGGGCTGCTTGCCGATCTCCCGGGCAAGGAGACGCATTTCACCCGGTTGAACCGCCAGCTTTCTGCTTTGAGCGCCACCTACGGCCTGCTCCAGGAAAAACTCGGGGAAGCCCGGCTCCTGGAAGTGGCCAAACTCTACGACATCCGGATCGTGGAGCCTCCAACACTGCCCGTGAGGCCGGTCTCCCCGGCCATCCTGGTCACCACCTTTCTCGGGTTGGTGCTCGGGTTCCTGCTTTCCCTCGCCACCATCATCCTGCTGGAATATTTCAGAGCTTCGAGGTAGACTGCCGGGCCCCATCTGGTGAGTGCAGGCCCGGAGAGTGCAGATGACCATCGGCGTTCGCAAACTGTTCCAGTTCTCAATCGTGGTGGCCCTGTTCCTGCTGGCCGAAGCGGCTCTGGCGGCGATCCTCTTCATGGCGGGCGTGGCGCTGACGCCGCTGCACCGGGCCCTCTCCGGCGTGGTCCTGCTGGTGGCGGCGGTTGCCGGCCACCTGATGATGTACCGCCCGCGGCCGCGAAAAGTGCCGGTGCTGATGTATCACAGCGTCGCCGATGCCTTTTCCGAATACCCGGACCAGCAGATCGTCATGTCCACCGGGCTCTTTGAGAAACAACTGGCCTGGCTGGACCGCCGGGGTTTCGAAACGCTCCACCTGCACCAGCTGCAGGACGGGGTGGAGGGGAAGGGGCCGCTGCCCCGGCGGCCGATCAGCCTCACCTTTGACGACGGGATGCTCGACAACTGGGTCAACGTCTTCCCGCTGCTCCGGAAATACAACAAGAAGGCCACCTTCTTCATCGCCACCGATTTCATCGAGGAGGGCGGGGGCCTGCGGCCCACACTGGAGGACGTCTGGCAGGGCCGGGCGCGGCAGGAGGACCTGAACTGGACCGGCTACCTGAACTGGAACGAGGTCAGGGCCATGCAGGAGAGCGGGCTGGTGGAGTTCATGCCCCACAGCTGCACCCACGACTGGGCCTTCACCAGCGATGAGATCATCGACTTCCACCACCCGGGCGATAACCTGTTCTGGCTCGACTGGCTCGATCACCCGGAGCGTAAAATCCGGTGGCTGGAGCATCAGGGGCCGGGGGCGGAAAGCCTTGGCCGTCCGGTGTATCGTTTTGACCGCTCACTGGTCTCGCCCCGCTGGAACGAGGACCTGGGCCTGCGGGAGCACTGCCAGGAGCACGTCCGCCGGTGCGGGGGGCTGACGTTTTTTCAACGCTCCGACTGGCGGGAGCAGCTCCACGCTATGGCGCGGGACTACCGGGCGGACCATGCCGGGACCGGGAGCCTGGAGACGGTGGAGGAATACCGGTCCCGGGTGCTGGACGAACTCCAGCGGAGCCGCCGGCTGGTACAGGACAAAACAGGGTGCACCGCCGATTTCTTCTGCTGGCCGGGTGAGCGGTTCAGCGAGGCGTCGCTGCAACTGGCCCTCGAGGATGCCGGATTCCGGGCGGTCACCTGTGACCACGGGGAGAACGTGGCGGGTCGGTCCTCGGGGCTCATCAGCCGCAAAATCGCCCAGGAGGTATTCCGCCACGTGGGGCTGCCCGGGCTGGACCGGCTCCTCTTCAGGGTCAATGTCAGGGCCCTGGAGGGCAACTACTATGCATTTCTGCTTGAGTTTCCGTTGAACCGGATTAAAGATATTATCCTGGGTCACCGATCCTGTGGGGACCAGGCGAAACTGAAGCGCTACTGAAGAATGGGAGGGGATCTGAATCGTGAATGACGGCGCACCCGCAAAAGTCGGCTACGTTGTGGTGGAGTTTCCCAAGGTGACCGAGACGTTCATCCTGCGGGAGATGATCGAGCTGCGGAACCTCGGGGTTGATGTAAGGCTCTTCTCGCTGAAGACCATCACCGACTATCCGGTGCACCACCAGGAAACACGGATCATGCTGGAGCGGACCACCTACTCGCCGTTCCTGCTCTCCTGGGCGGTCTGGAAGGCCAACCTCGGCTTTCTCTTCCGCAGCCCTGGCCGCTACCTCTCGTTGTGGGCGCACCTGGTGCTCGGCATGCGCCGCAGCGGCAGCTTCCTGCTCAAGACCGTGGCTCTGCTGCCCAAGTGCGTGCGGTTTGCCCGCCAGGCCCAGCTGCAGGGCCTGGAGCGGGTTCACTGCCACTTTGCCCGGCAGCCTGCGGTGTGCGGCCTGGTGATCAACTGGCTCACCGGCATCCCCTTCTCCATGACGCCCCACGCCCACGATATTTTTGTCGACACGGTGATGCTCGACGACAAGCTGCGGCGGGCCGACATGGTCGTGGCCATCTCAGACTACAACCGGGACTACTTCCTCCGGATATGCCCCGACATGGACCCGGAAAAGATCAAGCCGGTGCGCTACGGCCTGCGTCTCGAAGAATACGAACCCAAGACATCCTGGGATATCAAGGGCAAGGTCAAGATCCTCTCGGTGGCGGCACTGCAGGAGTACAAGGGCATCCGCTTCCTGATCGAGGCCTGCCGCCTGCTGAAGGAGCAGGGTATCGAGGTCGAGTGCACGGTGATCGGTGAGGGGGAACTGCGCTCCTCGCTGGAAGCGCGGATCCGCCGGGCCGAGCTGGAAGAAGTGGTGAAACTGCCCGGGATCTTCCCCCACCACCGGGTCATCGAGCAGTTCAGGGCGTCGGACATCTTTGTCCTGCCCAGTATCATTGAGAAGAACGGAAAAATGGAAGGGCTGCCCAATGTCCTGATCGAGTCACTGGCCCTGGGGGTCCCCGCCGTCTCCACCACCATCGCCGGCATTCCCGAGCTGGTGATGAACGAGCAGACCGGATTGACCGTGGAGGAGAAGAACGCCCCTGCGCTGGCCGATGCCCTGAAGCGGATGATTTCGGACCAGGATCTCCGTGAAAAGGTGGCCGCCGCCGGCCGGGAGGATGTATTGAAAAGGCACAATATCCGCACTAACGTTAAAAAACAATTGGAATTCTTCTCACAGTTCGGCGGCCAAAAAACTTCTTGACACCCGCCACTCCCCATGGCAGAATTCGGCCTTCAGGTTGAAACAAGAGTACTGTTTTACACACTGTATGCATATTTTTACCCCGGGAATCGATGTCCCGGCAGTGCCCTCCGGAATTGTTTTGTGTCAGGTCTTTATTTTCATATAATTACCATTGACACCGAACATTCTCATCCTGGTATTAATTTTGCATTATTTCAACCGTCGAGTATGGTGACAGGCTGTTGGTTTCACCAACTGAAGGTTTCCACCGGGAACGACAGAATTCCCGGGGTCCGGTCCTTGGGCAGCAAGCAGTAAACATCCCGATTAGAAGTTTTGCTCCCGCCACCATCTAGTCCATTACCGGCACGATTCTAGACCGTGACCTGTTTTCAAGGGGGTTGAGGTTCCGGTCGTCGGCTTGGACAAACGTGCAGCAACACCCGCGTGTAGATGTATTTACAGTGCAGGGAGTATTGTCGCGATGCAGCAGTCCCAACGGGTAGCCCACGCAGAACCTGAGGAAATCAACTTTCCTCTCACCATGACCATCCCTTCCGTCCACCGTGAGCGGAAGAGAAATCACATGTCAGCCACTGCCATGAACCTTGCCACGGTGGACATCGCGGTTCTCAACCGCTATGCCGAAGAACTGGTCCAGGTCAACGGGCACGCTTTCTACAAATTCGCCAAGCGATGTCTTGACGTAACGGCATCCCTGGCTGCCCTGGTGATCGGTATGCCGGTCATGCTCCTCATCGGATTGCTGATCAAACACGAATCCCCCGGTCCGGTTCTCTTCCGGCAGATCCGCCTGGGCAAGGACGGGACCAAGTTCCCGATGTACAAGTTCCGCACCATGCACCGCGATGCCGACGCGATCAAGTTCACCGAGGAGATCCAGAAACAGAACAAGCTCAAATGGCCCGACTTCAAGATCGAGAACGATCCCCGGGTGACCAGGGTGGGCCATATCCTGCGCAAATTCAGCCTTGATGAGCTGCCAAACTTCATCAATGTTCTGCGCGGCGAGATGAGCCTCGTGGGCCCGCGCCCCACCTCGTTCCACGAGGACAAGTACGACGAGTGGCACAAGCTCCGCCTCAAGGCGATCCCCGGCATCACCGGTCTGCACCAGGTGAACGGGCGCAGCGATCTCGAATTCGACGAGCGGGTGAGACTGGACATCGACTACATCAACCGTCAGTCCCTGGGCCTCGACCTGCGAATACTGCTGCGGACCGCAGTGGCCGTTTCCAGGAGAAGCGGAGCCTATTGATCGGTGGGTCGCCGTCGCTCAACGTCCTGAATTCCTGCCTTACTCCACATTCTTTTCCATTGCCATTCCCTGAATTTGTGCCGATATGTCTGCTGAGAGGGCGGTCAACGGCCTGGGAAATGCGCCTGCCGTGATAATGATTTCGTCACGGCAGTTACGTATCCGTAACGGTCATATCAGCGGTACTGGACGCGGGTGTATGGCATTGCCCCACCCGGGTTCCTGTGGTAACTTCGCCTTCTATCCAGAACAATGAGCCGGATTGTGGTCGTTTGAGCGGAGAGGGGAAGAGAATGTGCGGTATTTGCGGGTATCTCCACACCGAAGATGGTGACCGCCCGGTATCCGAGGAGCTGCTCCGCCGGATGTGCTCGGTGATGACCCACCGCGGTCCGGACGACGAGGGGATCTATACCGATGGTTCCTTCGGTATGGGGATGCGGCGCCTCTCGATCATCGACCTCTCCTCGGGCCAGCAGCCCATCCTCAACGAAACCGGCCGCATCGCCATCGTCTGCAACGGCGAGATCTACAATTTCCCCGAACTGCGCCAGGATCTGGAGGCCCGGGGCCACCGGTTCTCCACCAACAGCGATGTGGAGGTGGCCGTCCACCTCTACGAGGAGGAGGGTGTCCAGGGCCTGGTGAGCAAGCTCAACGGGATGTATGGCCTGGCCATCTGGGATGCTGACCGCAGGAGATTGCTGCTGGTGCGCGACCGCCTGGGGATCAAGCCGCTCTACTACTGGCAGGACAACAAGAGACTGGCTTTCGCTTCGGAGTTAAAATGCCTGATGGAGGACCCGGATCTGCCCCGGGACTTCGACCCGGTGGGGCTGAACAACTACCTCTCGCTGAACTACATCCCGGCACCGCAGTCGATCTATCGGGCAGTGCAAAAACTCCCGCCGGCCCACTGGTTGCAGTGGCAGGACGGCAAGGTGCAGATCCAGCGCTACTGGTCGCTGCAGTACAGCGGTGACGGACGGACCGGCCCCGAACAGTCAGAAGGCTGGTATGCCGAGCGGCTGCTGGAATTGCTCACGGCGGCGGTGAAGCGCCATATGATCAGCGACGTGCCCCTGGGTGTGCTCTGCAGCGGAGGCATCGACTCCAGTTCCATGGTGGCCATCGCCAGCCGTCTGCTGAACAAACAGGTGAAGACCTTCTCCATCGGTTTCGAGGAGGACACCTTCAACGAGCTGAAATACGCCAGGATGGTGGCTGAAAAATTCGAGACCGATCACCACGAGGAACTGGTCAGGCCCGATGCCGCGGCCCTGCTGCCGCAGCTGGCCTGGCACCTCGACGAGCCCTTTGCCGACCACTCGGCCATCCCCACCTACTACGTTTCGCGCCTGGCCCGCCGTGACGTCACCGTGGTGCTCTCCGGGGACGGCGGGGACGAACTCTTCGCCGGTTACGAGACCTATGCCGCCCACCGCTATGCCCGGCTGCTGCGGCGACTGCCAGGGCCGCTGGTGCGAGGGCTGCTGCAGCCGGCGGTGGGGATGCTGCCGGTCTCGGACAAGAAGGTCAGCCTCGACTACAAGGCCAAGCGGCTGCTCTCGGGCTACCACCTGTCACCGGCCCAGGCGCACCTGGCCTGGAAGGTGATCTTCACCGAGGCCGAGAAACAGAGCCTCTACGCGGCGGACTACCGGGCCGGCCTCACCGGCGGGGACACTGCGGCTGACCTCTTTTCCGGCTATTTCGGCGAGGCGGCGGCAACGGACGAACTGGACCGCCTGCTCTACATCGATACCATGGTCTACCTGCCGGACGACATCCTGATGAAGGTGGACAAGATGAGCATGGCGGTTTCCCTGGAGTCCCGGGTACCGATCCTCGACTACACGGTGGCCGAATTCGCCGCCTCGATCCCCGCCCGCTACAAGCTGAAGGGCCAACAGAAGAAGCACATCCTCAAGCAGTCGCTCAAGGGGGTTCTCCCGGACACCATCCTCTATCGCAAGAAGGCCGGGTTCAGCCTGCCCATCGCCGCCTGGATCAAGGGGAGCTTGCGGGAGATGGTTCTGGACGTGCTCAGCCCCGACTCGCTGGCCCGGGCCGGGCTTTTCAACCCGGAGTATGTGCAGCGGGTCATCGATGACCACATGGCCGGCCGGCGTGACAACAGCCGCCCCATCTGGGGGCTGACCAACTTCATGCTCTGGTGCGATGCGCTGCATTCCACCAGCGCCGGACAGACCACGGGAGTGCAGGGATGACAGGGATGATGGAATTCCTGTTCTGGCTGATACTGGCCCTGATCGCCTACACCTACGTTGGCTATCCTCTCCTGCTGGTCCTGCTGTCCCGGGTGATCAACCGGCCGATCAGGCGGGACCCGGAATACCGCCCCACGGTCACCATCCTGGTCTGTGCCCTCAACGAGGGGTCGATCATCGAGGAGAAGGTGCGCAACTGCCTGGCCCTGGAATACCCCGAGGGGCAGCTTGAAATCGCCGTGGCTTCCGACGGCTCCACCGACAGCACGGCGGAGGTCGTCGGCCGTTTCGCCGACCAGGGCGTGAAACTGTTCGACTACCAGGTGAACCGGGGGAAAGTGCTGACGCTCAACGAAACCATCCCCCAGCTGTCGGGAGAGATCGTGGTCCTCTCCGACGCCAGCGTGATGTACGACCCGCAGGCCATCATCAACCTCGTCCCGGGATTCAGCGACCCCGAGGTGGGGGGCATCTGGGGCGACAAGATCTACCGCAACCCGGGGGAGGTGATTTCCGGGGAAGGGGAGAGCCTCTACCTTCGCTACGAGAAGTTCTCCAAGCGCTGCGAGAACCGATTGGGCAGCATCGTTTCGGCCGAAGGGTCGATGTTCGCCATCCGCAAATCGATCTACCAGCCCATGCCCGACCCGGCCGTGGCCGACGACTACTACCTTTCAGCGTATATCCGCCACCGGGGCTACCGGCTGGTCTATGAACCCCTGGCCCGCTCCTTCGAGGATGTGGCGCCCACCTCGTCTGACGAATACCGCCGGAAGGTGCGAATCATCCAGGGCGGACTGCGTGGGTTCTGGCTGATGAGGCATCTTTGCAACCCGATGAAAACCGGGGTCTACTCGATCCAGATCTTCACCCGCCAGTTTTTGCGGCGGGCAGTGGCCCTGCTTTTCCCGCTGCTCCTGCTGCTCAACCTGCTGATCGTTCTGCGCCAGCCGTCCCTGTTTTACGGGGCCCTGCTCCTCGGCCAGCTGGGGATCATTTTTCTGGCCCTGGCCGGGTGGAGAATCGTTTCGGACAAGGGGCGGGCGCCCTTCCTGATCTACGCTCCCTACTACTTCGCCATGGTCAACCTGGCCTCGGTACACGGGATGTGGAACTGGGTTAGCGGCAAGCAGGCCGTGAGCTGGGATCCCACCACGAGAAAGTAGTGTTAAAAAGGAGTGTTAAAAAGGGGACAGGTAACTAATTAAGCCCACATCCCGTGGCGGATTGCCACCCAGAGCGGATTTAATTAGTTACCTGTCCCCTTTTTAAATACGGCTCTATTTCCCCAACAGGCGGTGGTAGACCGCGCAGGTCTCGTCAACCATTTTGGCCGCGCTGAAGGTTTGGCGGGCGTCTTCCTGGGCCCGGCGGCCCATGGTGGCGGCCAGGGAGGGGTCGAGGATGAAGCGAAGCATCCGCTCGGCCAGGGCCTGGTGGTCGTTGTCGGGGACCAGGAAGCCGTTCTCGCTGTCGCGGATCAGCTCCGGGTTGCCGCCCACGGCGGTGGCCAGCACCGGCCGGCCGGTGAGCAGCGACTCGATGATAGCGTTGGAGAGGCTCTCGGTGTGGGAGGTGAGCAGGGTCAGGTCCACAGCGCCCATGATATCCGCGGCATCCGAGCGGGTGCCGAGGAAGTTGACCTGCTGCTGCAGGCCCAGTTGCCGGGCCTGCTCCTCCAGGGTATCCCGCAGGGCGCCGTCACCGGTCACCAGCAGCCGGAAGTCGTGGCCCTGCTCCTTGAGCAGGCCGGCTGCCCGCAGCAGCATGGCGTGGTTCTTCACCTGGACCAGCCGGGCGACGATGGCAAAGGAGACCAGACCGTCCTCCAGCCCCAGTTCCCGCCGTTTGACCTGCCGGGCATCGCCATCGAGCGAGGCGCGTTGGTGGAAATCCAGGTCATAACCGTTGTAGACCACCTCCATCTTGTCCAGGGGGATGTGGAGGGCCCGGTTCAGTTCGGTCTTGACGAAGTGGGAGTTGGCCACCACCACGCTGGTCCAGTGGGCCACCAGCCGGTCCAGGCGGTCGAGGATGCGATACTTGTGCTCCCAGTCGAAGTAGTAGAGTTCGGTGGTGATCCGGTGGGGGATGCCCGCCATTTTCGCGGCGAGAATCCCGTAGCGGTTGCCGGCGGTCTGCAGCGTGTGAACGATTGCCGGCCGGTGACGGCGAAAGGCGCCGGCCAGCCGGAAGAGGATCAGCGGGTCACCGCCCTTGCGCTTGGGCAGGATGGTCACCGGCGTTCCCGTGGCCTCGATCTCGGATCGGTAGTCGCTGCCGAACCCGGAAAAGGCCACCACCCGCGGCTCGAACAGGTCCCGGTCCAGCCCGAGCAGCAGTTCCTTCATCTGTCGCTGTGTCCCGCCGGTTTCCAGGTGCGGCAGGACATAGGTTATTCCCGATCGGCTCACTTCCGGCTGCTCCGTGATGGTCTTTTGCAGGTGGTTCATCCACCGGTTGACGGGGTCGGATGTTAACAATTCGCCCATGGGGAGTCAACTTGGGGATGCCCTGGTCCTGCCGGGACGAAGTCGCCCTTGTGCTACAATTTGGACATTGCTGGAATACAGATTGAAGACAACCGGGTGGCAACCCATTGCGGGAGGTAATCGTGGGCAAGGAAAGAAGAGATTTTATCCGCACCGTGGCCGGTGCCGGCCTGTTCGGGCTGGTGGGCGCCGGTCCGCTCCGGGGTCGTCCCCTGCAGCCGGAGAAAGGCAGTGCACCAGCCGTCGCCGGCGACTGGCCGGACCTGGTGACCGTGCGTGGCGGTTCGCCCATGCGACTGGTGAAGACCGCCCTGGAAAACCTTGGCGGCATGGGTCGTTTTGTCAACAAAGGGGACAAGGTGGTGCTCAAGCCGAACATCGGCTGGGACCGCATCCCCGAGCAGGGGGCCAATACCAATCCGCAGGTCGTGGCCAGCCTGATCAAACACTGCAAGGCGGCGGGGGCAGCATCGGTGACCGTGCTGGACAACACCTGTAACGACCAGCGCCGCTGCTATGCCCGCAGCGGGATCGAGGCGGTCTGCCGCGAAGAGGGGGCTGAACTGCGGCCGCTGGTGCCCAGGGATTACGTGGAAGTGGATATGAAGGGCGAAGTGATAGGCCGCTGGATGGCCGCCCGTCCGGTGCTCGAGGCTGACTGCCTGATCAACGTGCCGGTGGCCAAGCACCACTCGCTGACCCAGCTCTCCCTGGGCATGAAGAACTGGTTCGGTGCCGTGGGCGGTCGCCGGCAGCACCTGCACCAGAACATCAGCACCACCATCGTCGACATGGCCGCCTACTTCCAGCCCCGGCTGGTGGTGGTGGACGCGGTGCGGATCCTCAAGCGCAACGGGCCCCAGGGCGGCAACGTCAAGGACGTGGAGCAGATCAACACCCTGGTGGCCAGCACCGACCAGGTGGCCGCTGACGCGGCGGCAGCCGGGCTGTTCGGCCTGGAGCCGGCCTCGCTGGACTTCATCGTCAAGGCTCACCAGCGGGGCCTGGGACGGATGTCGCCGGAGGGGGCGCGCTGGGAGACGGTAACCCTTTGATGTGGAGTGCCGGGGCCTAGAACAGGCTGGAAATGAGCCAGAACGGCCAGAACAGGGCACTGAGGTAGATCCGGGGGTTGATCATGGCGTCGAGGAAGTCGGTTTGCCCGGGATCGGGCATGATCCACTGCGGGCGCATGGTGAAGGTCAGCAGAAAACCCGCCGAGAGGTAGAGCACCACCAGGGAGACCCAGATGCGCCGGCGGGACCCGCCCCCGGATTCCGCTCCGTTCCATGGTTCAGGCTGTCCGCTCATCATCTTCCTCCCGGCCGCCTCTAAAAAATCGAACCGGCTCTCCTCAAGCGGCGTTTATGATAGATGAATCGCCGATTCCCATCAAGGCGGTAGGAGCAGGGTGGCACCAGAACGCCGGACCAGGGGGCCGGCAGCGGAGATGATGAACCAACCGAACAGATCCACGGCCCGGACCACCGCCGTTTTTGCGGCTGCCGCCGTCCTGTTGGCGGCTGTCCTGTTTTTCTCCCCGCTTCTCCAGGCCCGGGAAGCCTCCCGGGTGATTATCCGCCGGCCGCTCCACGGACAGTTTCTGGAGGAGACCAGCCGGATCGAGGCCGAGGTGCAGCCGGCCGACGGGGCCACGGTTGTGCGGGTGGAGTTCTTCGCCGATGGTGAACTGATCGGGGTGGACGACGAAGCGCCATACACGCTGGACTGGATGCCCGGCGAAAAGATGCTCTACGAGACCCTGATCGAGGTCCAGGCCCTGGACAGCCGGGGGCAGTGGTCCGATGCGGCGATCCGCAGCCGGCCGCTGCAGGTCGACTTCGCTTCCGAGGTGCGCCTGGTGGAAGTCTACGCCACGGTCACCGACCGCCGGGGCCGCTTCGTCGACCAGTTGACCGCAGCTGACGTGCTGGTGGCCGAGGAAGGAGTGCCCCAGGAGATCACCTCCTTCAGCGCCGAGGACAAGCCGCTGCGGCTGGTGATGCTGCTCGACTGCAGCCAGAGCATGGCCCGCCGCGACCAGGCCAAGGAGAAGATCGAACTGGCCCGCACCGCTGCTTCCCGTTTTGCCGAGACGGTGAGCGTCGAGGACAGCTTCACCGTTCTCGGTTTTCACGAGACGGTGAACCGCGCCTGTCCATTCACCAACCTGGCCGGGGAGCTCCAGCAGGCCATCACCGCGCTGGACATCGGCCGGGGCACGGCGCTCTACGACGCGCTCTACCAGTCGGTGGACCTGCTGGGCCGGGATGCGGGCCGCAAGGCGATCCTGCTGCTCAGTGACGGCCGGGACGAGAGCTTTGACGGCCTGTCACCGGGCAGCAGGCACACCTTCCACCAGGCCCTGGAGCACGCGCTCCGCTCGGACGTGGCGGTGTTTGTCATCGGCTTGGGCCGGGAGATTCACCACCGCAGCATCATCGACGGCACCAGCCTGGAGGGGCAGTTGTCCCTGCTGGCCCGCCGCACCGGCGGCAACGCCTACTACCCCCGGCGGGCTCGTGAACTGTCGGAGTTCTATGACCGGGTGGCCGACGAACTGAAGCACCAGTACTCGATCTACTACACGTCCACCAACCAGCGGCGGGACGGCAGCTGGCGGCGCATTGCGGTCAGTGTGCCCGGCGGTGAATACACGGTGAAGGCCCGCGAGGGGTATTACGCCCTGAGGTGAGGTTCGATCATCGTCTCGCCGGTGTCCGGTGGCGGGCTCGTCCACTCGCCCGCACCGGAAACGTCTCCCGGGTCGTCTTTTCGCGACCCGTTCTCCCCGTTGCCGGTGAGGCTCACCGACACCAGTTTGCTGATCCCCGGTTCCTCCATGGTCACGCCGTAGAGCAGGTCGGCGCTCTCCATGGTCACCTTGTTGTGGGTGATCAGGATGAACTGGGTCTCCTTGGACATCTCTTTCATCAGGTTGAGGAAGCGATCCACATTGGCGTCGTCCAGGGCCGCGTCCACCTCGTCGAGAATGCAGAAGGGAGTGGGCTTGTATTTGAGCACCGAGAAGAGGAAGGCGATGGCGGTGAGTGCCTTCTCGCCGCCCGACAACTGGACCACGTTCTGGTTCTTTTTGCCCGGCGGGCGGGCGGTGATCTCGATGTCGGACTCCAGCGGGTCGGCCCCCTCGGGCAGGGCGATGGTGGCCGTGCCGCCACCGAAGAAGTCGCTGAAGGTGCTTTCGAATGAATTGTTGATATGTTGCAGGGCGTGGAGGAATCGCTTGCGGGAGGTGACGTTGATTTTCTTGATCGTCTTCTCCAGGGAGACGATGGATTCCTCGATGTCGGTCTTCTGCTCGCTGACAAAGCGGAACCGGGTTTCCACCGACTCGCATTCCTCGATGGCCCTCATGTTCACCTGGCCCATCCGCTGCAGGCGCGCCTGCAGTTTCTCCGCTTCGGAGCGAGCGGTCACCAGGGGATCATCCTTCGCCTCGGTTTCGATCTTGGCCAGCTCCCAGGGGGGAATCGCCTCCAGTGGCTTACCAAAAGTCTCCCGGTGGTCCGTTTCGAAGAAACCGATTTCGGACTTGATCCGGGTCAGCTCGATGTCGAAGCCCTCTTTTTTCTCCCGGTTGGTGTCCACTTCCCGGCGGATGTTCTTCACTTCGGAGCCGAGCAGGGAGGTGTCGCGGGCCAACTGGTCACAGGCCCGTTCCGCCCCGGCCACCTTCTTGCGCAGGACGTCGAGGGTTTCCAGGTGGCTGCCCCTGGTCTCCCCGGCCTCTCGGATCGAGGTCCTGAGGGATTCCTGGTTCTCCAGTTCGGCCGTGCGCGCCGTCTGGGTGCGGCCGCTGCGCTGGATCAGGTCCTCCCGCGCCGTTTCCAGACCCTGGCGGGTGCGCTTGGCCCCCTCCAGTTTCTCACGGCAGGCGGCCAGCAGGGTGCGGGTCTCCTCCAGCTCGGCCCGCACGTTTTCCTGGTGTCCGCGATGCTCGGCCTCGCGGCGGTGGATCTCCTCCCCCTCTTCGTTGAGCCGCTCCAGGTTCTGCACCAGCTCGGCGGACTGCTGCTTCAGCTTTTCCTCGTCCCGGCTCAGCCCTTCGAGATCGGAGCGGAGGCGTGACGACGCATCGGCCTGGCCACGGTGCTGCCGGCGGTTCTCCTCCAGGGCGGCCTTCAGCCGTTCGCCCTCGTGCTTCAGCTCGAAACGGCGGCCCTCGCCCTCCTTGAGCTGCTGGCTCACCGCTGTCAGCTCAGCCCCCAGGCGGGCGGCTTCAACTGCGGTGGACTCCAGCTCGGCGGACAGCCGGGCCTCCTCTTCAACCGCCCGGTTCCGATCGGCATCCAGTTCCCGGGCGCGGCGCCGCAGGGCCAGCGGTCCGTCTCCGGCCTCCTCCTGGGGCAGGTCTTCACTGCGGGCGCCCCAGCAGGTGATCGACCCGGTGGGCGCGAGGCAGTCTCCCTCGGCCGTGAGGAAGGTGGCGCCGGAAACCCGCGATGAGGCTTCGAGACCGTCACCGATGGAATCCACCAGGTAGACCCGGGAGAGCAGCGGGTTGACCGCACCACGGCAGAACTCGGGGATGGCCACCCGCTGCAGCAGGGGTTCCAGGCCTTCCGCCACCGGCTGGTTCTCGTCTCCAGCGGCGTCCAGGGGCAACAGCGTGCACGGACCCGGCAAACCGGCAGAGCCCATCCACTCCTTGATCTCCCGGGCCGCCCCACCGTCTTCCACCAGGATCCATTCCAGCTTGTCACCGAGGAAGCGTTCCACCCGGCGTTCGTCACTCTTCTCCACCTTGATGTGGTCAGCCAGGGGCCCCCGGATCTTACCGGCCAGCTCGGGCGGGGCAGTGGTCAGCAATCGCTGGACACTGGAAGAGAAACCCAGCCGCTCTTCCACCATCTTTTCCACCGCTCGCTGTTGCTCCTCGAGGGAGGCCCGGCGGCCCTGCACCGTCTGCAGTTGGCCGGCGAGGTCCGTGCGGCGCTGCTCCGCGGTCTCCACCAGGCCGGAGAGCCGCTGTTCCTCGACAGCCTGACCGCCGATCAACGTGGCCAGCTCGGCGCCGGCCTGACGGTTCTCCTCATCCTGCCGGCCCAGGGGCCCGTGCTCCTGGTCCAGCTCGGCCATTCGCCGGCCCAGACCTTCCAGCTCGGCGGTGATGGAGCCGCGGTCCCGCTCCAGGCCGCGAATCTGGTTCTTGCTGGCCAGCAGCTGGTCCATGGCTTCCATGCGCTGGGATGCGTGCTGATCCCGCTGCGCCGTCATCTCTTCCACGGACTTGAGAGCCGCCCCGTGGGCTTCCTGCCGCCGGGCGGCCTCGCCGGTGAGTGTCTGCAACTCCCGCTCCAGCTCTCCGGAGAGCAGTCCCGCCCCCTCGATCTGCTTCAGGGTGTCGGTCTGCGCCTCTTCCAGCCGGGTGGCCTCCTCTTCCAGCTCCTTCTGCCGCTGGGCGGATGCACCCAGGGATTCGCGCATGGCGTCGCTGCTGGTCTCCAGCCGTTCGATCTTCACCTCTTCGGCATGGGCCCGCTCGCGCTCGCTGAGCAGCAGCGCCTGCTTTTCCTCGAGGGTGGAGCGACCGGCGTCCAGCCTGGTCTCCTTGCGGGCCAGGGAACCGGATACCGCCGCCAGCTCCCGGGCCGCTTCCTCCCGTTCGCGCAGCAGCCGGTCCCGGTCGCGGACGTGCCGCCCATGGTCGATTCCCAGGGCCAGTTTCTTGGCCGTGTTGTACTGCTCGACGATACCGCCGTAGCGGTGGGCGATGCCCGCCTGGCGCTTGAGCGACCGCAGCTGGCGCTCCAGTTCGTTGGCCAGGGTGCCCACGGTGACCAGGTTGGTCTTGGCCGCGGTCAGCCGGTTCTCGGCCAGCCGTCTCTTGATCTTGTACTGGGAGACGCCGGCGGCGTTCTCGATCAGCGAGCGCCGCTCCTGGCTCTTGTTGCTGATGATCTGGTGCACCCGCCCCTGCTCGATGACGGCGGTATCGGCATTGCCCATGCCCTCGCCCAGCAGCAGGTCGCGAACGTCCTTCAGCCGCACCCGCCGGTTGTTCAGCAGGTATTCGCTCTCGCCGGAACGGAAGAGTTTGCGGGTGATCTCCACCTGGCGGTGGCCGTTCTGGTCTTCGGGCCCGTCGGTGGGGGAGAGGACCAGGGTGACGTGGGCCATGCCCAGGGGCTGCTGGGTCTGGGTACCGTGAAAGATGACATCATCCATCTTTTTGCTGCGCAGAGACTTGGCGCTCTGTTCGCCCAGCACCCAGCTCACCGCTTCGCTGATATTGCTTTTCCCGCAGCCGTTGGGGCCCACCACGGCGGTGATGTTGCTGGGGAAGGTCAGTTCGGCTTTGGAGAAAAAGGACTTGAAACCGTTAATCTCCATTTTATCCAGCTTGTAGGGCATTGAACGCTGTACTCCCTCGATCAATTGTATTCGGGACGTTAAAAGACAGATTTATAATGGGTTCATCCTAGCACGGTCCACCGGCCACTGTAAAGAAAAATGCACAATTTCTGGTGTACCGGATCGGAAGGCACCCCAAGATATGGTAT
>RCNC010001401.1_pt1 | contig 18632 bp, 19 predicted proteins | sample 2041301 | NCBI WGS metagenome assembly RCNC01 (sample SAMN09708231, study PRJNA481090) | Marine sediment metagenome, whole genome shotgun sequencing project. | biome: marine sediment; feature: ocean; material: sediment; isolation source: Sewage treatment plant 13A marine sediment (STP13A) ... | reverse complement strand
TAAATTGACTAAAACTGTGACCCGGGCGGCATTTTGCCGCCCGGCCACTAGCCCGGAATCCACATCACTTGCTATGCTCACCATATGCAAAGAACCTCAATTATCATTCTTGTCGGAGTGCTGGCCGCAACAGCGGCGCTGGCCGATGACGCGTGGCGGTGGACGGACGACGAAGGCGTTGTCCATTATTCAGACGTACCGACTGACGGCGCAGAACAAATTAATCTTTCTGAGTACAACAAAAAAACCGGCGCGCGCATTTCCAACGGCCGAACGACCCCAAGCACAAACGAGCCAGAGGAAGCGGTCGCGTACGAAAGCATTACGATTTCCGCGCCCGGTCATGAAGAAACACTGTGGAATATAGAGGGCCTTCTCAACGTGAGTGTGGTGGTGACCCCGGAGCTGAAGCGGGGCCACAGGATTCGCGCTTATTACGACGGGGATGTGAGGGACGTCAATGGCACGAGCTTCCAGATTCTGGACGTCCCCCGTGGCACGCACAGCCTGCAGGCGGAAGTAGTCGACGCAACGGGCAGAGTGGTCGTCCGCAGTTCGGCGAACCGCTTCTACGTGCAGCAGAACTCGATCCGCTAACACCCCCCGGAAACAGAGCTTCATCCAAAAACAACGGCGGCAACGGCGGCGACGGCACGCTCGACAGCAGCGCCAAAAAGATTCTGGATAGCCTCAACACTGGCGTCATACTTCTTGACGCGAGTCTTCTGATTGTCGGCTTGAATCCCGCGGCTGAAAATATTCTTGGTGTCAGTTCACGTCGCGCAAGCGGCCAACCCTTTTTACGTTTGGTTGATGACGAGCCGGAGCTGCGCGATATTCTAAGCCGTGCCATTCAGACCGGCGACCACTACGCAAACGAACTGCACCTTGGACCTACCGAAGTTGATACGCATGAGCGTACCGTCGACTGTCGGGTGTCGCCAATAGACTATGCGGGTGCCGCGCTACTGGTTGAGATTAATGACGTCACACGGCGCAATCAAATTTCCCGCGAAAACGCATTGCTCATTCAACACGGTGCCGGGCGACAAATGATTCGCCAGCTTGCTCACGAAATCAAGAATCCACTCGGCGGGATTCGTGGGGCGGCCCAGCTACTAGCGCGAGAATTGGTAGACGCAGAACAACGTGAATACACCGATGTCGTCATCAGCGAAACAGATCGTCTCGCCGGTCTCGTTGATACCTTGCTGGGACCCGGAGGGCCACCGAATAAAGAGCCGGTGAACATTCACGAATTGATCGAGTATGTCGTACGTATTGTCGAGGCCGAGGACAACAAGAGCCTGACAATCCATCGCGACTATGACCCCGGTCTGCCGTTAATCAACCTGGATCGCGATCAGATGATCCAGGCACTGCTTAACTTGTTGCGTAACGCTGCAATTGCACTCGATGGTCAAGGCTCTATTACTTTGCGTAGTCGTGCTGTCATGAACTACACGATCGGCGATACCCGCCATAGAGTTATTGCTTCAATCGATATTGAGGACGATGGCCCGGGAATACCAGAAGACCTGCAGGACTCAATCTTCTATCCATTGGTCACAACCCGGGCGGAGGGCACCGGTCTGGGCTTGCCTGCAGCGCAGGAGCTCCTTAGTCGACACGGTGGCCTGATAGAGTTCGACAGCCGGCCGGGCTGCACGGTATTCAAGGTTCGAATTCCCCTCGTGCAGGCGACGGGCGTGCCGCTATGAGCAGTAAGCCGTTAACAGTCTGGGTTGTCGATGACGATCAGTCAGTGCGCTGGGTGTTGGACAAAGCCCTGCGCCAGGCCGGAATGGAAACGAAGACATTCGAACGTGCGGAGCATCTACTTGAGGCAATGGAAACCGCGTCACCCGACGTCCTGATTACGGATGTACGCATGCCCGGAATGTCGGGCTTAGCCCTGCTGGACCGATTGCACAATCAACATCCCGGCCTGCCTATCATCGTTATTACGGCGCATTCTGACCTGGAGAGCGCGGTAGCAGCCTATAAGGGCGGTGCGTTCGAATATCTGCCTAAACCGTTTGACCTCGATGAGGCGGTCGAGCTGGTCAACAAAGCGGCGCGGCAAAATGGCTTGGCGGCCGAGAGTGTTGAGGAAGCGCCAGAAACGATCGCGTCTATTATCGGCAAGGCACCGGCAATGCAGGAAGTGTTTCGGTCCATCGGGCGCTTGGCCGGCTCGAGCATGACCGTTTTGATTACGGGCGAGTCCGGAACCGGTAAAGAATTGGTTGCACAAGCATTACATCAACACAGTCCGCGTGCGGACAAACCGTTTGTAGCGCTGAACACTTCAGCAATCGCCGCCGAGTTGCTTGAGTCCGAACTGTTTGGTCACGAGAAGGGCTCGTTTACAGGCGCGGATGCCCGCCGCATTGGGCGTTTTGAGCAAGCCAATGGCGGTACCCTTTTCCTTGATGAGATCGGTGACATGTCACCGGCGTTACAAACCAGACTCCTGCGTGTCCTCGCAGAAAGCGAGTTCTATCGCGTTGGCGGCCTGGCCTCGATCAAGGTCGATGTTCGCGTCATCGCAGCAACCAACCAGGATCTCGCGCGCGCCGTCAAAGAGTCACGCTTTCGCGAAGATCTGTTTCACCGACTAAACGTCATTCGTATCAATACGCCGCCGTTACGCCAGCGCCGCGAGGATATACCGCTACTATTGAATCACTATCTTGCAGAGGCGGCGACCGAGCTAAGCACTGCAGCGAAGAGCATTGATGCCGATGCGCTTGAGGCCCTGCAGGCTTATGACTGGCCGGGCAATGTACGGCAGCTTGTTAATACCTCGAGACGACTCACTGTTACTGCCCCAGGGCGAGTCATAAGTACACAGGATATTCCGGCGGAACTTGGTGGGGGTGAGTCGACACGAAAGTCGGCGCAGGAATGGACGCGCAGCCTGGCTGCGTGGGCAGAGACGCAAATAGCAGCAAGCGACGATAGTTCATTACTGGATACTGCGTTGCCTCAGTTTGAAAAAACGCTGATCGAAATCGCGATGGCGCGCACCAACGGCAGCCGCAAAGACGCGGCGAAGATACTGGGCTGGGGACGCAATACGCTGACCCGAAAAATGAAGTCTTTGCATCTCGACTAAGCGGCAGGAGCGGCTTCAGCCGCGAAGCGACCCAACTAATTCTGCCACTGACGACAACTTATGCCTGGTGAGATAGTCCGCAATGCCTGCATTGATCTTCGTACAGATGAGCGGATCATAGAAAAGCGCCGTGCCAACACCAACAGTCGTCGCGCCAGCGATTAAGAACTCGAGCGCATCATTCGCTGTCGTTATTCCGCCTTGCCCGATGATCGGTATGTTGTGATGTTTCGCAACCTCATAAACCTGCTTGGTTTTGAGCAAGGCAACTGGCTTGATAGCAGGGCCGGATAATCCACCCTGCACATTGCCGATGATCGGTTCGCGCTTTTCAATGTCGATTGCCATACCCATTATGGTATTGATCACGGCGAATCCATCCGTTCCCGCCTCGATACACAGGCGTGCATTCTCCGCAATATTGGTCTGGTTTGGCGAAAGCTTGGTGATGATCGGCTTGCTGGTTTGTGCACGGCAAGCGGCAACCACGCGCGCAGACATTGCTGGCACATTGCCGAACTGCACTCCACCTTCTTTAATATTCGGGCAAGAGATATTAATCTCAATTGCATCGATAGGTGAGTCGTCCAAGCGCCGCGTGACCGCGGCGTAGTCGTCGATGGTCGAGCCACAGACGTTGGCGATGAAACGGGTTTCGGCGAAATCGAGACCTGGCAGTATGTCGTCGACAAGCTTGTCGACGCCGGGGTTCTGCAAACCGATCGCGTTAAGCATGCCCATGGGTGTTTCATAGATCCGGTGTGGCGCATTTCCGAGCCGGGGCTCCAGCGTTGTGCCTTTTAAGACGACGGCGCCGACGTCCGAATTGGAAAAACCCTCGACTCGAGTATATTCCTCGCCGAAGCCTACGCAGCCGGAGAGCAACACGATCGGGGAGTTGAGCTGCAGGCCGCAAAAGTCGATCTGCAAAGGATTTGATTGTGGGCTACCCATCGCTGCGGCATTCTACGTCAATGTTCAGCCTGATTCTCTACGAACCCGAAATTCCGCCGAACACCGGCAACATCATTCGTCTGTGTGCAAACACGGGCGTAGCGCTGCACCTCATTGAACCGCTTGGCTTCGATCTGGAAGAGAAAAAGCTGCGCCGAGCGGGACTCGACTACCGTGAGTTCGCACGCGTAACGACGCACAAGAATCTCGCAGCGTGTCTTGAGGTGTTGGAAAAGCCGCGTGTATTTGCGCTGACTACGCACGGCAAGACTCGCCACGACGCGCCGGCCTTCAAGGAAAATGATGCGTTCTTGTTTGGTCCGGAGACGCGCGGCCTGCCGACCAAAACGCTCAACTCATTGCCAAAAGAGCAACGGCTACGACTACCCATGTGCGCTGGTAGTCGTAGCTTGAACCTTTCGAATGCGGCCGCCGTTATGGTCTACGAGGCCTGGCGCCAGCTCGACTTCAGCAACGGCATCTGATCAGGAGGCCGGTGCGACGTTACTGTTCAGGCGAAACAGATTCATCGGATCGAACTCACCCTTGATCTTGCTCAAGCGCTCATAAGCCGGGCCGTAATTGCCCACAGCTTCTGCGCCGTCGAAATCAATATTGTCGTAATAGCCACCCATGAGTGGGTCGAGCTGGTAATACCACTCGCGTGACAAAGCGATAGCCTCTTCGTCCTGTGCCGGGTCCATCCAGACGCCGCCGACACCAATCATTGTTTCGGCCTGGCGATGCGGAAATGCAGTGTCGTTCTCAGCAACTCGTTTCGCGGCGCCGCCCATAGTGTGCGTAAACAGCATAAGGCGCGGATCGGCGATATAGGCGCTGATCATTGCGTCAACGAGCTCTTGAGTAATCTCACTCGCCATGCCGCTCTTGATGTATGAGCGCACCCCGTGACCGAAGGCTGCATCTTCCTGAGTTTGCATGACCATGTAGTCCTGCATTGCTACGCTGTCGTCAATCATTGTGCCGAGCTTGCGAACAGGCTCGAGTTCTTTTTCACCGATCGCCGGATCGCCGTTGTAAACAACCTCCATTACAATAACGCCGGTGCCGTCCGGCATTGTTGCAATGGCCGGGCCGACATACATTTCATCGGACAAGCCCTGATACCACTCACCGTAAAATTCGAACACATCACGCGCCTGTGCGACTGGCCACACCAGCGCTCCTGACAGCAGCTTGCGCTCGAATGGATGCAGCTCAAATTCGAATTCAGTGACCACACCGAAGTTGCCGCCACCACCACGGATACCCCAGAACAGGTCACCATCCTCTTCTTCACTAATGCGTCGAATCTTGCCATCAGCAGTGACGATCTCCGCTGAGCGTAGATTGTCGATAGCCAGGCCATATTTGCGATTCAAGCGGCCCAAGCCGCCGCCCAGAGTAAAGCCGCCCACGCCGGTGTGCGATACAACGCCCCCGGTAGTGACCAGGCCGTGCTCTAACGATGCTGTGTCCAGTGCGTTCAAGAGCGCACCACCCCGTGAATGAGCGCGTTTCGCATCGACATCGACCTCTACGGTATTCATCAACGCCAGGTCAATCATGATGCCGTCGTCGCAAACAGACTTACCCGGCCAGCTATGGCCGCCGCCTCGAACTGCGGTCAACAGGCCCCGTTCGCGGGCAAAGACTACTGCGTTACTGACATCTTCGGAGGTCATACAGCGCGCGATAAGCGCGGGTCGCCGGTCGTGCATTCCATTCCAGACTTTGCGGGCGCCGTCGTATTCAGCATTACCCGACAGCAGAATCGGGCCACTCATGCTCTCGCCTAATTCTTTGATGGCCGCTCGTTCAAGCTCTAGCTCGGCGCCGTCAAGCGAGATGGCGCGAATACTGGTAATGGCTTCTGTGGCAACCGGAGCTTTCTTCTCACAGCCGTGCAACATCGGAATTGCAGCGGCAACGCTTGCCGCTAGTGCGGTTCGACAGAATTGACGTCTTTGCATCAATTTCCCCCCCCCTTTTTTTGACTGCTGAATATAGCTCAGAAGATCATACGCTTTTTGCAACTTTCAGGGCCTGACTAGCGCTCCGATGTCAGTTGTCGCGCCATAAGCGCGCCTACTGCCTCGAGCGGTTGCGCTCCCTCGTAGAGAATCCGATAGATTTGATGACAGATAGGCATTTCGATGTTCAGGTCTTCGGCGACTTCCTTAACCGCTTCTGCCGCCATCACGCCTTCCACGACCTGTTGAATTTCTTGCTGCGCCTCCGCAACGGTCTTGCCGCCGGCAAGTGCCAGGCCCATGCGTCGATTACGTGACAGATTGTCAGTGCAGGTCAGCACCAGGTCGCCCATGCCGGCCAGGCCCATAAACGTTTCTTGCTTGGCACCAAGCGCGACGCCGAGTCGTGTCATTTCTACGAGGCCACGTGTAATCATCGCGATGCGTGAGTTGGCGCCGAAACCAAGTCCGTCGCACATGCCTGCGCCAATGGCGAGGACATTCTTGACGGCACCGCCGACTTCAACACCGATCATGTCATCCGAGGTGTATGCGCGAAAATTGTCACCGGAAAGCGCTTCGGCAAGCTCCGTCGCAAACGCGCTGTTGTTCGCCGCAACCGTCATCGCGGTGGGTAGTTGCGCGCCAACCTCTTTTGCAAAAGTAGGCCCGGAAAGAACGGCCACTGGCATGTCCGCACCCAACTCTTCGGCTACAACCTGATGCGGCAGTTTGCCAGTATGTAACTCGAAGCCTTTAGTGGCCCAACAAACACGAGAGTCCTTGCCAAGGTGTGGTCGAATCGCGATGAGCGTCTCACGCAAGCCATGGCTGGGTACGGCGACAAGAATGTCGCGCACATTTTCCAGACACTCTTGCAGGCTCGCTACGGCACGCAAGTTGTCAGGAAACGGCACGTCTGGCAAATAGCGAGCGTTGCAACCGTTACGCACCATGAGCGCAAGCTGTTCGCCATCGCGCCCCCACAGCCGGACGTCGGAGCCGCTACGCGCAAACTGCAACGCCAGCGCGGTCCCCCAGGAACCCGCGCCGATGACCGCTTGTCGCCGTGGCGACGCTATTAGTGTTTCTCCGCCGTCGCTGCTTCTTCGGCTCGCTTCTGCGATTCCATATACAGAGCGTCAAAATTAATCGGTTGCAAAACGAACTCTGGGAAACCGCCTTTCTGAATGATCGAGGCAATCGCCTCGCGCGCATATGGAAACAAAATGCTCGGGCAGTAGCTGCCAGTAATTGCAGACCGTTCGCTATCGTCGTAGCCAGTTAGCTCGAATAATCCAGCTTGCTGCAACTCAACAAGGAATATGGTTTTTTCATCTTCCTTTGCATCGACAGTGATAGTGAGAACAACTTCGTGTACATCCGTGTCGATCTTGGTATGCGCACTGCGCAAATTCAAGTTGGTTTGCGGAGCCCACTTGTCTGTTTTGAATACACCCGGTGCCATGGGTGACTCGAACGAAAAGTCTTTTACGTAAATCTTGGCAACTGAGATTCGCTTCTCATTCTCTGCCGGTTTTTCTTCAGCCATTTCTTTTTCCTAGTCGATGATTTTATGTTGGTGTTATTTCTTGCTCTTGGTTTTAGTTTTGGTCTTCTTTGCCGATACCACCGGCATGCCTGCTTGCGACCACGCGTTCATTCCGCCCTTCAAGCCGTACGCAGACACAAAGCCTGCGTTTCGCAGTGTGGTGACCGCTTTTGTGGAACTGGTGCCAGCATCGCAGACCGCAACAATGGGTTTGTTCTTAAAATTTTCAAGTTTTTCCGTATTGGCCTCCAATTCGTCGTATGGAATGTTCTTGGCATTGACGATATGGCCGCGCGCGAAAGCTTCATTGTTGCGTAGATCAATCACGACACCGTCGTTGTTGATCAGCGCTACGGCCGCTGGCGGCTCCACGGCAACCATGCCGCTGGCCTTACGACGTAATTCACTAAATATCAGCATAAAAAAACTGATCATGAGTAGTACCACCAGCACCAAATTGTTGCTGGCGAATTCGAGGAGTTGTTCCATGAGTCCTTATTGCGGACGCCAGGCATGGCGCACGGGTTGTGGCAAAGCGCGCATTATACCAAACTGCCGAACCATGAAACCCCTCCTTTGGCTAATATTGCTGTTATTCCTCGCCGCCCTGCCGGCGGCGGTTTGGAGCCAGGAAGACGACCTTGCCAAGGTTAAGGAGCAGGAGCTTGAGGAGGTTCGGGCACGCATCAGCACCCTCAAGCTGAGTATGGACAAGAGCGCGGGGAGCCGTGATCGCGTCACCGGGGAGCTGCAGACGGCCGAAGTCGAGATATCCGAGAAGCGTATTCGCCTGAAAGAGCTGCAGCGCGAACGGGACTACAGTGCGAAGCGCAAGCAAGCGTTTGATGAACAAATCGTAGCGCGCGAAGCACAGCTTGCCCATGAATCAGAGGCGCTGGCGGAACAGGTTCGGGCGGCGCACATGAGCGGTGGCCAGGAGCGGATCAAGCTTCTGCTTAATCAGCGCGACCCAGCGACGCTGGGTCGGTTGCTGAGCTATTACCAGTACTTCAATGATTACCGGGCCGAAAATATTCTGACCGTATCTGGCCATATTGATGAGCTGGCTGTTCTGCGCAGCCAGGTCGCGGCGGAGGAAGCGCGATTGTCGGGCCTCGCACGCGAGCGCTACGCGGAGCTGACCGAGCTAAATTTGGCACAGGAAAAACGCCAGCAATTGCTAGTGACCCTAAAGGGCCGAATGGCCGACGAAGAACAAGAGATAGAACAGCTGGCCGCGCAGGAGAAAGACCTGGCCAGACTTATCGATGAGTTGACCAGCATCCTGTCCGATTACCCCATTCGTTCTGAAAACCCTTTCAGTGAGCACAAAGGCAAGTTGACCTGGCCGGTTGCCGGGACTTTGGTGCACGACTTCGGTCAGCCGCGAATTAGTGACCGCCTAAAATGGAACGGTGTCGTTCTGGCCGCGCCACGCGGGCGCGAAGTTCGTGCCGTATATCATGGTCGCGTCGTGTTTTCTGACTGGCTATCCGGACTCGGACTGTTGGTGATCGTCGAGCACGGCGAAGGCTATATGACACTGTATGGATATAACGAAACAACCCTGAAGAGCGTCGGAGACTGGGTGGCGCCGGGTGATGTGATCGCCACGGTCGGTGACAGTGGCGGTCAATCCAGAGCAGCGCTGTATTTTGAACTGCGCCAGGGCACGCAGCCCCTGAACCCGCGGCATTGGGTAACGCGGCGCCCGGGAAGCTAGCTCGAAAAACGTGACAGAAGCTTTGGGAGCGAACCAGCCGCTATGCTATCGTCGGGGCTCCCCGCGACGCTGAGAAGGCGTTCGACAGGGCACCAGGAGATAGGCATGTCATTGAAAACCAGAGCTATTCTGGTCTTAGTCGTCGGCACGGTTATGGGCGTGAGCCTGTCACTTGGCGGCGATATGTTGGCGAGCAAGCGCCAGCCGAGTGGTGAGGACCTGGGATTGGAGCAGGCACGCCTGCTTGCGGAAGTCATGGAGCGGATCAAAAGCGACTACGTTGAGCCGATCGATGACAGCTTGCTTCTGGAAAGCGCCATTCGCGGGATGGTTAGCGACCTCGATCCACATTCGCAGTATCTCGATGTTGATGAGTATCGCGACATCCGCATTAGCACGACCGGCAGCTATACGGGCATCGGCATCGAAGTCACGGAGGTCGACGGCGATATTCGAGTGATAACACCGATCGCGGGATCGCCGGCAGCTCGATCGGGTATCCGTAGTGATGATCAGATCATCGCGGTTGACGGCATCATGGTTGATGCTGACCGAATGCAGGACACCATTGGGCAAATGCGCGGACGGCGCGGATCGAGAATCACCGTTACCGTGCTGCGCGAAGACGAGACTATTGACCACGAGATGCGTCGCGAGCTTATTCGCGTTGCGAGCGTACATTACGAGTCTCTGGAACCATCCTATGGCTATGTGCGACTCAGCCAGTTTAGTGATTCCACCGCGCGCGACCTGAGTCGTGCGATCAATGCGATGCAGGACGAGCAGGATGGCATGCTCGATGGCCTGATTCTTGATCTGCGCAACAACCCGGGTGGGGTTCTCGATGCAGCAATCGATGTCTCGGATCTGTTTCTGGACTCAGGCATCATCGTTTCCGCTGAGGGCCGTACCGCAGAGTCGCGTTTTGAGCGTTCCGCGCATCGCGGCGACGTTCTGGATGGCGCTAATATCGTAGTTCTGGTGAATAAGGGCTCGGCATCCGCATCGGAGATCGTGGCCGGAGCATTGCAGGACCATAATCGTGCATCGATTCTCGGTACGCCTACCTTTGGCAAAGGCCTGGTACAAACTGTCATGCCACTTTCAATGGGTCGAGCAATCAAACTGACCACATCCAGATACTTCACGCCGTCGGGCGACTCTATTCATGAGATTGGTATCACGCCGGACGTTTTCGTCGATGACACCGCAGGGTTTCCAGACCTGAGTCTGAACGGCGGTGTTGATCGTGAGAAAGATACGCAACTCATCGAAGCAATCGGCCGTTTGCAGGGCGGTGAGGTGATGCACAGCAGCGCGCAATGAGCGCATCCAGGTCGTTACTACTCATCGTTGTAGCGATCTTGTCGATATTACCCAACGCGTCTTCCGGCCAACCTACCGCTCGAATAGTGATCATCATCGATGATCTTGGTTATCAGTTCGAAGCGGGCTTGCGAGCCTTGAACCTACCAGGACCGATTAGCTACGCGGTTCTACCCGCAACACCGAGTGGTACGTCTTTAGCGCGCAGAGCGCACGCAAAGGGCAAAGAAGTGCTGCTGCATCTGCCGCTGGAGTCGGTCGACCGGGAAAACCGGGAAGAGCCCGGCGCAATAACGCTGGACATGAATCGCGATGCCTTTCGCAAAGCATTCGGAACTGCACTTGAGTCCGTTCCCTATGCGATAGGCGTCAGCAACCATCGTGGCAGCCTGCTGACTCGTCATCCCGGCCACATGGCGTGGTTGATGGAAGAGATTGGAGCTCACGAAGGTATGTTTTTTGTCGACAGCTTCACAACCCACGAGAGCGTCGCTCTGCAAATTGCAGCGGAGTCCGGGATTGCCGCAACGCGTCGTCACATATTTCTGGACAATGATCGCTCCCCGGAGGGTCTACGCAAGGAGTTTGATCGCCTCACAGCGCTTGCTCGACGTAACGGTGTCGCCGTAGCTATCGGCCACCCGTATCCGGAAACGCTGGAGTTTCTGGAGCGCGAACTACTTGAGCTGGATAGCAGTACTGTGATGTTGATACCTATCAGCCAGGCGCTAAATTTCGTTGAACCCGACGTAAACAATAAGCTCTAATGCCCACATGAAAACAACTATGCAAATAATCCTGGCGATCCTGACGTTGATGCTCGCCCAGACAGCGATGGCGCAAAGCGAAGAAATCGCATGCACGATGCAGTTTGATCCGGTCTGTGGTGCTGATGGCAAGACTTATAGCAACGAGTGCCTCGCCACCGCGGCTGGCACAGAGGCTTTTGCTGCCGGAGAATGCCCGGCACCCGTGGCGACTGCGGATCCTGCGCAAACCTCGGACGAGTGCGGCGACGTCATTGATCCGGTCTGCGGCCTCAACGGCAACACCTACATTAATGAATGTTATGCGCTGCGAGCCGGCGCTGGCATTGCAGGATTAGGGGCGTGTTCTGCAAGCGGTTGTCCGAGCGTTGAAGACCCGGTTTGTGGCATGAACGGCCGCAGCTTTTTGAATCGTTGCGAGGCGGACGCGCAACGTGTTCTGGTGCAACGCAAAGGTGTCTGCGATATGCAGAACTGTCCGAAAGTCTTTGCCCCCGTTTGCAGCGACGGCAAGACCTACGACAATGCGTGTAGTGCAGAGGCCGAGGGTATTACGGTGTTTACCGAAGGCATTTGTAACGTGCGCCCCTGCCCGAGCCTTTTTGTTCCGGTTTGCGGTTCCGACGATCTTACCTACAGCAATGCCTGTCATGCGGAGCGCCGTGGTATTCGCATCGAGTACGCGGGCGTCTGTGAGGAACAGGGACGAAATTGTCCGCGCGACTACTTACCGGTATGCGGTGTAGACGGCGTTACCTATGACAATGAATGCCAGTTGGAAAACGCCGACGTAGGCAAAGCCTACGCCGGCGGATGTCTGGGTGACTAAGGTTTATGGATAGGTGTAGCTGGAGCCAATTCCGAGCGGGATGCCGAGCAAGAAATACACCACCAGGAATATCGTCCAAACCACGAGGAAGGTTAGTGAGTACGGCAGCATCATCGCCGTCAGTGTTCCGATACCCGTGGTCGTCACATAGCGCTGGCAATAGACAACCACCAACGGGAAGTACGGCATCAATGGCGTAATGATATTGGTGCTCGAATCGCCAACGCGATAGGCGGCCTGGGTAAGGTCTGGCGAGATCCCGAGCGCCATCAGCATCGGCACAAAGATGGGTGCCAGCAAACCCCATTTGCCGGTCGCCGAGCCAACGAAAAGGTTAATGAAGCCGGTCAGAAGCACGATGCCGACCAGCGTGCCTGCCGCTGGCATGTCTATGGCTTGCAGGCCAGCAGCGCCTTTCAGCGCCAGCAGCACGCCAAGGTTTGATTGGCCAAACGCGTAGACGAACTGCGCAATAAAAAACATGATAACCAGGTAGTAGGACATCTGATGCATGGCTTTGGTCATGCCGTCGATGACGTCTTTCGAACTTCTAACCGTCTTTGCGACGATGCCGTAGGTGATGCCTGGTATGACAAACATCAGGAAGATCAACGACACGATCGAGCGCATTATCGGCGCCGCGCCGGTAGCGAGCGAGCCGTCTGCATCGCGCCACGCGGAGTCAGCCGGCAGCGCAGTAACAATCATGAAAACGACACCCAGGAGCAGCGACAACAGAGCAGCATTGAGTCCCTTCTTCTCCAGCGGATCGAGCGCATGCATTCGCGGAAGGTCGGTCAGATCGCCATCGAGCTCGACGCCTTTCAGTCGCGGCTCGACCACTTTGTCCGTCAGATACCAGCCCAGCCCAACGATCAATATTGACGATACGCTGGTAAAGAAATAGTTGTTAAGCGGATTGAGTACAATTTCGGGATCCAGGAATCGCGCCCCGGATTGAGACAGTCCTTGCAGCAGAGGATCCAACGATGACGGCAAGAAATTCGCCGAGAAGCCGCCTGATACACCTGCGAAGGCGGCAGCTATACCGGCAAGGGGGTGTCTGCCCGCCGCATAGAAGATAATTCCGCCGAGTGGAATAACGAGAACGTAGCCCGCGTCGACAGCGGAATGACTCACTATGCCGACCAGAACGACCATCGGTGTGACCAGCCATTTTGCGGTGACACCGAGCAGCGCCCGGAGGCCTGTGTTGATAAAGCCGGTATGTTCCGCGACACCTATACCCAGCATCGCAACCAGCACAACGCCGACCGGATGGAAGTGCGAGAAATTGGTCACCATCACCGACAGCCATTCCGTCATGGCCGGGCCGCCGAGCAGGTTGTTAATCACCAGAGCACTACCTGAGCGCGGATCGATCACGTCGAACGTGACGTAAGAGAACAACCACGAGAGCACCCAAACGATGACCAGCAAGCCGACAAACAGCATTGCCGGGTCAGGCAACTTGTTGCCAACGCGTTCAACGGTGGCAAGCATTCGGGTTGCGAAATTATTCGGTTCGGTAACGTCCGACATTGAGATTCCCCTTTAAATTACCAGCCGCAGGCGCGACCTTCGTTCTGCTCTTTCAGGTAAACCATGAGCGGCGCAAAGTATTCGATGATCGCGCTGGCATCAGCCTCGCGCGTACCCGTTAACTTCTCCAGCGTATCCTGCCAGGGGACACTGGAACCCGGTTCCAGCATTGCCTGCAGTTTCGCTCCCGCTGCCTTGCTGCCGTAGACGGAGCAACTTTGCAGATCGCCTTCGTGCCCAGCAGCTTCGCAAAGCGCGCGCTGAAACTGGAACTGCAGGATGCGTGCGACGAAGTAGCGTGTATAGGAGACATTGCCCGGCACGTGGTACTTGGAACCCGGGTCAAAGTTTGCTTCGCTACGCTCAACGGGAGGCTCGATGCCTTGATACTTCAGGCGCAGATCCCACCAGGCCGCATTGTAGTTTTCCGGGGTTACTTCGCCAGAAAATACTTTCCAGCGCCATTCGTCGATTAACTTGCCGAAGGGCAAGAACGCAATCTTGTCGAGTGCCTGCTGCATCTGGTTATTGATGATTGCCTGCTGCGATTGCTCGGCAGAAGCGATCAAGCCAACCTCAGCAAGATACTCAGGCGTCATCGATAGCGTTACAGCGTCGCCAATAGCCTCATGGAAGCCACCGTTGGCGCCGTCGCGGAATAACATCGGTTGCTGGTTATAGGCGCGTTGATAATAGTTGTGACCGAGTTCGTGATAGATGACGCGCAGCTCGTCATAGGTTTGCTTGATGCACATCTTGATGCGCAGGTCTTCGTCATTGTCCAGGTTCCAGGCGCTGGCATGACAAACCACATCGCGATCAGCAGGCTTGGTAAATTGGGAGCGCTCCCAGAAAGAGTCCGGCAGGCGCTCGAAGCCTAGCGACACATAGAAGTCCTCAGCCGAACGCACCATTTCCTGGGGCGAATAGTTCTTGGTCTTCAGAGTCGCGTCGACGTCAAGATCGGAAACACCGGGGTACGGCTCCATGATGTCGTAAATAAAACCCCACTCCTGCGCCCACATGTTGCCTAGCAGATGCGCCGGGATCGGACCGCTCTGCGGCACTTTGTCCTCGCCGTAATGTTCGCCAAGCTTCGCGCGGACGTGACAGTGCAGTTCGTCGTACAGCGGTTTGACCTGCTCCCACAAGCGCGCGGTATCGGCTTCAAACTCAGTGGCACTCATGTCGTATTTCGAGCGCCACAATGCGCCCAGATCTTCGTGACCAAACTCGTTGGCACCTTCGTTGGATAGCTCCACGAAACGCTCGTACTTCGCTCGCATCGGTGGTGCAATTTCGCGCCAACCGATCCAGTATTCGAGCAACTCATCGTAGTCCTTGCTTTGGTTCATCAGGAGTTCGAGTTCATTGCCGCTCAGGCAGTCGTCGTCGCTGCGACAATACTTGCCGGCACCGTAGGCACCCTTCATATCAGACAGGATTTGCGCCAACTCTTTGCGCTTGGCGTCGTCATTCGGTGCGACCATCTGCGCGCTATTCTTCAGGACCTTAAGCGCACGTTCGGTTTCTACGCTTAGTTGCTGGCCGTCATATTGTTTTGCATCTTCGACACTTGCGGCGTGCCATGCGGCGAAACGCTCGTTCGCAAGCGCATTTACTATTCCAGAATCTTCATTGATGTAAGTCGCGTTCACCCAGTCGGCTGCGTTTAGCTCGCGGGACCAAACCAGGTACTCCGCGTTTATGCGAGCAACGAATTCTTCCGCCGTTTCGGTCGGTGCGGCACTTTCACCGGTAAGGTCACCACTGCCGTTATTGGGTGAGCAAGCGCTTGCAAGAGCGGCAAACGCTAACAGTACTAAAAGTCTATTCATGTCTAGTCAACTCCACACATAAGTTTCTTGATCGGCTTGGTCAGTAGCAACATGATCACCCCGGCGCCGCCTGCGGTCATTACGATCGACATGTACTGATCCGGGAAGGCTGCAACGTTCTCAGCGTCAAACTCACCGGCGATTTGTCCGGCAATCAGGTTGCCGAGCGAAGTCGCCAGAAACCACATGCCCATCATTTGGCCGACAAAGCGCTTCGGTGCGAGTTTGGTCGTTACCGACAGGCCAACCGGCGACAGTGCCAGCTCACCGAAGGTGTGCAGCAGATAGGTCATGATGAGCCAGGTTGGCATGGCTTTGTCGCCACTTACTACGACGGTTGCCGCGCCGACCATCACCAAGAAGCCAAGTGCGAGCAGCAATAGTCCGAAGCCAAATTTCGCGGGCGTCGAAGGGTTCAGATTGCGCCTCGCGAGCGCCACCCATAGCAAAAACGGGTGCAAACATAAAAATGAACAGCGCGTTGACCGACTGGAACCAGGTCGACGGAATATTGAACCAACCCATGTCAAGTTGCGTATAGCGATCAGCAAAGAAGGTTAGCGAGCTACCGGCCTGCTCAAAACCGGACCAGAACATGGCACAGCCCATCAACAATATGATCAATGCAATGGTGCGTTTCTTCTCTTCGCTGGTAAGCCCGCCGAGCAGCAACACGTAAGCAAAGAAAGCGACAGCCATACCGACGATCACCTTGGTCGACTGGTTCGAGATAGCAATCGGATCAAGATCAAGCCCACCGGATAAACCAACAACGATCAAGGCGGCCAGCGCACTGCCGATAACGACTACACCGATCCAGCCTCTCTTACGTCGCTTTGAGTCGATCGCTGCGTCACCGGTTTGCGACGGATGCATGCCGCACGTTCCCAGGTGATGCTTGGTAAACCAGAACTGAGTGACGCCGAACAGCATGCCAACACCGGCCGCGGCAAAGCCCCAGTGCCAACCGAAGTTCTCGCTCTGTGCAAGGCCACCACAAATCAGTGGCCCAAGAAAGGCACCGAGGTTGATACCCATATAGAAGATGCTAAATCCGCCATCGCGACGCGGGTCGCCCTGTGGATAGGGCTTCAAAAGGCCGGTGCCAGCAATCACCAGAATGAGGCCGAGGAAAAATGCCTGTGTTGATGGAATTGCCAGCACGAAATGGCCTGACATTATTATGAGGCCGCCAAAAAATATGGCTTTCTGAGCACCGATCAGGCGATCGGCAATCCAGCCACCGGGCAGTGCGACAACATAGACAAGTGCGGTATAGATGCCGTAAATGGCGGTAGCGGATCGGTCGGTGAGGCCCATGCCGCCATTCATTACCTGGTCGGACATGAACAGCACCAGAAGAGCTCGCATGCCGTAGAAACTCAGGCGCTCCCACATCTCGGTGAAAAACAGGGTCATCAACCCCCGCGGATGGCCAAATATTTGAGCCTGACCTTGGTCAGCAGTGGTCTCAGTCATAGTTTCCGTACTCTTAAGGTAGGTTTACGCCGGTGAGCGACGTTACACCATTTCAACCGTAACTTTCTACTTGACCCGCTATTTCTCGCTGGGTTTGGCTTCTTTGTCGGCCTTCCTGGTGAACATACGCGACAAAATGATGCCGGCCTCGAACAGCAAATACACAGGGACGGCCAGCAAGGTCTGGCTGATCACATCGGGCGGGGTCAGTAACATGCCAACAACGAACGCGCCGAGGAAAACATAGGGGCGTGCCTTGCCAAGCGTTTCAGGTGTTGTCAGGCCAGCCCAAACAAGCAGCAGCGTCGCTATGGGAACTTCAAAAGCGATGCCGAAAGCGAGCACGATGGAGGTGATGAAATCGAGATAAGAGGCAATGTCCGGAGTCCATGGAGCGCCGTCGATTTCGATCGAACCGAAAAAGCTGAAGACCAGCGGGAACACGACGTAGTAGGCAAAGGCAATGCCGGTGTAGAAAAGCAGGATGCTGGAAGCGAGTAGAGGAAACGCAAAATGCTTTTCCTTTTTATACAGCCCCGGTGCGACGAACGCCCACACCTGAAACAGCACCACCGGCATCGCAAGAAACAACGCCACTAAGAAGGTCAACTTGAATGGCACTAATAACGGCGCCGCCGTTCCGGTAATAATCATTTGCGTATCCGGCGACGCTGCGAACAACGGCTTGGACACCATTTCGTAAATGCGTTGGTTAAACGGGATCAATACGGCGAACAAGACAATCACCGCGGCCGCGATTTTTACCAGGCGATTACGCAGCTCCACCAGGTGCGACAACAGAGTGCCTTCGGCGAGGTCTTCTTTTTTCTTCTTGCTTTCAGTCACGCGGGTTTTTCTGTGTCGTCATCATTGTGCAACGGCGAATAGGAGTCGTCGTCATTCGGGATGTGATCCGGAGCGGGCTTTTCAGTATCGGCGTCCGCCGCATCAGTGTCGGTCGCAGCTGCGTCGGCCTCGGCGACATAATTGCTGTCGTCATACGCAGGGTCGGCGGGATCCGGCGCCTTCTTTGGGTCAGGCGTGCTCAGAAGTTTTTCCGGTGAAGCGATTTGGTTGAGGTCGTCGACGTTAAGCTCTTCTTCGAGCTGTCGCTTCATGACGCGAGTCATACGGCGTGCCTGCCCTACCCAACCACCAATTTTATTGGCAATTTCAGGCAAGCGCTTTGGTCCGAGTACGACCAAAGCGAGTACTACGATAAGTAGAAATTCAGGAGAACTGAATCCGGACATGGGAGCGTTACGACTTAGGCGTCTTTGCGGGGTTCTTCGGCCGGCGTATTGTCAAAATTTGCGTCGTCGACGGTGCCGCCCGCGGAGTCGTCATTGAGCTGCTCTTTCGCCGCTTCAGCTTCGCTCATTGAACTGCGAAAGCCTTTGACGACAGAACCAAGGTCAGTGCCGAGATTGCGAATTTTTTTGGTGCCAAAAATTGCGAGCACGATGACCAGCACGATCAGTAATTGTGGCCAGCTTATGCCTGATAACATTTTAAAACTCCTGGGGAA
>RCNC010001023.1_pt1 | contig 18646 bp, 16 predicted proteins | sample 2041301 | NCBI WGS metagenome assembly RCNC01 (sample SAMN09708231, study PRJNA481090) | Marine sediment metagenome, whole genome shotgun sequencing project. | biome: marine sediment; feature: ocean; material: sediment; isolation source: Sewage treatment plant 13A marine sediment (STP13A) ... | reverse complement strand
ACGAAGAAGGGGATTCTCGCCTCCATACTGGCGGGTCATCACGTCCTGCTCGAGGGGCCCCCCGGAGTTGGCAAGACCACCCTGGCCCGGCATCTCGCCTCCACCCTGCCTGCCGTGGACGCGGTGGCGGACTGCCCCTTCCACTGCAACCCGATCGATCCGGTCTGCCCGGCCTGCAGGGACAAGAAGGAAAAGGGCGATGCCCTCGAAACAGTGTCCATACAGGGCAGCCAGAGATTCATTCGGATTCAGGGGAGCCCGGATTTGACGGCCGAGGACCTGCTCGGTGACATCGATCCGAGCATGGCCTTTCAGTACGGCTGTCACGATTGGCGCGCCTTCACGCCCGGCAAGCTGCTCAAGGGTAACCGCGGGATCGTCTTCTTCGACGAGCTCAACCGCATCCCGGAAAAACTCCAGAACGCCCTCCTGCAGGTACTCGAGGAACACACGGCCACGATCGGTCCCTACGATGTGGACTATTCAGCCGAATTCCTGATGCTGGCCACCATGAATCCCCTGGAGCACGCCGGTGTGGAGGAGCTTTCGGATGTGTTGCTGGACCGGTTTGATGTGGTCACCATGGGGTACCCGGAAACGGCGCTCATAGAGAGACAGATCCTTCTGAAGTACGGCGGCAAACTGGACGGCATCGAATTCCCCGACGATGCCCTCGACAAGTTGCTCGTCGCCGTCCGGTCAACCCGGCAGGATCCGTGGGGCAAGGAGATGGATCAGGGAGCGTCCGTCAGGGCTGCACTGGCGCTTTACGAGAAAGCGCAGGCGCAGGCCTGGCTCCAGGGGGATCGTTCGGTAACCGCGGATCATCTTCGCAGCGTAGCCGTCTCCACAATGGCCGGAAGGATAAAGACCAGCCCAGAATCGAAGTACTACGACGATGCGGTCGGTCTGGTGAACGAGCTTATCGAAGAAGTCCTCAGGACACCGAAGGGATGATCGGTATGAAAGACCCGTCACCGGTAAAAGGATTCACCATCGTAGTGGCCGGCAAGGGGGGCACAGGGAAGACATTGGTGAGCGCCCTGCTCGTGCGGGATCAGCGCAAACACGGGGCCGTGTTGGCCATCGACGCCGACCCGGACGCCAACCTGCCCGAGACACTCGGGGTCCAGGCCGTGAGCACCGTAGGCCAGGCACGAGAAAAGGTTTTGGACTACAAGACACGCCGGAACGAAACCAGCACGATCACGTCTGAGCAGCAGTTCGAGCAGCACCTTATGGAATCGATCGTGGAAGAGGAAGACTTTGATCTGCTCGTTATGGGACGGAGCGAGGGGGAAGGCTGCTACTGTGCCGTGAACCACATCTTGCGTGGGATCATCGACACGCAGGCACTCAATTACCCCACAGTCGTCATCGATTCGGAGGCAGGCCTCGAGCACATTTCCCGTCGTACCGCCCGGGACGTGGACGTGATGCTGGTCGTAACCGATGCTTCGGCCAGGGGCCTCAACACCGCTCGTCGCGTCGCGGAACTCGCGAGAGAACTGCGGGTCGACTTTGGCCGACTCCTGGTGCTCGTCAACAAGATCACGGATCAGACACAACCGATCGTCGAGAAACATGCACAAGAGTTAGGTTTGGAATTGATCGGGTTTCTCCCCTTTGACCACCAGGTCGTGGAGAACGACGCCCTCGGAAAACCGATCTGGGACCTGCCCGAGGATCAGCCCGTGGTCAGCGCTGCCCGGGAGATATTCGCAAAGATCGATGCCATTCGTGAAGAGAAGCTGAGCAAGGTGAAGTCTCAAGGAGCCGAGGGGGCCCCGCCTTCGCGGGGATGACCGGAAGTGATGTCTATGACGGTTCAGGTAGAAATCAGGGAACGGATCCGAGCACTCGGGCACGAGAAGGCTCGAGAAATCCTGTTCGACGGGATGTCTCTGCCCTCGACCACGAGGGACGACCTGCTCGCCTCTATGATCTCGGGCCACCACATCTACCTGGCCGGCCCACCCGGAGTCGGCAAGACCATGCTGGCCAAGAGGATCGTGCAACTCCTGTCCCCAAGGGAAGTCGTGGACGATTGTCCTGTCAACTGCGCGATCGAAGCGCCTTCCTGCCCCTGGTGCCTCGAGCGGTTGACCCGCGGAGAGAACCTCGCAAAGACCACCCTGACCGGGACGAACAGGGTTCGTTACGTGTCGGGCAGCGCCGAGTTGAAGACGGCTGACCTGATCGGAGACTTCAACCCTTTACAGGCCCTGGAGTTCGGTGTCCTGGACCCGAGAGCCTTTGTTCCCGGTAAGTTTCTCCGGGCCAACGGCGGCATCCTCCTCGTGGACTTCATCGATCGCGTGCCGGAACGCGTGTTGAACTCGATCCTGGCAGGACTCGCCGGAGACGGTGTCTCCATCGGCAACCGCGACGAACTGTTCCCCCTGGACGTGTTGATCGTGGCCACGGGGTCGGAATCCGGCCTTGCCCAGATGCCCATGGACCTGGCCGACCACTTCGACCGGATCTCCCTCGACTACGTCTCTGACCGCGCCTTCGAGAGGCGCCTGGTATCCGCAGCCCAGGCATCTGCCGACTTGACAGAACCCGCCCTGAAGATCGTGCACAAGACGCGACATCACGACGATCTCTCACGAGGGGTTTCGAACCGGGGAACCCTGCGGTACGGTGAACTGCTGGCCTCTTGCGAGAAGGTCCTGGCCGGGGATTCCCTGGAGATGCTTGTGCAAAAGGCCTCCATGGTCGCCCTCCCCCACCGGGTGCAATTGGCCTCACACGCCATCACCAACCGTTCGTCCCAGCAGGTCATCCGGGAAATCACCGATGAGGCCCTGGGGATCTCCAACTCTTCAGAGGACTGGATTCCCCTGTCTTCCGAAAAGATGCTGGCCATTGTCGACGAGATCGCAAAAATGGACCACTTCCGCAAACCTCTCAAGTTCGGCCTCTTCGATCTCCTGCTCAAGCGGGTCAAGCGGTTCCCGGAGTCCGAGTTGGCCATCATGCACCAGCAGATGGTCGATCGAATGCTCGCGAAGTGGCGGGATCGCCAGATGGAGGACAACCTCACCTTCGACTTGCTGTCCGACATCGATGAAACCAGGAAGAGACAGGAACGCCTCTCTGCAGAGCTGCGTGCCAAGCTGGAGGCCGAGGCGCTCATCCGAACGGTTGAACAACTCGAAGAACGTCAGATCCTGTCTCGCAAGGAGCGGGGCTACAAGCTGTCCCGCAGGGGAATCGCCCTGTTACTCGAGAGGCTTGCGCCGCGGGTGTGGGAAGGCAGCCAACTGACCGGCATGGGCAAGCACCGGGCCGGGAAGAAATGCCTCGTCGGCGAAGGACGCATCGTGGGGACACGACCCTGGCGGTTCGGGGACTGTTATCGAGACTTCTCGCTCAAGGACACGATACGGCAGGCCATCCGAAACCGCCACCGGCAGGTTGCGCGCGAAGACATCCGGGTGGTGCAGAGGGACATTCGCACCCGCTTGAACATTCTCCTCTGCCTGGACCTCTCCGGCACAATGGATCAACTCGAGAAGCTCTGGTACGCAAAAGAGGGTGCCATCGCGCTGGCCATGGCCTCGTCGCAATATGGGGACAGGATGGGGGTCGTGACCTTCTCCAACCTGGCCAACGTGGTTGCCGACCTCACGACGAACACGTACCTGCTGACGGAAAAGGTCCTGGACCTCGACCTCCACGACAACGCCTTTACGAATATCGGTTTCGGGCTCTTACGGGCCCGCGGGCTCTTCGCAAGGCACTCCAAGAGCCGCGGCAAGCAGCACATCATCCTTGTCTCGGACGGAGATGCAACCGCACCGCACCCGTCTCCGGCGCGCTTTGCCATCCAGGAGGCGGCAAAGACGGTTCGAAAGGGAATCAGCATTTCGTGCATCTGTATCAACGAGAAGAACGCGGACCCGGACCTGATGCACAAGATCGCCCGGATCGGACGGGGCAGGATGACCGTCATCGAGCATACGGAAGGAATGAAAGACGCGGTGGTGGAAGAACGTGGTATAGCGGGGGTTTGATAGTATACCAACAACTCGAAAGGAGCATCTGATGTCGGACGCTGTCCTCTGTGGGATGTGTAACCACAACGAAGCCGCGGAGAAATGCGTAGTCTGTGGGATCGATCTTTGCGAGATGTGCCGGCAGGTAGTGCAGACCGAAGACATCTCTGCATCCCATCGCGTCAAGGGAATCAGCACGGAGGGGGCACTCGGTCCGGCCCAGAAACGGCGCACGGTCTGCGCCAAGTGCATGGCCGAAACCGACTTCATCGACAAGGACGACCACGAACCCGCCGCCGCGGAAACCAAAACCCATGAGCTGCGCAAGGACCGATTGAAGGGGTTCAAGCAACCCAAGGAGGGGGAAGTCACCGAAAAGGTAGGCGACCTCGCCGTGGACCTCGGGAAGATCACACCCGATATCCGAGGAAACGAGGAGCTGGTTCGTCAGATCCTGCGCGACGATTACATCGAGACCCGGGTCAAACAGTATGAGACCAAGATACGGCCCTTCACGAGGGCAGAGGATTTGGCCGAATGGGACCGGATACTCCTGAAACGGTATCGCCCCCTGTATACCCAGTCTGATCCGAAGAACGGGTCATCCGCGGTCCAGGCCACTCGCGAGACAGCTCTGGCGCTCGGGAACCTGGAAGAGCATGTGTCCGCTGCGACCAAGGCCGTCGCTTCCGCACGGGAGGTCCTGACTGAGGCCCTGAAGGTCTTCGGATCCGAAAAGGCGATCGAATTGGGACAGTCGATCGTCTACCCGACGTGCAACATCGCCGCCCTGACCGGTTTCGAGCCAAAGAACCTCGCCCAACTCGACCAGGCCCTCAGCTACGCAGAGGCGCAGTTGATCGAGCAGGCATCCGTCGTTTCGCAAGGTGGAGGTGACCCGCTGGATCTGGAGTCACGGGCCTTGCACCTCGGCTCTCTTCAATTCCTGGCCACCGAAGTCGAAGAACTCGTCAAGATCTGTTGTTTCGAGTCCCTCTCCACGGGCGACCTCCCGGTCAAAGAGATGGCATTCTATCCCGAGGCTCGCACCCCCGTGGGTTTGGGCACGGTGGATCAGAGCCGACCCGTTCTCGCCTTCTTCGGTGACGACTGCCTTCCGATCCTTTACACAGTCGGACGCCTGGAAGAGGAGGACCTGGCCCCCGGCATCGAGATCACCGGCCTGGGAAATGCGGGCCACGAACTTGTCCGCCTCTATCCGGCCGGAAAGGTGCTCACCTCGACCGGTAAGGCGATCAAGGGCATCCGTTCCGGAATCCCGGATCTGATCGTGGCATCCAGGTCCTGTTATCCTCTGGACGTCATCGGCCAGGCTAAGAAGGCGGGCATTCCGGTTCTGGCAACCGGCTCGGCCGTTTCCGTCTCCGCCCCCGACCTTTCGGAGGAGCCTGTGGAGAAGATCGTAGGACGGTTGAAAGAGGCAGAGAGCCTGGTGGTGAGGTCCGTCGAAAAAGCTGCGGATGCCGTTGCGGCCTTCTTCAAGGATTTTCCCGGAAAAATGGGCAAAGTACCGGATCCTGCCGTCATCGAGCAAGGAGCCAAGAAGTGCACAGGGTGTGATGCCTGCTTTCACGTGTGCCCGAACTCACTTCCGATCAGTACGGCCCTGAAGAACGCTGGAGGGGCTTCCCTGGCGGACCTGTATGACAGGTGTCTCTTTTGCGGAGAATGCGAGGCGGTCTGTGCCGAGGAAATTCCGGTCATGGATTGCCTGTTGGCCGCTGCCACCGACAAGGTTGCCGCCGACAAATTCCGGATGCGACCGGGACGAGGACCTCTCAGCCACCTTGAGTTTCGGGATCTGACCTTTGGCCTGGTCCTGGGCGGCAACGGGCCCGGCATGGTCTCCCTTCTGGGATGTGGCCACTACCCCGGTGGGGACGACGAACTGGCGGACATGGCCAAGGAGTTGCTCGACCGGAATTGTGTCGTCATGACCGCCGGCTGTGCAGCCGGGGACGTTGCCCGGAAGCTGGACGAGGAGACGGGCAAGGCCTTTCCGGAAAACTACCCCAGCATGGCCACCCTCAAGGGATTGGTCAATTGCGGCGGCTGCTCCGCAGACACCCACATCATGGCGTCCATGTACAAGTTCGCACAGCTTGGCGGCGGCATCTCCGGCAAGGCGAACTTCGATCAGGTGGCCGACTACAGCTTGAACCGGGCACCTTTCGCCGTGATCATCTGGGGCCCTGCATCGGACAAGATGATGGCCAAGGCCTCAGGGTTCGCGCGGATAGGCGCTCCGGTGGTGATCGGGCCCTCAGGCTTCAAGTTCAAGCGCATGCTGGTAGGCAACAAGTACACGCGGGACGACTGGACCATGTACGACGGAATCGACGGCTCGGTCCGTGAGGTGGACCCTTCCCCGCCGCATCTGATCTTCCCGGTGGAGACCAAGGAAGAGGCCGTCGCGATGGCCCTCAAACTCTGCTTCACCACGTGCGCACTCCGGGAGCCGCGGCTTTCCACGATCGACAACTACACGGAGATCCACCAGAAGTACTTCCACTCGCTCCCGGACGACTGGACCTACTATCTGCGCAGTCCCCTGGAGTTGCACGTGATGAAGAGGATGAGGCTTCTCAAGATTCTCCGGGACGAACACGGCTGGGAGGTGGAACGAACCACCGCTAACCGGGTGAGGAACCGCAACGGAGAACTCGTCACCATGGACCAGTACATCGATAACTACGGTATCAAACAGGGGCGCTACGCCACAATGCTCAAGCGCCTGATCATGCGCGAAGCCGTGAAGGAGTAGAACGATGCAGACCTTCGACGCACAAGACTGGGCCCAAGAAATCCGGAAACACACGAATCCCCTGGTGGTCGCAGGCGACGGATGCGAGCGCATCTCTCTCGATGGAAAGCCGCTGGTTGCGTACGCAACAGAGCTGGCAGAAGCCCTCTCCTGCCCGGTGGCTGCTACCGGCAACATTGTTCTCGCCGTCCAGCAACAGTCAGGGCATGTGAAAACCAAGAAGATGTGGCTCGCCGAGCTTTTCCGGTGCCTCGAAGACGACTGGGAGGACTCTATTCTCGAGAACCGCCCCGATCTCCTGCTGATGATCGGCTATCGCCCGGAGATGGTTCAGGGAATGGCCGCAGGCCTGCAACAGGTTTCCCTCGCCCATCTCGGACCGGGGGTGGTCTCGACCGCAAAGCTGACCATGGACGAAATCCCTCTCGTAGAGTGGAAGCGCAGACTCGACGAGTTGGTTGCCGCATTCAAGTGATCAAGATCGCATCGTACCCGATAAAGGAGGTCATCACATGATACGAATCGACGCCGTCAAACTACCCGAGGGAAAGGTGTTTCAGGCACCCACGGAACTCGATGAACTGTTCGATGGCGTGGAGATCGAGATTTCTCCGCGCTGGATGGGGCAGAAGATCCGCAAGGCCGACATGTACATGGAAATCGGCGGGCCGAAACACGGGTACCAGAGCTACATCCACGTAGATGTGGTGCCCGATGAAGATCAAGTCGAGGACGGCCGCATCGAGCTCATCGGGCCTGACATCGACGAGATCGAGCCGGGCAGCTCTTTCCCCTTCGGCATCTGGCTGCGTTGCTGGGGAAGCCAGCTCAACGAGGATCACGTAGACCCCCTGATCCGCGCCGGGTTCATGCCCTTCGAGCAGGGAGAGGGCTGGATGCTCGTCAACACCCGTGACACGATCTGGATCAGGATGAACAAAGAAACTGCCCACAAGAACAACTGGCAGAAAATGGGGCAATCCCTCCTGGGAATGGCCAAGATCAACTTCCCGCTGGTGGAAAAGGTGGAAGCCCAGATCATCATCGGCGCGCCGGAGGTGGGCGGCCGGGACCTCATCCAACAGATCCTCGACACCACCATCCGTCCCACGTGGGAGGCCTATGACGCCCGCCTGATGGGGCTCGAGGACGAGGACGTGGATGTCTTCTACGGTTGCACCCTCTGCCAGACCTTTGCCCCGAACCATGTCTGCTGTATCACTCCGCAGCGCAACCCATACTGCGGGATCATGAGCTACCTGGGGGCCAAGGCCCTCGTGGAGATCGACCCTTACGGGTACTCCTTCGTGATGCCCAAGGGGGAATGCCTGGACCCGCTGATGGGCAGGTACACAGGGGTGGATCAGACGGTCTACGAGCGCTCCTCCAGGACCGTAAAGTACGTCAACCTCTACAGTTCCCTCCGTTATCCCCAGACCAACTGTGGCTGCTTCGAGGCCGCCGCCTTTTACATCCCTGAGCTCGACGGAATCGGCCTGGTGGACCGCAGGCACCCGGGGGACACCCCGATCGGCCTGAATTTCTCAAAGATGGCTGGATTCATGAGCGGAGGCAACCAGAACCACGGCACCATGGGACTGTCGATCCGCACGCCCAAGTCCAAGAAGTTTCTCCAGGGAGATGGAGGTTGGGAACGTATCGTGTGGATGCCCAATGAGTACAAAACCCTGCTTGCCGACTGCATCCCGGAAGAACTCTACGACAAGATCGCCACCGAGGAGGTAGGGACCGATGTGCCTGCCGTTAAGGAGTTCTTGAGAAAGGTAGACCATCCCATCATCACGAAACACTGGAAGGACGGCGAACCGGTACCCCTCAAGGTCCCTAAGCCGAACGAAGACTGGCCGGATGATTGAGACGAACGTGAAGAAAGAGATTGCCGAACAGGGCTGGCACCGAATCTACGATGAAGAACCACTCTACACCCGGGAGCAGGTGGAAAAGGCCCTGCGTGATTTCCTGGTCTACGCCGGCTACGAAATCACCCCGGCCGAACCGATCGGGTTTATGAAGCCGGACCTCGTCGCCTCCAGGACGGAGGGCAACAAACGGTATGAGTTGATCTTCGTCATCCGGGAGGGCATCAACCAGGCCCTCGAAGGGCTCCGTGAACTGGCTGCCGCGAAGTGCTTTCGAAAAAACACGATTGACTATGTTCTCGCCCTTCCACCCGTGTCGGAACACTACCTCATCGAGTTCCTGATCGAGAAGGAGGACTGGTATTTCCCGATCAAGGACCATCTGCTGCAGTTGTGGCTCGTCAACCCGGAGCGAGAGAACGTGGACTGCCTGCTCGGCTGGCCACTGGATGACGACTTCAAGCACTACTTTGCCAACCCGAACCTGGCGGGCTTTGCCACTTACATTGCCAACAAGGCAACCGACAAAATTATAGACGAGGAGTTCGACTGATCCACCATGCCTCGAAAATCCATATATGAACTCTACGAGTTTCTGCCCAAGACGAACTGCGGCGAATGCGGGATGAGCTGCATGGCCTTTGCCGGCCACCTGCTGGCCCGGGACGTGAGGCCCGGGGACTGCCCTCTGCTGGACGAGCCCGAACACGAGGACAAAAAACGACGCCTCGTGGAGATCCTCGGCGAAGGGGTGAAGAACGAACTCACAGGCCTGATCGTGGACGACCACCTCTGCACCGGGTGTGGCGCCTGTGTAAATGTCTGCCCGGTACACGGGGCGAACAATCGTGAAGTGGCTCTGGGAAAGGGCCCTCGCCATAACGACGTGACGGTCATTCAGATCATCAATGCCCGGGTTCGGCTCGTCAACCCGGAACTGTGCAATCGCGCCATCCCGTCTGCGCCTCCCTGCAAGGCGTGCGCGGATTACTGCCCCACGGACGCGATGGAATTGGTGTGACCATGAGCATCAACAAGTTCATCAAGGCCTCGATCCAGGAAGAAGATCAAGAACCTTCCGCACCAAGTCCCCTGGCCGAGTCCTTCAGCGACTTCGACCGCGCGTACCACTCCATGCTATGCGCGGGTTGTAGTTGCCTGTGCGACGACATCTCATACTACATGAAGGAAGGCCACGTCACCCGGACCTTGAACCTTTGCGAGGTGGGCTGGAAACGACTGTGTGCGGTATCTGCCGAAGACCGGGTGCCTCCCCCCGCTCCTTCCCTCTTGTCCGACACCGTGAACCAGGCCGCCAGGCTCCTTCAGGCTCATCCACCTGTTCTCGTCCTGGGTGCCGACAACGCGGACGAAGCAGCTATCCGCACCTCCTTCGAAGTGGCTTCGACGTTCCAGGGGATCTCTCTTCCAAGGGCCTTTTCAGGCATCCGACGTTTCTATGAGCGGGCACAACGGTTCGGCTGGGCCACCGCCTTGCTGGATGAGGTCCGTGACCGTGCGGAGTCCGTCATCTTCTGGCGAGCCGACCCCTTGGTGACACACCATCGCCACCTGTCCCGTTATTCACTCTTTGCCCGCGGGAGGCTTACGGAGCGAGGGAATCTCGACCGCAATCTGGCAGCCGTCGCTTCGCACGAGACCGTGATCGAACCCCTTTGTCAGCAGTTCTTTCAGCTATCCACCGACCAGGACTCAGCCCTGATTGAGGCGCTGGCCCATCCTGGAGGAGGGGGCGGTTTCGATCATCGCGACCTGCCCGCCCTCGCGAGAGCCCTTCACGGATCTTCCTATGTCGCCCTCTTCGTCGACCCGGAGAAGGTGACCGATGAAGCCCTGGACGCTATGTTCCGTTGGTCCGCGAAGCTCAACACAGAAGGCCGAAAACGAATGGTCATCCTGCCCCTCTGGGACGCGGGCCCGAATATCGAAGGCTTCTGCCGGGTCTCCCTGGAGAAGAACGCGACACCGTGGGGAGGGACCTTTGCCAAAGCCTCCGCCGGAACGCAACCCGAGGAAACCTCCTGGGAGGATCTGGCAGGAACCGTCGGGAGCGTGATCCTGATTTCGTCCGGAGTCGACGCCTCGCCCGGCAATGTGCTGCCCAAGGGCCTCTCCGAAAAGCCTCGGGTCGTGATCGACCCCTTCAAGCGAACACCCGCCCTGAAGGACCAGGTGGTCATCCCCACGGCCCTGCCGGGCCTGGAGAGTGACGGTATCTTCTTCCGTGCAGACGGGCTGCCCTTTGATGTGCACGGCATCGAGGTCTGGAGAAATCATGGTTATCCAACCGTGCGGGACGTGCTCGCAGATCTCATGAGCGAGGGCCGGTAGATGACTTCATCAGAGAAAATCCTGATCAAAGGGGCTCGCGTCTACGATCCTTCCCAGGAGTGGCGAGGCGAGCAACGCGACCTGTACGTGGCAGGAGGCAGGATAAGCGGGCCCTTCGACGACCCTCAACATATCATCCATGCCGGAGAACGGCCTCTGCTGGCAGGGGGAATCGACCCCCACTGTCAGCTCGCCGGGCACGGACAGGCTCTCACCCGAATGTTCGTGGAATCTCCCTCTCCGGAAGAAATCGGCATTGCCTATGCCCGCATGGGCTATGTGCACGTGCATCATCCCTTCACGACCCTGTTGACAGCAGGTCTCGTCCGTCACGCGCTGAGGCTCATCCCGTTTGTAGACACCTCCACCTGTGTCAGCATCGACTTGAGGGACATGGGGCAGACGATTCGCGCCAACCAGCCCGCTGAATTCTGCCGCCTGGCCCGCGCCTTGATCCAGCTGACGGGAGCCGTGGGTCTCTCCCTCCCCTTCCCGTACTTGCGTCACCAACAGCGGCACTACATTCAGAAGAACCTCAGTGCCAAGAAGGTCCTCTCCTTCCTGTCTCTCCTTGAAGATCCTGAGATACTCCCGATCCACCTCTGGGGCATGCCAGGACTCTTGGACAACGAAATCCCCAGCCCCGGCCACTTTCACATTGCCGGGCTCGGCATTGCCCTGGATTCAGACCCGGCCCTCGAGCAGGCAAAGAGATTTCTGGCGGAAGGAGGCAGCGCGGACCTGGGCCTCAGCACCGCTCAGGAAGAACTCGTGGTTTCTGCGGACAACACCATGCACCAGGCGTCACTCAGCCTGGACCTGGGCCTGCAGACGCCCCTCGCTTTCCAAACCCGGTCCATCGGCCTTGATCACGCCCTCACCGTGGCAGGCTGGTCACTTCTCAGAAAGGTGTCCTCTTCATGCAGGTTGGCCCTGGGGGCCTCCGGTCCTGCAGGGGGTCAGTTCGGAAGCATGCCCGCCGTCAGCACGTGGCTCCTCGATCCGCATAGCCGGCCGCGGCAACTCGTAGAGATTCTCGATGGGGCACCCTTCGATCTGTATGAATGGGCACGACGCACGCGGTTGGAGCCGGCCCGTTCCATCGGTTTGGACGATCTGGGCCATCTTCGTAAGGGAGCCCGGGCAAACCTTGTTGTTTATGACTTACAACCGGACACGAACGGAGAAGAAACAGAAGTGGCCTTCCGTGATTGTTGGCTCCTCATCAAAGACGGTGTACTCGTCCGAGAGGAAGGCACATTCACCGGCAGGAAACCGCCTGTTGAGACACGCTCCCGCAAAGTAGACGTGGATTTGTCCGGTCTGACGCAAACAGACCTCTTACAGAACGCAACGCTCCGCTTCGAGCACCTCGATGCTTGTCCTTCCACGGAGGAGCGGGCGGATGGCCTGTAACAGAGGGGAATTGGGGATCCATGGGAACCGCTGAACGCAAAGCACGGGAGAAGCTCATCCGGCACCAGCAGATTCTCGACGCTGCCTACGAAGTCTTCAATCAAGTGGGCTTCTTCGCAGCCACGATGGATCAGATTGCCGAGCGCGCCGAAATCGCAAAGGGTACGATCTACATCTATTTCAAGAGCAAGGAAGAGGTGTATTTCTCCCTTCTTCTCAATGGGCAGGATATCCTGATCAACATGTTGACGGACATCAAGAAACGTCAACCGCCGCCTGACCAGCTGCTCGGGGAAATGGCCAAGACCCTCTTCCGCTTCTACAGGGAACATACGAGCTATTTTAGGATCTTCATGGTCATGCAACAGGAGGATATGCAGGCAAAACTGTCACCCGAGCTCTCTCAGCAAATCAACGACCAGGCGACCATGATCCTGAATCTCCTCAGCAATCAGATCCAGATAGCGGTTGACACCGGGGCATTTGACTCCGTGAGTCCATGGCACGTGGCGAACATCCTCTGGGGCTCCTTTAACGGAATCACGCAGCTGGCCATTACGCGAGAACAGTTGAGAGTGGGAACCATGGACACCGACGACCTCCTTTCCCTCTGTTTCGATATGATCCACAGGGGGTTGTCTGCCAAGCCGCAGGCACCCAATACAACAGCGAATCCACAACGTTCGCCGAGCGCCAAACAAGAAACGTGAGAACACAACCCCGTCATTCCCGCGCACGCGGGAATTCAGAGGTAATTGCAGATGGACTTCAACGAAATCGTCGCGGGCAGGCGCAGCGTTCGTAAATACCGGGAAGAAGAGGTTCCTGACGAACTCCTCGACGAGGTCCTCGAGGCAGTGCGCTGGACGCCCTCTGGAGGGAACATCCAGCCCTGGGAGGTCATCGTGGTCAGGGACCCGGAAACCAAGAAACGCCTTCAGGAGACCCTGGGAGGCTACAATCCGGCAAGAAAGGCCATTGTGGCAGCCCCTCTGCTGCTGGTCCTTTGCGGCAAGGAGAAGATCCCGGATACGTATAGGAAGGATAAGGATATCTCCACGAAATTCGGGGACTGGTGGTTCCTGTTCCACCTGGGAAGTGCGGCGCAGAGCCTCTGCCTTGCTGCCCATACCCTGGGTCTGGGCACCGTAATGGTCGGCTTCTTCGATCACGACAGGGCCAAGGAGATTCTGGAGGTTCCGGAAGGGTATGAGGTCGTCCTGATGACCCCCCTGGGTTACCCGGACAAGGTGCCCAAAGCACCCCCACGTCGTCCAATAGCGGAATTCTCTCACTCAGAGTGCTTTTCGCGCGACAAGGACACGGGCTAAGAGATTCGTATTCACGTGTACGACACGTTAAAGAGGAATCCCTTCTCCCTTGTGAGGGCGTCGATTAATGGAGAATCTATACTTGGCCGTCATTCCCGCCCCCGCCTAAAGATTACGGGGGCAGGCTCCGGCGGGAATCCAGTGGCTTCAGGAGCTTAGTCACTCCCGCTTTCGCGGGAGTGACGACGATTAGGTGTTTTTCGACACCCTCTTGCGGGGGAAGGGAAGATGTTTTCTGACAACCGAAGTTAAACATGCTACAAGGAGGAGGACAGATGGCGATTCGAACAGTGGAGGAGTACAAACAGAGCATCAGAGATGATCGGGTGGTCTACTTTCGTGGCGAGAAGATCAAGGACGTCACCGAACACCCCTTCATGAAGATTACCATCAGCCAGATGGCGCTGGACTACATTGTTGCCAACGACCCCAAGTACAAGGACCTCTTCCTCGATAAGGACGAGAGCGGTGAGGAAATGCGGTTTCTTCACAAGCCTGAGAGGACCACCGAGGACCTGCTGCGCAGGAGAAAGATCGTCCAGTTGATGGCCCGTATGGGATTTGGAATTCCGGGCGGCAGCAACACCACCGGCAAGGATGCACTCAATGCGATCGCCGTGGTGTGCGATCGAATGGATCGACAGACCGGCAGCAACTATCGGGAGCGCGTCGAGGCTTTCCGTCAACATCTCTTAAAGGACGATCCGGCTGTTATCGGGGCCGTGACCGACATCAAGGGGGACAGAAGCCTTCGTCCATCCCAGCAAGTGCCCCACCAGGACTTCTATGTCCGGGTCGTTGACCGGAACAAGGACGGAATCTTCGTCAGTGGCGCCAAAGCGCACATCAGCCTCGCCCCGTGCGCCAATGAGATGATCTGCATCCCTTGCAGACGGCACAAGGAGGAAGACAAGGACTACGCGGTCGTCTTTTCGGTCCCGGTCAATGCCAAGGGGATCACCATGATCTCCACGGACCATGAGATCGACGACATAGAGAACACCTTTGATTATCCCTACAGTTCGAGTATCTTCTTCGCGGATGCGATCGTCATCTTTGACAACGTTTTCATCCCGAACGAGAACGTGTTCATGGACGGTGAATGGAAATACTCAGGCGACATGGCCTACGCTTTCGGGAATTCACACAGACTCTTTGCCGACTCCTACAAATATGTGGAACTCGAGATCCTCGTAGGGGCGGCTTTCTTGATCGCGGAATACAACGGCCTGGAAAAGGTGCCCCACGTTAATGACAAGCTGGCCTGGCTTACGATGTATTGTGAGGCCGAGGAGGCGATGGCCGAACAGGCTTGCGTGAAACCCGTGCGTGATCCCGGATCGGACCTGGTTTATCCCAATCCGCTGTACTCGAATATCGCAAAGTACTTCTTTGCAGACAATTATCATCAGGCCATAAAGAACGTCCAGGACATCGCAGGCGGTCTGGTGTGCACGGTTCCGTCCTCCAAGGACTTCTTCAATCCCGAGACGCGTCCCTTGCTGGAGAAATACCTTGCGGGCAAGGACGGCATTCCTACGGAAGACAGGATGCGTGCGTTTCGGCTGATCAAGGATCTGACGTCGTCCTGGCACTCAACGCTGACGATTCACGGTGAGGGTTCCCTGGCCACCCAACGGATGTCCATTCTGGCCCTGGCCGATGTGGAAAGATACAAGGCTGCGGCCAGGCGGGTCGCCAGGATCAAAACAGACGACGAGCATCCGCTCTACAAGGATCTTCTGGATTATCCGCCCAAGGTCTAGACGGGAGCCATGGTTCAACCCGTGGCGCGTGCAGCATGGATGGTTTTCCACGGCTCGCGCGCCACGATTCACCCACAGGAATAGACACCGGGAGAGAGCGACAGTAGAATTCACAGGCACGGGAGGAATCATGGCCAAGAAGAAATCAGTCATGACTTTGGAGAGGCTGGAGCAGATCTGGCTAAGCCCCTACGGCAAGGGGAAGCTCCCAGATTACTCCCAGATGTACCCCCACTACCATCCTGATTGCCTGTTTCACGACAGCGTGCAGGCCTTCCGTGGTAGAGACACATTCATACAGATGTGTGAGCGTCTGGAAAAACGTTGCTCAGAGATCTACATGGATGTCCACAGCATGGGCCAAAACGGAAACAACATCTTCTTCGCGGAATGGACGATGACGATGAGCTTTCGCAACACGCCGTTGACCCCCATACACGGTGCAACACGACTGAATGTGGATGATGACGGACTGATTACGCTCCATCGCGACTATTACGATCTGTGGGGTGACTCCTTTGATGCAATACCCGTCATGGGCAAGATGTATCGCTGGTTCATGAAGAATGTAATGGGTTAGCCCCGGGGACACATGGGGAATCCTTGTACTCTCTGGCCGCCAGCCCTGAAGTCGAGAGCCGGTCAGGCAGGTATTTCAACATGACCCATCTCGAGAAACCTTTCCCCCACGCTCTCGATCGATCGGTGGGAAGGACCTTATGGCTCGTGAGCGATCACCTCACCGGCCTCGTTAAGCCGTCGACTCCTGTTTGATAACGATCCAAATGCTGTAGAGGGAGAAATCAATGAAACTCGATGACGTTCTGGATTGGGTCCTGGAGGCAAAAGGGGGGGCACAAGCGAAACCCGTACCCGCCTTTCCAAAGATAGTTGAGGAGAAATGCACAGGATGTGGTATTTGTCTGAAGGAGTGCGCGGCAGACATCATCGAAATGCGAAACGACAAGGCCTTCATCGCAAGAGGCATGGACTGCGTGGAATGCGGGCATTGCATAGCTGTCTGCCCCACCAGCGCCGTTCAGGACCCCCTCGCCATGAAGGGTGACAATCTTTCGTACAGTCCCGAGAACTTCCCCTCCTCCAAGTCCCTCCAGCTCCTGTTTCGTGCCCGAAGATCGGTACGCCAGTACAAGAACAAGCCCCTTTCCCGCCAAGTTCTCGAGAAAATACTCGAGGCCGGAAGATACGCACCCACCGGGGGAAATCGTCCGGATGTACACTATGTGGTCATCACCTCCCCGGAGGAAATCGAATGGTTGCGGGGTGCTGTGCTGGAAAGTGTTCTAAAGATGTTCAAGATCCTACAGAAGGTCGCAAAGCCCACGTCTCTGATCATGGGACGCGAAAACCTGGATACCTTTAATTACTACATACCGATTCTCGAGAACTTCCAAGATCGCTGGAGCAAGATGGGGGATGATCGGATCTTCTATCACGCCCCTGCCCTGATCATGGTCCACGGGAAGAAATGGGACGATATCGTCGGTTTCGGCAATGCAGTGGCCCTTTACCAGTCTTCACTCATGGCGGAGACACTCAAGGTCGGGTGCTGCTTCAACGGCTTCCTACAGGTAGCCCCCAGCTTTGACGCCAAGATCAGGAAGCGGCTACAGATCCCGAAGAATCACAAATGCTACGGCGCAATGGGCCTTGGTTACGAGAAGCCGAAATACAAGAGGCTCGTCAGGAGGAAGCCTCCGAACATCACCTGGCGATAGCCTGAATATTTCATGCACAAGGCCATGAGCAAAGAACAAGTACCCTAGAAGTCACGGAGGAAGACCCATGTTCGAAAAGATCGACCGTATCGCCATCGCTGTGAAAGACCTCGAGAAGGCAGCGGCCTTTTTCTCTGATCTCCTGGGCATAGATTTTGACATCGTTGGTACACAATCAGAGCTGGGAATGAGGGGGGGCTACAGTGCCTGTGGCCTGGAGTTGATCGAGCCCACCCATCCCAAATCGCTCATCGCCAGGTTCCTGGAGCAGAGAGGGGAAGGCTTGTGGGCGGTGGTGCTGAAGGTGAAGAACATGGATGAAATGATAAAGAAATTCGAGGAAAAGGGCCTCAAGGTGGCGGGTGACGTCACGGTTGGAGCCATGCGTGAGGTTGCGTTCCACCCGAAAGGCTCGTATGGGGTTGAAATCGTCCTGGCGGAGTACCCTGAGAAGCATGGGGCCACGGTCGCGGCCTTGTCCCAAGGCGACTAGCCGGGATCTCCTATACTGCCTGCAACATCCGAGACAGAAACAAGGAAAGAAGAGGGAAGATGATGAGACTGGAGAACAAGGTATGTGTTGTCACGGGAGCGAGTCGGGGCATCGGAAGGGCCATGGCCCTCGGCTTTGCCCAGAAAGGGGCGGACGTCGTCATCGCAGCGAGGACAGAGGTTCAAAAGGATGAACGGCTTCCCGGAACGATCCACTCGGTGGCCGAGGAGGTGCGGGCCCTCGGGCGCCGTGCCCTGCCGGTGAAGGTGAATGTGGCCAAGGAAGAGGATGTGGACCGGATGGTCGCTATGACCATGGAGGAGTTCGGCCGGGTGGACGTGATGGTTCACAATGCGGCCCTGGCCTTCTGGAAGAAGGTATGGGAGACACCTTCGAAGCTCTGGGACCTGGTCGTTGCCGTCAATTTGCGTGGCGCATTTCTCTGTGCAAAGGCCGCTCTGCCGCACATGATCGAACAAAAGAGCGGAAGCATTATCAATCTCTCCTCTCCCGGTGCGGACATGGGCGGAAAGATCGATGGCGGCATGGCCTATTCCGCATCAAAGGCCGGTATCGAGCGACTTTCGAACGGTCTTGCCGAAGAGGTGCGGGAGTACGGCATCTCGGTGAACGTCCTGAAGCCGGCCGGATTCATCGAATCGGAAGGGTTGAAGTACTGGAGCACGCCGGAAACGGACACCTCGGAATGGGAACCGCCCGACCTGATGGTCAAGGCGGCCATCTTCCTCGCTCTCCAGACCTCCGAGGGGGTCACGGGGCGGATCTTCACGGAGAAGCAGCTGAACAAGGAATTCGACCTGGGCTAAGAACAATAGCAATTCCTTCTCCCCTTTGGGGAGAAGGTCAGGATGAGGGGGAG
>RCNC010001134.1_pt1 | contig 18649 bp, 16 predicted proteins | sample 2041301 | NCBI WGS metagenome assembly RCNC01 (sample SAMN09708231, study PRJNA481090) | Marine sediment metagenome, whole genome shotgun sequencing project. | biome: marine sediment; feature: ocean; material: sediment; isolation source: Sewage treatment plant 13A marine sediment (STP13A) ... | reverse complement strand
CCGTTAAGTCTGCCCGCCGAAAACCGTGCCGGATGACATTATCGTACCCAAACGGTGCCGGTCTTGTTGCGACTGCGCTGCAAAGCGGTGAGGCCAATTGCGATTAACGACATACCAAAAGCTGCGGCTGTTACACGCGCTATCATCAAGTTACCGACTGGGCTCAGACCAATGCCAAAGGCAATCGCCGTGATGATCATAGCAAGTGCAACGGAACGCGGCAGCACCCGGGCGCGCATCCAGGCAAACGCCAATACGGCATATCCAGTAACAGTCAGGGTGCCTGCCGCCGGAAAGGCGATCGCAACCAGACCCATTGCGTCGCCAGCGCCGTGATCGATGATTACTTGCGCGTAGTGTACTGCCAGATATGGCGCGATGAAGACTTCGTAATAATCCAGCCCAAATATCATCATCATGCCAACAAAGAGGGTCGAGAACCCGATCAACCCGCTCCAACCACGGCGCATTGCTGTCGCCGTGTAAAGAGCCGTTGTGCTGACAAGCCCAAGCACCAACGACAGCGCAAAAAGCGTATGAATGATGAACCAACTCCGAGACGCAATCACCTCTGGTGTCATGTGATGTGGATGCGAAACGTAAGAAAACGCGACCCAATCGAAGACCCGGCATGCACAGGATAACAGACAGCATCCCACTGTGATATTTGCTCGCGATCCTCGCCACATCAGCATTGATGATCTGGCAGTCCGGCGATGTGGTACGTGTAGGCTCCGAGTTTCGGAACCTTGCCCTATTCTGTTTCGGTTCAGTCACTGTCGGATGGCTGCAAATGATCCTGATTGCCCGCGGTATTCGCGTAACTTTTGGCGCAGACAACCATCCCGGCTGGGCCTTGCTCGGAGCGATCCCGTTGACCTTTCAGGTTCGTTGGCTGGTTGAAGCCATCGTTGCGCCTCAGCAGAGTCTTTCGGCCCCGTAGGTGACCTATCCTAATATTTGCGTCATCAACATCGTCTTCTCGCTGATTCAGTTCCTGATGATCGAACGCTGGCCTCTGTTTCAGGTGAGCGGTGATGACAAAAAAGTTGAACCGGAGCCAGAGAGCGCCGCAGAAACTAGCAATGCATCTGCCCCTTATGTCGGCATGTTGCGCCGCAGACCGGACGGATTGAACGGTGTCATCCGTTACATGCACATGGAGGATCACTATCTTCGCGTGGCGACCAATGAAGGCAGTGGTCTGGCGCTGCATCGGATGAGCGATGCGGTGGAAGATTTGTCTGCGTCCGACGGAATGCAGGTTCACAAATCATGGTGGGTTTCACACGGGAGTGTAAAAGAAATCCGCAACCAGAGCCGCAGGAAGGTTATTGTCACGCGCGATGGAACAGAAATTCCGGTTGGTCGGACATTTGAAAAGGCGATGCGTGCAGCTGGTTGGATTTGAATGCTGGAGACATACCAGATCGCTCTTTTTCACGCATGCGGAGGGTCAACAATAGCGGGCCTTGCCCCCGCATTTAGCATGGCTCATAAAAGCACCTAGTCGACGACCACCAAAAGGATCAACCGCTCATGACAATCGAAGCCCCGGAAATCAAAATCGTGGATAGCCACCGGATTGCCTGTGATGGCGGTGAAGGCCCATTGGGCCACCCGCGCGTGTGGCTTCAGATTCCCGCGGACAAAGGCTGGGTAGAATGTGGCTACTGTGACTGCAGATTTGTGCACCAGGACGCCGAGAATAAGGCCTGATACCGGTTTAATAATGTGCGCGTTATCGCCCTTGGCGGGCAAAGCATTAAACCGATAGACCAAACCATTCGTGTGCCACAGAACTGGTCGCCCGCGACAACACGTGTAAAAACAGGGCAAGCAATCAAACAGGGGGCCACATGTCAGAATCGTTTGGAAAAGGATGCCATTTGCATCTGATTGACGGATCGGCTTTTATCTTTCGTGCGTATCATGCCCTGCCACCTCTGACCCGCAAGTCAGATGGGTTGCCAATTGGGGCTGTGGCGGGCTTCTGCAATATGTTGCAGCGTTACGTTGAGGGCAATCATGGCCCGAATGCGCCGACCCATGTCGCGGTGATTTTCGACAAAGGTTCACATACTTTCCGCAATGACCTTTATGACCTCTACAAAGCCAACAGAGAGGCAATGCCCGAGGATTTGCGCCCGCAGATGCCCCTGACCCGCGAGGCTACAATTGCCTTCAACATCGCCTGCAAAGAACTAGAGGGATTCGAGGCCGACGATCTTATTGCCACGCTCGCCGTACAGGCCCGCGAGGCTGGCGGCCGCTGTACCATCATCTCTTCGGACAAGGACATGATGCAGCTGGTCGGCGACGGTGTGGAAATGCTGGATGCGATGAAGAACAAGACCATTGATGTAGATGGTGTGATTGAGAAATTTGGTGTGAAACCGGATCGTGTTGTCGATGTTCAGGCCTTGGCCGGGGACAGCGTCGATAATGTACCCGGCGCACCGGGGATTGGGATCAAGACCGCTGCGTTGTTGATCAATGAGTATGGTGATTTGGACACGCTGTTGGAGCGGGCTGGTGAAATCACGCAACCCAAGCGGCGACAAACGCTAATCGACAATGTGGATCAGATCAGGCTGTCGCGCACTCTGGTGCAACTGGACTGCGATGTCGCGCTGGATTTCGGGCTGGACGATCTCGAGGTGCGCCAGCCCGATACTGAAGTTCTGATGGCGTTTCTGGCCGAAATGGAATTTCGCACATTGTCCAAACGGATCGCAAACCAACTGGGCGTTGAGCCGCCTGAAATTGTTGATGTTGCACCAGCCGCGCAGGCTGACAAGGAAGAAGTTCCCTTTGATGCCGCCAAGTATGAATGCGTTATGGATATGGGCGCACTGCAAGTCTGGCTCGACCGAATTTATCAGGTTGGCTGGGTGGCGGTGGACACTGAAACCACCGGGTTAAATGAGATGCGTGCCGATCTGGTTGGAATTTCGCTTTGTGTCGAGGCGGGGCAGGCCTGTTACATCCCGCTGATCCACAAAGAACATGCTGCCGACGACCTGTTTGGTTCAGACAAGCTGGCCGAAGGTCAACTGGGACTGGATCAGGTACTTGATGCGCTGAAAGCGATGCTAGAGGACCCGTCGATCCTTAAAATCGGCCAGAACATGAAGTATGACGCCAAGATATTTGCGCGCAACGGCGTAGATATTTCCCCGATCGATGACACCATGCTGATGTCTTACGCCCAGCACGCGGGCGAGCATAATCATGGCATGGACACGCTGTCAGAACGCTATTTGGGTCATACCCCCATCCCGATCAAACCTTTGTTGGGCAGCGGAAAGTCAGCCATCACTTTTGACAAGGTGCCCTTGGATGAAGCCACGAGGTATGCCGCTGAAGACGCTGATATCACGTTGCGGCTGTGGCAACATTTAAAGCCGGGATTGCATGCCAAACAGGTCACAACGGTTTATGAAACGCTGGAACGCCCCTTGGTGTCTGTGCTGGCGCGCATGGAAATGTCCGGGATCAAAGTGGATCGCGATACGCTGAGCCGGATGTCGAACGCCTTTGCGCAGAAGATGGCCGGGCTGGAAGCCGAAATTCACGAAATGGCCGGGCGTAGTTTCAATGTGGGCTCGCCCAAACAACTGGGCGAAATTCTGTTTGATGAGATGGGCATCGAGGGCGGCAAAAAGGGCAAAACCGGCGCCTATGCCACCGGCGTTGACGTGTTGGAAGATTTGGCGACCGAGCATGAATTGCCCGGCCGTGTTCTGGACTGGCGGCAACTGAGCAAGCTGAAATCAACTTATACGGACGCGCTACAAGAACACATAAACTCAGAGACCGGTCGTGTGCACACTTCTTATTTAATTGCGGGGGCCAATACTGGACGTCTGGCATCGAAAGATCCAAACCTGCAGAATATTCCGATCCGTACTGAAGAAGGCCGGCGTATCCGCGAGGCGTTTATTGCGGAAAAAGGCAAAGTTCTGATCTCGCTTGATTATAGCCAAATCGAGTTGCGTATCCTGGCCCATATCGCGAAAATTCCGGCGTTGAAACAGGCGTTTGCCGATGGCCTGGACATTCATGCGATGACGGCGTCCGAGATGTTTGATGTACCGCTGGACGAGATGACACCAGACGTGCGACGCCGCGCCAAAGCGATCAACTTTGGCGTCATCTACGGGATTTCCGGCTTCGGTCTGGCACGCAATCTGCGCATCCCAAGATCCGAGGCGCAGGGGTTCATTGACCGCTATTTCGAACGATTTCCCGGCATCCGTACCTATATGGATGACACCAAAGCCTTCGCCAAAGAACATGGCTATGTGCAGACGTTGTTTGGTCGCAAAATTCATACGCCTGAAATCAATGCCAAAGGTCCGCATGCCGGATTCGCCCAACGCGCAGCGATCAATGCGCCAATTCAAGGGACCGCAGCAGACGTGATCCGGCGGGCGATGATCCGAATGCCGGATGCGATTGAGGGAATGCCTGCGAAGATGCTGCTGCAGGTACACGATGAATTGCTGTTCGAAGTTGATGAGTCAGCGGTGGACGATGTCATCGCCGTTGCCAAAGGTGTCATGGAAAACGCTAGCGATCCGGCGGTGAAACTGGATGTGCCGCTGACGGTGGATGCAGGTCGAGGTATGAACTGGGCTGAGGCTCATTAGGGCCTGACTTTGATATCCTGCCTGCAAGCGATATGTGCTGGAAATCTTGCTGGATACCGACCAGTCGAGAGCCTTGGGCGAAACCAACGCTCAACGACTTGGCCGAGGCTTTTTCGACCAATTGGCACTGTCAAACCACAGTTCTCTAAAATGATCACAATCTTGCGGGTCGGCGGACAACAGTTGCGACACCGTAACAATAGACTTGCTCGATCGTGCGATCTACTTTCCCTGCAACAGTGCCCCAAAAGATGGCCAAGTCTATGTTGCTAAAGAGCCCATTATGGCGAAGAACCCCGCCCGCAATTTTTCCGGTTTGCCTAGGCCTGATAGGGTTGGGTCTGGGGTGGCGCAATGCAGCCGATATCTTGCCTATTGCGCACGAAATCGGCGACTTGCTCCTTGGATTTAGTTCGGCGTTTTTCCTCTTCTTTCTAGCATTTTATTTACGCAAGATAACCGCTCGCCCAGCGGTCCTCTTCGAAGACATGAAGAATTCAGGCGCACGCGCGGGGGTTGCTGCTGCAGCCATGTCCATGATGCTGTTGGCGGCTGCGCTATTGCCGCTGGGTTTATCCGTGCCCCAAGTCTGGTGGACAGGTGTGATTATGCAAATCGCAGCGAGCGCAATTGTGTGTTATGCAATTTGGCAAGATCCGCCAAAACAAAGACAATTCACCCCCTTTCAATACCTCACATTTGTTGGACCGGTTGCAGGGCCTATTGCCGGCATACCGTTGGGTTATGTGAGGGAGAGTATCTGGCTCATCCTCGCGGCGCTGGTCGCTCACATAATCATCAGCGTTGGGAATGGGAATCGGCTGATGCGCACGCGACCTCCGATACCACTTCGCCCTTCCCTAACGATATTTCTTGCCCCCAACTGTCTGTTTGCGCTGGGCTTTGGGCTGCTCGAGATTGATTGGGCGTTTTATGTATTCTACTGGATCGCAAATAGTGCAGTCCTGGTCTTGGTATTGCTGACCCCTTGGATGATCAAAGGCGGCTGGACCCCGATCTGGGGAGCCTTCACCTTTCCAACCGCAACATTTTTGAACGTTCAGGTTATGGCGATTGCAAAAGGAGCGGGTGCGCTGGCCGTCTTTGGGACCTACGCCGGTTTGACACTTGGAACGCCGCTGATTCTCTTCATTGCCTATCGCTCTGTGATGTCCTGGTCGACCGGTGAACTGGCCGAAAAATCCGGCGCTGCAAAAGCGTGATCCTTAGCGCGGATTGGCCGCGGCTCAATTGCGTGGTGATGCGTCGAACCACTCTTGCTCAGACAATACCAAGCTGGGATGACATGGTGCAAAAGTTAGGGATTTCCTTGGTCAGTTTTTACTGTAAACGTCAGAAGCGCCGCGAAATCTCCGCTGTGCTGGCAATCAGGCCTGCTGCATCCAGCCAAAGCAATTTTCTGTCAGGTCCGTGGAATGATATTCAGCGCTGACCCAGCCCGCGTAGCCATCAGCGTCAAAGGCTGCGAATAGTGCGGGGAAGTCCATCTCACCCACACCCGGTTCGTGCCGCCCCGGTGCGCTGCCGATCTGCACGTGGACAGCTTTGTCGCCCATCGCGCGCCAGACAGCCATCGCGTCGCCAGTGATCATCTGAGCGTGATAGCTGTCATATTGCAATCCGACATTGGGTCTGTTCACTGCGTTCAGAACGTCAACCGCAAGATCATAGTCATTCAGAAAGTACCCCGGCTGATCGACGGGATTGAGCGGTTCAATCGTAAATCGCTGCTTGGGCGCGCTATCCGCCGCCCACCGCAAGTTTTCAATGAATGTCGTTTTGGCGTCTGATCCTGCGGCAACGCCTGCCATGACATGGATGAGTTCGGGCTTGAGCACATCGGCATAGCGCGAAACCCGACGGATATCGTGCTGAAACCGCTGCTGACCGCCGGGAACTGCGGCAAATCCACGTTCGCCACCTGTGTAATTGGGAGGTGGTGCGTTGATCAGCACAAGTTCAAGGCCGTTTGCAATCAAGGCGCGGCTGGTGTCTTTGGCAGCGAACTCGTACGGAGACAGGATTTCCACGGCTTCAAATCCTGCGGCGGCGGCGGCATCAAACCGATCCAGATAAGGCAGTTCGTCAAACAAAAGGGTCAGGTTGGCGGCGAAACGTGGCATGATAATGATCCTAGTGATTCCACTGCATAGGGTAAGGCCTTTCAACCTGCGAAGGCGCCCTCAATCGGGCAGTTCGTCCGACGGAATCACCGGAAAAAACTGTCCCGACGACCACAGACCGAACCAACCCTCATGATGACCGCCGATATCAACCAGCCGATAGAAACTCTTGCGGTCAATCAGCGCCTCAAGCCCGGCACGCATCATGATGTAGGGCGATGGCTCACCGGTTTTGGGATCACGCACGACGCGGATTGCATGTTCCGGACCTGCCACGGCAAAATCACCGACATGCGTCTCAAATGTCAAAACCTGCTCTGACCCAGTCCCCGACATTTCAAAATCCACGGCAACAAAAGGCGCGTCATCAACTGATATTCCGACCTTTTCCACTGGAGTGACTAGAAAATACTTGCCATCTTCCAGTTTAAGTATCGAAGAGAACAATTTGACCAATTCGAGCCGCCCGAACGGCGTCCCCAGATAAAACCAGGTCCCGTCGCGCGCGATCCGAATGTCCAAATCACCGCAAAACGGCGGATTCCACAGATGAACGGGCGGCAAACCGCGCGTTTTGGTGGCTTTAACAGAGGCGATGAGGCCTTCTGCGGTTGGAGTCACATTTATTTGTCCACTCATTGCTTTTGCCATTTCCGTTTCGCGCGATACACTCCTATCTAAGGTATATAATCGTCAGGAGACAGATAGCTATGACCGATCAAGCAGACCTCGTGCCACAGATCGAAGCGCTGGAAGAAAAGCTGGCGGCAGCCAAGGCGTCGATCACACGCAGGTTTATCGGGCAGGAACGGGTTGTAGACCTGACGTTGACTGCGCTTTTGTGTGGTGGACATGGATTGCTGATCGGGCTGCCGGGACTGGGCAAGACTCGTCTGGTTGAAACCCTGTCGACCGTGATGGGCCTGGATGGCAAACGGATTCAGTTCACGCCGGATCTGATGCCTGCGGATATACTTGGGTCCGAAGTACTTGATACGGCAGACGATGGTACCCGTAGATTCCGGTTTGTACCGGGTCCGATTTTTTGCCAGTTGCTGATGGCGGATGAGATTAACCGGGCCAGCCCGCGTACTCAGTCGGCTTTGTTGCAGGCGATGCAGGAGCAGACTGTGACTGTCGCGGGAGAAGATCGCCCGCTTGGTCAGCCGTTTCATGTTCTGGCCACACAGAACCCGATTGAACAGGAGGGCACCTATCCCCTGCCCGAGGCGCAGCTGGATCGCTTTCTCGTGCAGATTGACGTAGATTATCCCTCGCGCGAAACCGAAAGGGACATTCTAATCGCAACAACTGGGGCGACAGAGGACGTATCAACCGAGGTCTTCACCACTGGCGAGTTATTGGCCGCGCAAAGACTGCTGCGGCGCATGCCCGTCGGAGAAAGCGTTGTTGAGATGATTCTTGATTTGGTTCGCGCCTTTCGCCCGGACGAACCGGGTGCGTCGGACCGGGTGCGTGAAACTGTGGCGTGGGGCCCCGGCCCGCGGGCAGCTCAGGCCCTGATGATGACCGTACGCGCCAGCGCGTTATTGCAAGGGCGTCTGGCACCATCTGCAGAGGACGTCATCGATATGGCACGCCCGGTGCTGTCGCACCGAATGGCGCTGAACTTTGCCGCGCGTGCGCGCGGTGACAGTTTGTCTGATCTGATCGAAACAACAGCGGCGTCGCTGGCCCAGACCCGTGCAGCCGCGTGATTCAGCCGTTTTCCCTGCGCGAACGAGCCGAGGATCAGGCCGCACGCCTTCCGCCATTGCTGGCGCGCGCAGAGCATCTGGCCGGGACCGTTCTGCTGGGCGACCACGGTCGGCGCAAGTCCGGGCTAGGGGATGATTTCTGGCAGTACCGCCCGGCGCAGTTGGGCGACAGCCGTCGGATGATTGATCACCGCCGGTCTGCCCGTGGGGACACACAATTTGTGCGCGAACGCGAATGGCAGATTGCGCAATCGGTCATGTTGTGGGTGGACCAAAGCGCGTCCATGCGGTTTGCGTCGACGACAGATTTGCCGGACAAAGCCGACCGGGCGCGGCTGATTGGGTTGGCCATTGCGATCTTATTGGTGCGCGGCGGAGAGCGGGTGGGTCTGACCGGAACGTCACTGCCACCCCGGCGCGGAAACACTCAGATATTGCGGCTGGCAGAAGCCTTTTCCGAAGACGCCGATGCAGACTATGCCGTACCGGAATCGCGGGCAATGATTCCGCATGCCCGGGCCGTTTTTATCTCTGATTTCATGGGCGATATCGCAGGCGCACGTCTGGCATTGACCAAGGCTGCAGACCGCGGTGTACGTGGTGTTCTATTACATGTGCTCGACCCCGCCGAAGAGGCGTTTCCTTATCAGGGTCGCACCATATTTGAGAGCATGGGCGGAACGCTGGCCCATGAGACGCTCAAAGCAGGTGAGCTGAAATTGCGCTATTTGGAGCGCCTGGCTGCCCGCAAAGCTGAGTTGCAGTCGCTCGCTGTTGTGACGGGTTGGCGATACAGTGTGCACCATACAAGTAGCTCCGCGCAAACCGCACTTTTGTGGTTGTATCGCGCACTGGACAGGGGGCAGGTATGACCGTTTTAGGCGGCATTGGCTTTACTGCACCCTGGCTTTTGCTGGGCCTGATGGCGCTGCCTATCCTTTGGTTGATCCTGCGGGCAGTGCCTCCGGCACCCATCCGACGACGATTCCCGGGCGTGGCGCTGCTGCTGGGTCTCAAAGATGATGAAAGCGTATCGGACCGCACCCCTTGGTGGCTCTTATTGCTACGTATGTTGGCTGTTGCAGCAATCATCCTCGGTTTGGCCGGTCCGGTGTTGAACCCATCGCAGGACCGCCCCGGCAGTGGGCCGTTGCTTTTCGTTCTCGATGGAAGCTGGGCCGGTGCGACGCGCTGGCCGGTCAAGCTGGACGTGATCGAGGCGCAATTGTCAGAGGCCGGACGCGCGGGCCGCACCGTGGCGATGTTACACCTGACTGCGCCGGAGCCGCTTGTGTTTCAGGCAGCGGATGTCTGGGCCGACCGTCTCCCTGGGCTGCGACCAAGGCCATGGACATCTGATGCGACCATGATTTCGCAAGCTGTCGACATGCTGGGCAGCAATAAGTTTGAAACTTACTGGATGTCAGATGGTTTGATGTATGAGGACCGAGACACCTTACTGGAAGCGCTCGAAGATCGAGGGCCAGTGCGTATTTTTCAAAGCGCAAGTGCCGTTTTGGCGCTGGCGCCAGCCACGTTTGAAGACGGTGCAGTCCAGCTGACGGCCCGGCGCTCGGCCGCTGGAGAAGCGCGCGATGTGACACTGCTGGCGCATGGCCGCGATCCTGCCGGAAATGCGCGTGTATTGGCCAGTGTTCCTGCCCGGTTCGAAGCTGGGGCGTTGGAAGCGCACGTGGCGCTCTCCTTGCCTGCCGAACTGCGTGCCCGTCTGACCAAATTTGAGATAAAAGGCCAGCGTTCGGCCGGTGCGATAACCCTATCTGATGACAGTTTACGGCGACGCGAAGTTGCTTTGATTGCCGGGCGCGAGGATCGCGAAGGTTTAGAGCTACTGTCTCCCCTGCATTATCTGGAACAGGCTCTGGTGCCGACCGCCGACTTGTTGAATGGCGCATTGATGGATTTACTGCCTGCAAACCCCGATGTGATTGCAATGGCTGACGTTGCAACTCTATCCGCGGCAGAAGAGGCGGCGTTGCTGGAGTGGGTAGACGGTGGAGGCATGTTGTTGCGCTTTGCTGGACCTCGACTGGCGGCAAGTGATGTCAGTCGAGCCGACGAACATCCGCTAATGCCAGTGCGATTGCGCGCCGGTGGCCGCACTGTAGGCGGCGCAATGAGTTGGGGAGAACCAAAAGCGTTGGCCCCGTTCTCAGAAACCTCACCGTTCTTCGGCCTTGAGATTCCAGAGGATGTTCGGGTCACAGCGCAGGTCATGGCGCAACCTGATCCCAGCCTCGCGGCGCGGGTCATTGCCGCGCTGACGGACGGGACGCCGTTGGTAACGCAAAAAACTCTTGGCCAGGGACAGATTGTCCTGTTCCATGTGACCGCCAATGCGGAATGGTCAACCCTGCCGCTGTCCGGCCTGTTTGTAGAAATGCTAGAGCGGCTGGCCGTGTCCTCGAGTGCCAAGACGCCCAGTGCTGTTGAACTGGAAGGCACGACGTGGACACCAATTCAAATACTCGACGGATTCGGTGCTTTGTCGGATGCGGGCAATTTATCGGGCATCGATGGCACCGATCTGGCGGAGTCTCCGTTGGGGCCAGACCTGCAACCGGGCCTTTATACCTCAGGTGATCGCCGCATTGCGCGAAACGTGGTCGGGTCTGAAACAGCGCTTATACCCGCAAGTTGGCCTGCTCGAATTCCGGTGATCGGATTGACCGTTCAGGCCGAACTTCCTGTGGGTGGCATCTTGCTGAGTCTGGCCATCGGGTTGCTCTTGTTAGACGTGATCGCGTCGCTCGCGCTCTCGGGCCGCCTGCGTGGCGTGCGAGCAGTCTCGGCGATGCTGGCGTTATTTTTACTTCCATTTGGCACACCACCCGCTAGTGCCCAAAGCGGCGACAGCTTTGCCCTTGTAGCGACCGCCGAATTGGTTCTCGCCCATGTTATAACAGGCAATCGGGCCGTTGATAACACCGCCCGCGCGGGTCTTGTTGGCTTGTCTGAAACCTTGTTTTTCCGAACCTCGGTCGAGCCTGCCGTACCAGCAAGCATCAATCTGGAAACAGATGAACTTGCGTTCTTTCCGATCCTTTACTGGCCCATCACACCTGATCAGCCAACACCTTCGAGCGATGCCTATGCAAAATTGAACGAATACCTGCGATCAGGCGGGATGATCCTGTTTGACACCCGTGATGCCGATATTGCCCGCTTCGGGTCAGCCAGCCCCAATGGGCGCAAACTACAGGATCTTGCGCGGCCCTTGGATATTCCTCCGCTTGAGCCTCTTCCGTCAGACCATGTGCTGACACGCACGTTTTACCTGCTTCAGGATTTTCCCGGACGTCACACCAGCCGCGAGGTTTGGGTCGAGGCCGCCCCCCCCGATGCCGAGCAGATCGAAGGGATGCCGTTCCGCAACCTGAACGACGGTGTCACGCCGGTTGTCATAGGCGGAAACGATTGGGCCGCAGCCTGGGCAATCAATGACCGCGGCGAAGCGGCGTTCCCGATCGGGCGCGGATTTTCTGGTGAGCGGCAACGCGAGCTGGCCTATCGTTTTGGCGTCAATCTGGTCATGCATGTGCTGACCGGCAACTACAAATCAGATCAGGTACATGTTCCCGCGCTGCTCGACAGGCTGGGCCAATGACCCAGTTTATTGTCTTTGATCCGTTGATCCCTTGGCCTGCACTGGCCGCCGTTGCAGCGGTGATGATTTTGGGCGTCGGGCTGGCGCTTTGGCGGGGGCTTTCGGGTTGGGCGCTTCGGTTTCTTGCCGGAGTGGTGCTCTTGGGCGCCCTTGCAGGCCCGGCCGTTCAGCAGGAAGACCGCAACCCGCTGACAGATATCATCGTATTGCTGGAAGATAAAAGTGCCAGCCAATCTCTTTCCGACCGGCGCGCTCAGACCGAAGAAGCCGCGACGGCCCTGATCAGCGCAATTGCGGGCCGCACCAACACAGAATTGCGACGTGTGATCGTACCAGACGGAGACGGAGACAGCGGTACTGCGCTGATGACCGCTCTAAACGATACGCTGGCCGAACAACCCCGCGCCCGGATCGCAGGGATCATTGCGCTCAGTGATGGTCAGGTCCACGATATCACACGTGCGCCGGATCTACCGGCACCGATGCACCTGCTTCTCTCCGGACGGCAGCCCGATTGGGATCGCAGGCTGATCGTGCGAAACGCACCTGCATTTGCCATTATTGGCGAACCTGTAACGTTGACGCTGCGCATTGAAGACAGTGGTGCGGTTCCCCAAGGCGAAGCCTTTGCACCGCTTGATATTTCAGTCGACGGCGCCCCGCCACAAACCTTCAAAGTACCGATTGGAGAGAGCATTGATCTGCCCGTGACGTTGCCGCACAGCGGCCGTAACGTGATCCAGTTTTCGGTGCCCATGGCCGAAGGCGAGTTGACAAATCGCAACAACACAGCCCTGATCCAGATTAATGGCGTGCGCGACCGGCTTCGTGTTTTGTTGGTGTCAGGTGAACCGCATGCCGGTGGTCGGACATGGCGCAACTTGTTGAAATCGGACAGTTCTGTCGATCTTGTCCATTTCACCATCCTACGTCCGCCTGAAAAGCAGGATGGGGTTCCGGTGGGGGAATTATCTTTGATTGCGTTTCCAACTAGAGAGCTGTTCTTGGAAAAAATCAACGACTTTGATCTGATTATTTTTGACCGCTACAAACGACGTGGCATTTTGCCTGCAATCTATCTGGACAACGTGGCCAACTATGTCGAACAGGGCGGTGCCGTCCTTGTCGCTGCCGGTCCCGACTTTGCCGGTGCTGACAGTATTTATCGCTCACCTCTCGCCCGCATTTTGCCGGCACAACCCAGTGCGCGAGTATATGACGAGGGGTTCACGCCGACCGTGACAGATCTTGGCAAACGTCATCCGGTCTCGGCCGATTTGCCTGATGCCGGGGATTGGGGGCGCTGGTTACGCCAGATTGATGTGGCACCGCAGTCGGGCGACGTGTTGATGACCGGGGTTGATGAGCGTCCTTTGCTGGTGCTGGACCGCGTCGGTGAAGGACGTGTTGCCTTGCTGGCCTCGGACCATGCGTGGCTCTGGAGCCGGGGCTATGAAGGCGGGGGGCCTCAGTTGGAACTCCTCCGTCGCCTGGCGCATTGGATGATGAAAGAGCCCGAACTGGAAGAAGATGCGCTTTGGGCCGAAGCCACAGGCCAAACCATGCGGATCATTCGCCGAACGCTGGAGGACAGCGCCGCGCCGGTGATCGTCACGCCGCCAGACGGACCTGATATCGAGTTGCCGTTGATAGAGGTAGCACCAGGGCGGTTTGAAGCCCAGTATGACGGCCCAACCATCGGACTTTACCGCTTGAATGATGGCTCCCACGAGGCCGTGATCGGACTTGGTCCGGCTGCACCGCGGGAATTCGAGCAGACAATCTCGACCGGCTCTATCCTAGAGCCCGTTATCGCATCTTTGCGCGGCGGTATTCTTCGGCTTGAAGACGGCATCCCGCGAGTGCGCACAATTCGCGAGGGGCGACCAGCATCGGGGCGCGGCTGGATCGGGATCACCCCGCGCGGTGCCTATGAAACCCGCGACGTCACACAGACCTCTATCCTGCCAGCATGGCTGGTGTTGCTATTGGCATCCGCTTTGATTGTTGGTGCATGGCTGCGCGAAGGTCAGAGATAGGCGTTGCTGGTCTGATAACTTGGCACAAGGTGGCTAAGATCAGGGCCTACAATGAAAGAAAGCTGCCATTCGGTGCGGCGATATATCAAGATCTGCTATGCGGGACAAAACCGACCTTGGCTGCAATGGACAGGACCCACACACACGGCCTTTTGCAGCCATTCACTAGACCTCCTAACGCTGCGATGCAGCTTCCCAAGCCAGTCATTCATCTGCTGATCGATCTAAGTCTGGGAATTCGCCGCGTCTTCAAAAACTTCTGAATTTACGTCACGAATATCACGCAACCCGAGTTGCGCCAAAGTTATACTGATCTCTTCAGCCAAAAGGTTTGTCATTTCCTGCAGCCCTCGATCGCCACCGGCTGCAATGGCGAATGAAAATGGCCGGCCAAGGAAAACGAAATCCGACCCCATCGCGTATGCTTTGACTATGTCTTCGCCGCTTCGAATGCCGCTGTCAAAAAAGAGCGACATGTCTGGCCCGACCGCCTCTCGAATTCTCCTCAATGCGAGGATTGGAGGAAGCGCCCCGTCGAGTTGGCGCCCGTCATGGCTTGACACTTGAATGGCATCCACGCCAACAGATTGCAATTTCAGAGCGTCCTCTGAGCTGACCACACCTTTGACGACAAGGTTACCTTTCCACTTTTCCCAAATCCTTGCCAATAGATCCCAATTGGCACCTGCTCGGCTGCTGGTACGGTCAAACTCTCCAAAGTAGCCGCCTAAATTTGCAAGCTCGGGCTTTCCTCGGACGAGCTGTGACAAGGACCAACTGGGGTGGCAGGCAAAATCAAAAAACTGTCGTGGACCGATCTTGAACGGCATCTTAAAGCCACGCCGAAGTTCGCGGGGTCGTCTGCCGACTTCAGGTACATCAACGGTCAACACAAGTGTCTCGTATCCGGCAGCATCTGCGCGATTCAACAGGCGATCTGATCCCTCGAGCTCGCCACTGACATAGAGCTGAAACCAGGCATTGCCCTCGGACATTGCAATCATATCTTCAAGAGTGGTGGAGGCGGCGGTAGAAACACCAACGGGGATTTGATGCTTGGCTGCTAGTTTGGCCAGAAACCGATCAGCCGACGGCGAAGCAAGGTTACACATCCCCATAGGCGCGATCCCAAAGGGTAGCCGCGTTTCCTTTTCAAACAGGTGTGTCGAAATGCTGCGGTGCTCAACGTCATTGAGGATACGCGGTCGCAGCCAAAGCGCGCGCATCACGTCGCGGTTCAACTGTTCTCCGTATCCTGTACCAGCAGCGCCGTCGATGTAGTCGAAAACCATCCATGGTAGTCGCCGCTTGGCGATCCGCCGTGCATCCCCGAAGGAATGAATGGACGTATCGAATAACATGAATAAACTCCATGCGCTGATTGTAGGTCAGGTGATCAAATCGGGTGTGAATGGGACGCCAAGCCGTTAGGGGAGCGGCACATGCAGAACGAATTTGAACAGTGAAAAGAAGGCGATCATGATCACCGCACCCGCACCCCAATAAAGCATCAGTGTTTTGGATCTCCAGTCGTCATGCATCGCCGCGATCAGACCACCCGCAAAGGCGATGACACCCGCCGGGAGAAACCCAACGAAAGGCATCGCGAAACACGTCAAAAACATCGTGACGATAAGCAAGCAGCGGCGCCACCATATGCCCTGACCAAATCCGCCGTCTTCTGATGGCTTCAGAAACCTCATGACGAATGATATCGCGGCGGTGATGATCAGAATGACTGCAACGGTTTGCGGAAAGACCTGACTGTCGCGGTCTGTGTAACTCATGGTGTCGTAAAGGGTCACGACACCTGCAACGACAAACAACGCCGAGACGATCAGTGACCCGGTTTGGCCTTGTGATTTGGAAACCGATGAATCGCTCATTATTCGTCCTCCATCATAGATTTACGCTGCTTTCGCGCCAAGAAGAGCGGCAGGATCAAGGTGATCAAGGTGAAGGCCAGAATGCCCTGCGATATGGGCCGTCCAAAGAACATGCCAAACAGATTGTTAGTCGCGTCTCCGATGATCCAGCCCTGCACAAATCCCTGTTCGGCAATTGGTCCAAGGATAAGCCCTAATACGATGGGCGAGGCCGCGAATCCAAAGCGGGCAACCACCCAACCGAACACACCCAGACACAGCATGATGATGACGTCTGAGACGCTGTTGCGGATGGAAAAGGTTCCGATGATGGTCATGAACCCAACTGTCGGCACCAAAACCGCCTTGGGGATTGTGACGATGGACTTGTATGCATAACGCCCGATCAACAGGCCTGCAGGCAACATCAGGATGGTCGCAATGATCAGCCCATAGATGAACGTGTACACAATCGACCCGCTCTGCGAAAACATGGCTGGTCCGGTACGCACGCCTTGGATCAGCAATGCACCAAGGACAATCGCATCGGGCGGCGTGCCGGGGATGCCCAGGACAAGTGTCGGAATGAACCCACCGCCAACGGTCGCGTTATTGGCAGATTCTGTAGCCATGATCCCATCAGGTTCACCTTCGCCAAACCTCTGATGCGGTTTCGCCGTGCGCTTGGCCTCGGAATAGGCCACCAGCCCGGCGACAGAGCCACCAGCACCGGGTAAAATTCCGACAAGGGTTCCGATAACAGAAGACCGGATCAGATTGACCTTTGAATTCATGGCGAGGCGAAAAGCTTCGCCAATGCGTACGGATTTTACATCTTCTTCGACCTTCAGATGTCGATCTGGCACGGCAACGAGGTCAATCAAAACCGGTATGCAGTAAAGGCCGATGAGTGCGCCAACCACACCAAAGCCGCCAATCAGCACCTGACTGCCAAATGTCAGCCGGATATCCGCAGAAATTTCCGCGACGCCGACTGTGGACAGGATCATGCCAAAAGCACCCCCAGCAAGCCCCTTCATCAGGTTGCCCTCAGACAGGGACGCGATCAGCGACAAGCCAAAGACCGACAGCCAGAAGTATTCGATCGGGCCAAAAGCAAGTGCGACTTTTGAAAGCGGCGGGGCCAGAAACAAGAGCGCAATCGCCCCAACCATTCCCCCAAAGACCGAAGCAAAGCAGGCCAGAGCAACTGCAAGATCACCATCGCCCCGTTTGGCCATCGGATAGCCATCAAACGTTGTCGCGATGGCAGAAGGCGTCCCCGGCGTGTTTAGCAATATAGCTGCGTAAGCACCGCCATAAATGGCGCCTGTATATATCGCGCCCAGCAGAATGAGTGCCGAGGCTGGTTCCATACTAAAGGTGATTGGTACCAGAATCGCCAGCGCCATGGTGGCAGTTAGCCCCGGGATGGACCCGATGATTGTACCCGCAACAACCCCAAATAGTGCCAACGCGATGTTGAAAGGTGTCATTGCGGACAAAAAATGACCGAGTTCCATAGCCTATCCTCCCCGGAGTTAACCAGTCTTTTCTTACTTGATCAGTTCGGCCTCGCGCGCGTCTTTCAAGTATTCCTCGCCTTTGGCAGCCATGAAGTCGGCCATGCCATCCGCATTGATGTCCAGCATGGCGAAACCACCATCCAACATCTTTTTCTGGAACTCAGGGTCCGCATTGATGTCAGCGATCATGTCGGACCACATCTTTGTGGTCTCTGCGCTTGCGGTATTCGGCAAGGCAATTCCGCGATACGCGCCGCCTGTCATATCATACCCAAGCTCTTTGAAAGTCGGGACATCGGGGAATAGCGGGTGTCGCTCTTCCATTGCAACGGCCAGCATCCGCACGGCCTCACCTTGGCTTGCGCCAACGGTAGTATACCCCCACTCAGCCTTGGTTTGGCTGCCCAAAAGTGCCGTAACAGCCGCGCCTGTACCCTTGAACGGAACATATGTCGTCAAGGTGCCCGCTAGCTTGTCAAACTTGATCTGCGCCAGATGGTTTGCGCTGGCTTTCCCAGACCCGGACATGGTGACTTCACCGGGTTTTTCTTTGGCAGCGGCCACAAGATCGGCAAGTGTCTGGTAGGGACTGTCGGCTCGGACGACTATCGCGTCTGGTGTGTAGTGGAACATATAGAACGTGTTGAGGTCTTCTGTCTTGAACCCCACATCCTTTTGTGCCGGCTTGATAATGATATGGGGCAAGTTAACGCCCATTATTGTCTGACCATCTCCATTCAGCCCGTTCAACGAAGCCCATCCCACGGCACCTCCGCCACCGGGCTGATATGAAATTACTAGGTCCTGGCCAAATTTGTCCTTAAAAAAAGATTGTTGAAGCCGTGCGGAGATATCAGACTCACCGCCTGGGCCAAACGGGATTACATAGCTCACCGGCCCGTTGACTTCGGCATGCGCTGTAGCGCCCAGTGTTACTGCAAATGCGATTGCCGCACCTGCTCTCAAAATGTTTCGTCCCAGCATGTTGTTCCTCCCTAATTGCTGTCTTCTTATGTGGTCATGGCCCTTTGATCCCTCTCAGGCCTTAACCGCGTTCATGAACCGGTCGCGGAT
>RCNC010001022.1_pt1 | contig 18655 bp, 18 predicted proteins | sample 2041301 | NCBI WGS metagenome assembly RCNC01 (sample SAMN09708231, study PRJNA481090) | Marine sediment metagenome, whole genome shotgun sequencing project. | biome: marine sediment; feature: ocean; material: sediment; isolation source: Sewage treatment plant 13A marine sediment (STP13A) ... | reverse complement strand
GCCATGATCGGGGCCATGGGCGTGGAATATGTCTTCGGGCCCAAGAAGAGCCTCTGGGATGGCTCTGCTGCCATCACGGGAATCCTCCTTGGACTCTGTCTCCCAGCGGGATTCCCCCTCTGGATGGCTTTCCTGGGAGGCGCCTTCGGTGTGGCCTTCGGAAAGCTGGTGTTCGGCGGATTGGGCCAAAACCCCTTCAACCCCGCTCTGGTGGGACGGGCGTTTCTCCAGGCTGCTTTTCCGACGGCCATCACGACCTGGCCTTCCGCGGAGATGGCCTGGGGCGCGATCAGGGGCCCCAACTTCGCTGTTCCCCTCCTCACCGGTGCGCCGGGAGTGGACGTGGTGACGGCGGCCACACCTCTGGGCCTGTGGAAGTTCGAGGGTGAGCTGAGCGAACTCTTCGGACTCATGATGGGGAATACGGGAGGATCGCTGGGTGAAACCGCAGGAATACTGATCTTGATCTGCGGCGGGTACCTGGCCTTCCGAAAGTATCTGAACTGGCGCATCCCCGTTGGCATCTTCGCCACGGTCTTCGTCTTTTCAGAGATCCTCTACCTCATCAATGGCGAGGCTTTCCCCCCGCCCTTCTTCATGATCTTCTCCGGGGGGCTCATGCTGGGTGCCATGTACATGGCCACAGACATGGTGACCTCGCCGGTGACGAATCTCGGTTCCTGGATCTTCGCCGTGGGAATTGGTGTGGTTGTAGTTCTCATCCGGGTCTGGGGTGGACTGCCTGAGGGTGTCATGTACGCCATCCTCTTCATGAACGCTTTCGTACCGTTCATAGACAGGGCAACTCAACCCAAGGTCTTCGGACAACCTCCTAAGCAGCCGAAGGAGGCCCAGGCATGAGCGACGAGACTCGGAACCCGGATCTTCCCCATCGGGAAGACGTCATGCCCAAGGACCACGAGACCTACACCCCTCAGGGTGGAGGAGCGGGTACCGGAAGCGGGCCTATCCGTGAGGTGGCGGCCGTCGGGGACCAGAAGTCTGGTGAAGAGGACTCCAAGGTTATCGCTCTCCCCCAGGTTGGTCCTGAAGTGGCTACGGCCGAGGCTCTGGGATTGGGGGACGATTCGGGCGGGCCGGCTGAAGCGCCCACAAGGCCAGAAGCCTCTCCTCTCCGTCTCCTTTTGACCCTTGGGTTTGCCGGGGCGTTGGCCGGAGCACTCCTGGTTTTCGTTTTCCTGTGGAGTGAACCCCTCATCCAGGCCTACAATGCCGAGGTTCTCCGGGAAGCCGTGACGGAAGTTCTCAAAGGCCCGGACCACTTCGAGAGTGTGTTCATCCATGAGGGGGAACTGGTCAGTCAGCCGCCCGCCGGCGTGGACACCTTGAACCTGGACAAGGTGTTCCTGGGCTATGACGCCAATGGGACCCCCATGGGGTTCGCCATGCAGGGGGACGGGTTCGGCTTCCAGGACATCATCACGGTCATCTTCGGCTATGACGCCGAAACCGGGCAGGTTCTGGGGATGAAGGTCCTGGACCACAGCGAAACCCCTGGGTTAGGCAACAAGATTGAGGAGCCCCCTTTCATGGGTGAGTTCGACGGGGTGGATTCGCCCATTGAAGGTGTGAAGCCCGATCGAAACACCGGGGCCTCCAGTCAGGTGGATATGATCACAGGGGTCACCATCTCGTCCAAGGCGGTGATCAAGATCATCAACGAACGTATCGCGGAGCTGGGAACCCTATTGGCTGCGTATGAGCCAACGGGGGGTGCTGTGGCCGAAGCGGTAGCCGGTGGCCAGGGGGGTGACCGATGAGAGAGACCACGTCCCACCAGGATTTCATCCGGGGAATCTGGAATGAAAACCCGGTCCTTATCCAGCTCCTGGGTTTATGCCCGGCGCTGGCTGTGACCAACACTGTTTTGAACAGTGTTGCCATGTCAGGGGCCACTCTTTTCGTTCTCCTTGGATCGAGTCTCTTTATCTCGCTCCTGAAGAAGGTGATCCCCCACGAGGTCCGGATCTCCACCTACATCCTCATCATCGCCACCTTCGTGACCGTGGTGGACATGGCCCTCCACGCCCAATACCCGTTGGTATACAAAGAGATCGGCAACTTCATCCCCCTCATCGTGGTGAATTGCATGATCCTGGGGCGGCAGGAGGCTTTTGCTTCCAAGCGTCCCGTTGGTCGGGCCTTGTTGGACGCTTTGGGGACTGCATTCGGGTTCACCATCGCCATGCTCATGATGGGGACATTCCGGGAGGTAGTGGGGAGCGGGACGCTCCTGCAGGGCACCCCCTGGGTGTTCAACCTCTTCGGTGCCAATTACGAACCGTGGGTAGTCATGATCAGTCCTCCAGGGGGATTCTTCACCCTGGGCTTCATCCTCCTCTTCCTGGGATGGTGGGAGGAACGGAAGGCCAAGAAGAAGGAGATCCGGCACTGGCCTCATAGTGTCCGGGTAGCCACTGGGAAGGAGGCGGCGTGATGGGTGACCTTTTCCTGATCCTCGTCTCGGCCATGCTGGTCACCAACTTCACCCTTTTCTACTTCCTGGGGCTCTGTCCCTTCATGGGAGTGTCGGCAAAGGTGGGGACGGCCCTCCGAATGGGGTTGGCGAACATCTTCGTCATGACCATCACTTCGTTGGTGGCTTCATTCCTCAATCAGTTCGTGCTCCCCCATGCACCGTACCTGCAGACCATCTCCTTCATCGTGGTCATCGCATCGTTGGTGCAGATTCTGGAGATGGCCATCAAGAAGATGAGCCCTGCACTCTTCAGGGAGTTGGGGATTTTCCTGCCCCTCATCACGACGAACTGTGCCATTCTGGGGTTGGCTGGGTGGCAGACCGGTCTGGGGTACAGCTATGTGGACGGTCTCTTCTACGCGGTGGGAGCCGGCCTCGGGGTGACGCTGGCGTTGGTCCTTATGGCGTCCATTCGTGAGAAGATGGAACTCTCCGATGTTCCGGCAGTGGCTAGGAACATGGGTCTGGTATTGATGGTGGCCGGGACGCTGTCCCTGGCCTTCATGGGATTCTCCGGGTTGTTTACCTCATGACGCTGATCGTCGGCATTGTGGGGGCAGCGGCCCTTTTTGCTCTATTTGCATATACGGCCTCCCGTCCGGGCACCCGACTCGAAGCTAGTGAGAGTTGCCAGGGGACTGTTGATTCCTTGGGCTCCTGCTCTCTCCAGGAAGAGTGCGATGGGTGCGGGCACACCCATAAGGGTGACGGATGGTGGCCGAAAGCCGGTGGGAAAGACGGAGATCGACGATGACGGTTGAGAATGGTAAGCGGGCATTTCCGAGCCGAAGAGATTTCATTTCTCTCGGGATTGGTGCCTTCGTGGTCGGAGCGATTCCTTTCGCGGCCAGGGGCCGTGGGAGCCTGGTTCGAAGGACCCTGCCAGTCATGGGGACTTTTGGCGAGATAGCGGTGGTTCCCCGGGACGAGAAGTATGCCCAGGGCGCCATCGATGCCGCCTTCCAGGAGCTGAAGAGGGTGGAGTCCGTCCTGACCTGGTTCCAGAACGACTCCGAGATTGGACGGGCCAATGCCCAGGCCTTCTCCGGTCCCCAGCTTGTCTCAGCCGAAACCTCCGGAGTCCTTGATACGGCCCTCCATTGGGCTGAGGGCACAGAGGGTGTCTTCGATCCTTGTCTCGGTCGTGTCGTATCCCTTTGGGACTTCGAGAATCGGGACCGGCCTCCGGAAACCCAGAAGGTTCATCGGTTTGCCCAGCGCGGCCTCTTCAAGGCTCTCGAAGTCGGCACCAGCCAGGGTAAGGACGTGGTGGTCTTCCACGATGAAGACATGGGGATCGACCTGGGCGGTATCGGGAAGGGATACGGAGTGGATAGGGCTGTGGCCGTGTTGCGGGAGTGGGGAATCCAGAACGCTCTTGTGAACGTCGGCGGTGACCTCTACGCCATGGGCGTGTCCGAAGATGGGGACCCATGGAACGTGGGTGTCCGCTCTCCTGACGACCCCCAGGGTCTGATTGCCAACCTGACCATGAGTGACCGGGCGGTTGCGACCTCCGGGGACTACCACCAGTATTTCGAACATGAGGGCCGGCGTTATCATCACCTTCTGGATCCCAGGACCGGGGCTCCTGCACAGGGACCGATCCGGAGCGTCACTGTCGCCGCCGAGTCCTGTATGACGGCGGATGCCGGGGCCACCACTGCATACGTGGCTTCAGTGGACGTTGCCCGGAAGCTCTTTCCAAGAGTGGCTGCAGACGCGGAGGTGGTCCACACTGTCTGAGGTGTGGAGCGGCACCTGAGTCGGGACTCCCGGGTAGGAGTGGGACCAGGACCGGAAACCGGGTCGGCGTGTCGAATGAAAAAGGGGGCGATGTATGAGGACCCAGAAGGCGTTTTGCTCTGCCTGTGATCGGCAGGTGGAGGTAGTGGTACCGGAGGATCTCCCTGAAGGATCACTCCCCGCGGCACACGATCCATCCAGCTGTATCTGCTTGGAATATGGTGAATCCTGCACGGGATCCCTCTGTCCCCTCTTCGAGGTCCCCACCGGTCAGATGGAGGAAAACTACCGGAAGATCGTAAAGAAACTCCGGGACGCGTCAGGCCAGGAGGAAAAAACGGAAGAAGGGGAAGGGTAGAGGCTCATGACTGAAAAGCCGGAAGACCGGAGTACCTTCTGCTCGCACTGCGATAAAGAGGTCCGTGTGGCGATTTCTCCTGGCACTCCACGGAACGGACATGCGAACCTCCAGGAGTCGGACGAGGTCGTTTGCCTCGATTTCGGAGACCGGTGTGACGGGGACGTCTGTCCCCTGTCCCAATACCGGCCGGTGGTCATGGGAGTAAGGCTCGCACGAAGTGGCCTCAAGGACGATTGGAAAACCGTTCGGGCCCAGTGTGAAGGTTGCGGCCAGGTCACCGATCTGAAGGTACTGGATCGGGAGCACGCCTTTTGTGAGCTCTGCGGGACCACCAACACCTGGATGGTCATTGAGTTCGACGACCAGGGGAAGGTGGTGGTGGCGGGCCGAAAGGATGGCTGAGACCCCCTTCGGGGACACAATGTCACACCGGGCTTGCATGCCCTTCCTAGAAAGAGGCTGACGCCCACCCTCCCGATGGCCCTCGGATGAGGCCTCCAAGCATCATCAGGACAATCGGTTACAGCCCCCAGCTCTACTCGCCCGGTGTCAGGTCGGTGATCTGGCACCGCATTTGCTTAAGTGTGCGTTTGCCCGGTAGCATCCCGGGTGATGGGTTAGTGGAGAAAAAACGTCCCTTTGGTGTAATTAATATATAGGATATATGGAATGTTTAATGTCACAGAGAAGAGGACCCGGATATGAAAAGGCGTGAGTTCATCCGGAACACCTCGTATGGCGTAGCGGGGGCCGCCGCTCTGAGCGGAGTCACCACCGATTGGTTCGGGCTTTACGGGAACCCCACGGTGAACCCGGGCACAGACGGGGACCAGGTCATTCCTTCCTTCTGTGAGCTCTGCTTCTGGAAGTGTGGCATTCTCGCCCACGTGAAAGATGGCAGGGTCACAAAGATCAAAGGGAATCCGAAGGACCCTCTGTCCCAGGGCCATCTTTGCCCAAGGGGCGCCGGAGGGACCGGGATCCTCTATGACCCGGACCGGCTGAAAAAGCCCATGATACGGCGGGAAAGCAGGGGGTCTCAGGAGTTCGAGGAAGTGTCCTGGGACGCAGCCCTGAATGAGGTCGCTAAGAACTTCGACCAGATCAAAGCCCGGTACGGTCCAGAGGCTTTGGCCCTTTTCTCCCATGGGTATGGCGGGAACTGGATGAAGCACCTCTTCCACGCCTACGGGTCGCCCAACATCGCTGCCCCCTCCTATGCCCAATGCCGAGGCCCTCGGGACGTGGGCTTCGACCTCACTTTTGGTTGGGGTGTGGGATCGCCGGAGCGAACCGACATCAAGAACTCTCAATGTCTGGTTCTCATCGGAAGCCACCTGGGCGAAAACATGCACAATACCCAGGTGCAGGAGTTCTCCGAGGCCCTTCGTAACGGGGCCCAGGTGATCACAGTTGATCCCCGGTTCTCGGTGGCTGCCAGCAAGTCCGTCGAGTGGATGCCCATCAAACCCGGGACGGACATTGCCCTCCTGCTGGCCTGGATGAACGTCATCGTCGGGGAGGGGCTCTATGACCGGGAGTACATCGAGACCTACGGATATGGTTTCGAGCAGCTCCAGGCCCACGTCCAACCCTATTCTCCAGAGTGGGCCTACACTCGCACGGGGCTGGACCCGGACCAGATCAGGCGGACGGCCCGGATGATGGCGGCGGCGAAGCCGGCGACGTTGGTTCACCCGGGCCGCCATGTGACCTGGTACGGGAACGATACTCAGCGATCGAGGGCCATCGCTCTCCTGAACGCACTTTTGGGGTCCTGGGGTCGGAAGGGCGGATTTTTCGTGCCCTCCACCATGGAGATCCCCCCTTATGAATATCCTGGTTATCTGGACCACGATGTGGAGGTGGCCGACCGGCCGGATCCCAGTGCATACCCTCTGGCGGATCAGGCATTGGCCCAGGGTATCTGCGACGCCACCATCCCCGGAAGCATCGGTGATTCCCGCATCAAAGGGTGGATGGTGTACGGATCCAATCTTCCCACAACCCTTCCGAATCCGGAACAGACCTACCGAGCCATCCAGGAGCTGGATTTCCTGGTGACCGTGGACATTCTTCCTGCGGAAATCGTGGGATGGTCCGACGTGGTCCTTCCCGAAGCGACCTACCTGGAACGATGTGACGAGGTCTTCACCCCAGCCTGGCGCGTGCCCTACGTGGCCGTTCGGCAGGAGGTGGTGCCCCCCATGTACGACTCGAAGCCCGGATGGTGGATCGCCCGGGAGTTGGGGCACCGGATCGACCTCCCGGACTTCTTCCCCTGGAAGGACTCAGTGGAATATGCTCAGACTCGGGTGAAGGCCGCCGGCTTGGATTGCGACGTTCTCCAGCGGGATGGGGTCATCGTCGGGGAGCCGGGCCCTCTCTACTTCGAGGAGGGAGCCGCCCCGGTGTTCTGGACGGACTCAGGGAAGATCGAGTTCTATTCCCAGAAGTTGGCGGCACAGGGTTTCGATCCGATCCCCACCTGGCATGACGGCGAAGTCGAGGATCCGCCCCAGGGTTACTACCGTCTCCTTTTCGGGCGCTCTCCGGTGCACACTTTCGGCCGAACCACCAACAACCGCCTTCTCTCCGAAGTGATGGATGAGAACGGGGTCTGGGTGAACCGGAAGATCGCCAAGCGATGGGGGTTGGAGAACGGAGACCGGGTGTACCTCCAGAATCAGGATGGTGTCCGGTCGAGCTTCAGTGCCCCGGTGAAGGTTACGGACCGAATCCATCCGGACGCTGTTTATGTAGTGCACGGATACGGCCGGAAGGCAAAGGGCCTGAAGCAGGTCTATGGCAAAGGGATCGACGACGCGGAACTCGTCACCCGATACAAGACAGACCCCATCATGGGTGGCACCGGGATGAACGTGAATTTTGTCACCTTCCTCCGGGCCGAGGACGTCGATGCGGCAGCGGCGGCCCAAGCAGAGGCTGAAACGACCGAAGCACCCATCTCCGAAAATGAAGTGGCAGCCGGCATCGGCTCTGTAGTGGCTCCTGGATCTGAAGTTGGCTTCAGAAAGGGGGTGGCCGTATGAGCGACGTTCGCTTTGGCATGGCCATCGACACGATCACCTGCGTGGGGTGCGCCGCCTGCGTGATCGGGTGCAAGACGGAAAACGACACGGCCCCCGAGTTCTCCAGGGATTGGATCTATACCTTGCTGGAAGGGGAGTATCCCGACCTCCGCATGTCTATCCGGTCTGAGCGGTGCAACCACTGTGATGACTCTCCCTGTGTCACAGTTTGCCCCACCGGGTCTTCCCACTACGGATCGGGGGGCTCGGTCCAGGTCAATCCGGACAAATGCTCCGGGTGTAAGGCCTGCATCACGGCCTGCCCTTACGACGCTCGGCACATCGACCCTCGAAGCGGGGCCGCCGACAAATGCACCTTCTGCATGCACCGGGTGGAAGCGGGAATCCCCACTACTTCATGCCAGGAGATCTGCCCGACCCAGAGCATCTACTTCGGGGATCTGGACAACCCGGAGAGCGAGGTCTCAAGGGTTCTGGCTACCCGTGACTGGTTCGTCCTGAAGCCTGATGCCGGGACAAAGCCGAAACACTTCTACCTGAAGTGAGAGATCGATGAACGAGATAACCAATACCCGGCACAACCACCTCATTGATCCCACCATGCACGTATGGGGTTGGGAGATTCCTCTCTATCTGTTTCTGGGTGGGGTTGTGGCAGGGATCATGATCCTTACGGGGCTCTGGATCCTTCGAAAAAACGATGGGGAGGCGTCCACAGCCCTTTCCCTGATGCCGTGGGCAGCTCCCATCGCCATTTCATTGGGGATGTTCTTCCTGTGGCTGGATCTGGAACATCCCTTTAACGCCTGGCGGTTCTATCTGACCTTCAAACTCACTTCTCCCATGTCCTGGGGCGCGTGGATTCTGATGGGGGTCTACCCGGTTTCGGTTCTTCTGGCCTGGTTGACGACCCCGGAGAAGATGAAAGCACCGTGGCGGAACAGGCTGGAGGGTATTCGCTTCCTCTGGGCTGTGGAGAGTTGGGCGGAGGAGAACAGAGATCTTCTGGCCAGGCTGAACATCCTCATGGGGGCCTCACTGGGCATCTATACGGGGGTACTCCTTGGGACGATGGCCTCCCGGCCCCTCTGGAACTCAGCCCTCCTCGGTCCCCTCTTCCTTGTGTCGGGTCTTTCCACCGGCGCAGCGTTCATGCTTCTCTTCAGATTGAATGACGGGGAGAGGAAAACCCTGGGACAAACCGATATGGCCCTCATCGTCATCGAGTTGGTCCTGTTGGGTCTTTGGATGATGGGGTTGGCCACGGGCGGTAGCTCCGCCCAGGGAGCCCTGGGGGTCATCTTCGGCGGGCCTTATACGGCCGCCTTCTGGACGTTGGTTGTAGCGTTGGGTCTCCTCGCTCCTCTGGCGGGGGAGTGGTTGGAATTCAAACATGGAGTCGTCCCTGGAAAGGGAACGGCCATCCTGGTTCTTATGGGTGGATTCGCCCTTCGTTGGATCCTGGTATTTGCGGGCCAGGCAACGGGGTGGGTCACCGACATCGCGATGAGGTAGAGGAATCATGAAAGCTAAAGATTATTGGAATCCTTATGTGGCCGGTGTGGTTCTTGGCCTGGTTCTGCTGGCGGCCTACCTGGTCGCAGGAAACGGGTTGGGAGCGACGGCTCTTCCGAAGCGGTCTCTGGCCGTGATCGGGAACCAGGTGGCCCCTGAGTGGACGGCCCAGAATACGGTGTTGAAGAGCTATGTCGCCGACGGGGCCTCCCCTCTCAGGAACTGGCTGGTGGTGGAGGTCATCGGTGTGATTCTCGGAGGGTTCCTTGGAGCCCTCAGCGCAGGCCGTCTGGCTACGAAGGTTGAGAAAGGCCCCAACATCTCGGTTCGGGGGCGCCTCACCTATGCTATGGCCGGCGGTGTGATCATGGGATTCGCCGCGGCTTTGGCCCGGGGCTGTACCTCCGGCCAGGCCCTCAGCGGGGGGGCCGGTCTCGGAACCGGTAGCTGGGTCTTTATGATCATGGTGTTTGCCGGGGGCTATTCGGTTGCCCATCTGGTGAGGAGGCAGTGGACATGATCGACGCAATCTTCCCCCTGAGCTTCGCCACCGACGACCTGAGACTCCTCACCGGGCTTCTCATCGGTTTCGGCTTCGGATTCGTTCTTGAACGGGCCGGCTTCGGGAACGCCAGAAAGTTGGCCGGGCAGTTCTATCTGAACGACATGACGGTATTTAAGGTCATGTTCACCGCGATCCTTGTGGCTATGGTCGGGTTGTACGGCCTCGCCTCAGTGGGCTTGGTGGATATGTCCATGGTCTGGATCAATCCAACTTTCATTCCGGCCCAGGCGGTCGGCGGGTTCCTTCTGGGAATTGGATTTATCATGAGCGGCCTCTGCCCTGGGACCTCCGTGGTCTCCATGGTGTCGGGGCGAATCGACGGTTGGGTGACCTTTGTAGGGATCTTCTTCGGAATCGCCCTGTTCACCCTGACCGTGGACTGGTTCCCGGGTCTGCACAGCCTCTACCTGGCCGGTTCGGGCGAAGTCTCCCTTCTCCATGAGGTCATGGGGGTACCGGCGCTGGTCCTGGCCATCATCATGGTGGCTGGTGCGGTTCTGGCCTTCGTCGGAGCGGAAAAGGTCGAGTCGATCTTCCTGGCCAAGCTGGGTTCTGTCGAACTCACGCCTCCTTCCCGGCCTCGAATCAAGCTGGCCATGGGTGGCTCCCTGGCCGTCCTCGCCATCGTCACCCTGACGGCGGGAAGCCCGAGTAGGGACCCTGGTCCCGTTCCAGTGCAATCGCTGGCTCCCCTCAGCCTTGCCGAGTCCATCATCGAGCGTGAGCCCGGCTTGTTAATCCTTGACCTCCGGGCAGACCCGGAGGCTGAGAGAGGAATTCCCAGGGCCGTGTCCGGGGCCGATGCTACGGTCACATTGGGCCTCCTGCAGGGGACCCCAGAGGGGACCGTTGTGGTTGTGTACGACGGAGACGGAACCATGGCTGAGGTCCCAGCCGATTGGCCCAGGACCCTTGAGTATCGAATCGTCGAGGGGGGTCTGCCTGGGTGGATCGAGGACGTCATTACCCCCGCCGAGCTTTGGGGTAACACCCTGGCTGAGCGGGAGAGAGTCCAACGACAAAACCAGATTTCAGCGTTCTTCTCGGGGGCGGCTGTACAGAGTTCTTCACTGGCCGCTCCGCCGCCCATGATGCCGACGGGTGGAGCTGGGAAGAAGCCCAAGTCCGGAGGATGCTGACGGGGAGGGAGGCCGGGGCGTAGCTCCGGCCTCCTGTTGTCAATCTAGAGTAGTGGAATAATGGAATGCGGCATATCATTAGCAGCAGAAGTTTAGGTCTCCCGGATGACTCGCGTAGGTTCTCCTGACCAGGGAATCGCCAAAAGCGCAGTCAGCGGAGGCACCAAGAAGGGTCGGCGGTTAGTCCGTCGGCCCTTCGCTTTTTGCCTCCTTTTCCATCTCCTCCTCGTACCACTCCCCATGGTGGGTCTTGGCTGAGTCTCTTGTCATTTTCCCAGTGAGCCAGGTCCAGCTCATCGGGTATTCTTCCGGGTGGAACACCACAAAGAAGAAGTGCCAGACAAAGATTACCAGGCCGGCCAGCATAGCTTCGTAGAAATGGATGGTCTGGGAGGCGGGGATCACGATTCCCGGGAGGATCCGTACGATCTGGGCCGGGAACCAGAGAATCAACCCGGTCACGGCCATGAGAATCGTTCCCCACACCAAAGCCCAGTACTCGGCTTTTTGGGAATAATCGTATCTTCCGAATTCGACCTTGTCCTTGGCTCGGAAGGTGTAGAACCGGATGTTGGCCAGGAAGTCACTCCAGTCACGACGGGACAGGGCCAGGGCTCGAATCTCCTGCCTCCCACGGGCCGTGAAGAGCACATAAACGGCATGGTAGAGGGAGGTCAGAATCAGTACCACGCCTGCCACCCTATGGGTCGTCCCCCGGAGGTTCTCCGTCATCCCTATCCGTGCCAGGGTTTCTACCCACCAGGCAGTCGGGTACCGCAGTGCGAAGCCGGTGATCAGGAGGAGGATGAAGGAAACGGTGAGGAAGAGGTGCTGGAATACCTCGTTCTTAGTAAAGCGGGAGAGGGTACCCTGGTCGGCGGCGTGCTCCCGGCGGCGGCGGATCATATAGAAGTTCATGATCACGAGGTTATGCAGGATCATGCTACCTACGATGATCAGGATCGCCCACAGGTATAGGCTCCGAATGATCCGGTTCACCGGATTGTTGGCCAGGGATGCGGTCCTGTGGTTGTAGGAGGACGCAAAGGCCGGGCTCGCACTCGGATGGCACTGGGCACACGTTGAGACCACGTTGGCTTCGGAGATGGAAGAGGTCGAATCTTCCGCCGGCAGGATCCTATGGGCCGTGTGACAGTCCACGCAGCTGGCAGTCACCTCACACCCCGTACGTGAAGCCCAACCGTGGTAGCTCTCCAGATAGGACCCCACCACGCCCCCTTCCAGTCCGTACTTGGAGATGATCACGGGGTCATCATGGCATTTTCCGCAGGTTTCCTGGGCCTGCCTGGCTCCACAGATTGGAGCACTCGGGTCGTCTGCGGAGAGAATGAGGTGCGAATCATGGCAGTCGATGCAGGTGGGGACGTCGGTGATTCCCGCCTGAAGAGCCCGACCGTGGATCGATTCATCATAGTCCACCTTCGCCGCCGGGTGACATCGGCCGCAGGTGGCGGCAATGTTCAGTGGATTGATCCGGGACTCTGGGTCGGGCGCACCCCTCAGATCGTGGACGCTGTGACAGTCGGTGCAGGATACGGCTACCGGTTGCCCCTCGGTGATGCCCTTCCCATGCACTGAATTGGAGTATTGCTGAAAGGACTGGGGGAGCTTCACCAGCTCATCTGTGAGAAGCCCTTCCTGGCCGTGACATCCGCCGCAGACGTTCGGTACCTCATTCCTGTTGGTGGGAGATTCGGGGTCCCGAAATGAGCGGATATCATGGATGCCATGGCAACTGGAGCAGTTGGGAGCCCGGGGATTTCCCCGGGTCAGGCCATGGCCGTGGAGACTCTCGGCGTAACGACTTTCCAGATCCGTGTGACAGGGGGAGCAACTTACCCCGGACTCCTCGGAGTGGGGGAAGTTCCCTTCTTTGTGGCATGAGGAGCAGGTGAGGCCGAAGAACTCATGCACCGAATCCTGAAAGTCCTCCGGGGAAACCACGAAACGCCCGGGATCTTCTTCATCCTGAAAGGCCGCTGTGCTGGAGTGACACTCGAGGCATCCGTCCGGGTCGTCCTGGGGAAATGCGGGGGAAGGGAGGCTCAGTCCAGCTAAAAGGAAAAACCCCAACACCAGGGAAAACTGTCGTTTCATATGGCCCTTTCCTCTACCCCATGGTCCGAGATTGCATGGAACTCAGGTCTCCAACCCCGGTCCAGAACATGGAGCCCCGGTCCCCGGAAACGGAGCCCCGGCCTCGAGAAACATCTTAGGGCCTCCGGCTCCCTGGGGATACCTGGGATCCTCGGGGTGTAGAAATTGAAGTGGCCGAGGGCTTGCACCCCCCAGGGAGGGGGGCCTACTCTTGCCAGCGTTCGAAGTGCGTATTTGTACTCAGGAGCAAATCCATGAAATCACGGAAATCAATTCTCGGCCTTTCTTCCGGGATGCTTCTTGTCACCCTGTCTTTCGGGGGCCTGTCTGCCCAGGAAACCCCTCCGGAACCGGTCCAGCAGGTCATGCCGTCAGCAGTGGCCCACGATACAGCCGGTAAAGAGGCCTGTATGGTGTGTCATGCTATCGGGGCCAGCCCGGTTTTGGATGTGCCGGCTGACCATGATGGTCGGGCGGACAAAACCTGCATGTGGTGCCATGCGGCCGATTCACCCATGCTGACTGTACAGCCTTCCAACACTCCCCACGGCAGAGCCGACTCGGAAACCGATTGTATGCGGTGTCATGGCCCGGAGGCCGACCCGGAGGTTATCTCAGTCCCGGAGAGCCACGCCGACCGGACCATCGAAGGCTGTATGTGGTGTCATGTGAAGGTTGAACGTGGAGGCGGCTCCAGCTAGGAGTCCGATCCCGGATCCATCTGGGTCGAAGGTTTTTTCCGGATTGAAACGCCGGGATTCACAGAAATCCCGGCGTTCGCCGTTTCCGGTCAAAAAGGGGGAAACCGGGTGGGACTTGAGGGTATCCAGGAGATGGAAGCAACCGTTCTACAATAGGAGTCACAACGGAGATGGGAATGAACAAGCGAATTGAAGACGCATTCAACGATCAAATCAACGAGGAACTCTTCTCGTCCTACGTATACCTTGCCATGGCGGCTCATTTCGAGGATTTGAACCTGGAGGGGTTCACCAACTGGATGAAGCTCCAGGCTCAAGAAGAGCTTGCCCATGCCATGCGCCTGTTCGATCATATCAACCGACGTGGTGGCAGGGTTGTGCTGGGCGCTATAGCCGCGCCTCCTGGCGAATTCGGGAGCCCTCTCGAGGTCTTCGAACAGGCTCTGGCTCACGAGCAACACATCACTGGGTGCATCCATAAGCTCTATGGGATAGCCGTCGAAGAGGCTGACTATCCGGCCCAGATCGAACTCCAGTGGTTCATCGACGAGCAGGTGGAAGAAGAGGAGAATGCCGGGCGGGTCGTGGGTCTTCTCAAACTTGCCGGTGACAACAAGAGCACGCTGTTCATGCTCGACAGGGAACTGGCTCAGAGGGCGCCTGAAGAGGGCGGGGAATAGCGAGGACGGTAAAGAGCCGGGGACGGGGGGATGCGATGGGGGGATGCTGGGAACGGGAGAAAGCTGAGAACGGGAGAGGATATCATGCGGAGGAGCTGGCTTCGGATAGCGGTCGTTCCTTTGGTGATGGTTTTGGGGGCGTGTCAGGAGAAGGGTCCCGATCTGACGATTCTGGAGGGGGAGGAGGTAGCTCGGATCGCTGATCCGGCCGCCTCCGAACTCCTTCGATCCCTCGTGGGGAGGCTGACCGGGGCCATGGAGGAGGGCGGCCCCGTGGCTGCCATAGACTTCTGCTCCACGGAAGCCATACCCCTCACCCTTCAGGTACAGGAGGGGCTGGACGAGGAGCTGGTGCTGAAACGGACCTCGTTCCGCCACCGGAACCCTGCCAATGCCCCGGATGAGGCCGAAGAGGAGGCCCTCGTATACTTCGAGGATGCCATCGCTGCCGGAGAATCATCCCCGGAGACCTACGTGCAGAAGACCTCCGATGATGAGTATCGATTCTACCGGGCCCTCTACCTGGGCGAGGTGTGCGTTCAGTGTCACGGGGATCCGGATTCCATGGCGCCGGAGGTAATGGCGGTCCTCCAGGAGAGGTATCCCGGCGATCTTGCCGTGGGCTACAAGGCGGGGGACTTCCGGGGCGTGGTCAGGGTTTCGGTTCCGGCATCCAAAGTTGTTCTTCCGGCCCAAGGTTGAGCCGAGGGATGGTATTCAAAATGGACCTGTCAGGGACTCTAGAAGAGTCTTCAGGAGGAGGGGCGACAAGTGCTTGAAGGCATTATCGCCAGCATCATCTCTGTGCTGGCCAATGTCCTTTACATCGACCTGAAGAGGAAGGGCAAGCCCGGGTTCGGCCGCTTCATCCTCTTCTGGATGGGCACGCCCCTGACCTGGCTATGGTTCTTTATCATCAAGGAGGGTTCGGCCCCTGCCATTGAGGAGGCGCCTGACGATGCAGCTGCCCTCCTGGCTGAGATCAGGCGGGACCGTCGGCTGAGGCCGGGGGGAGAGGAGCGGGATCCCGAGGACCCTCTGCCTCCCGGATGATTGGGAAGGCCGCAGGGTGACGGAATTGGAAAAAGGGCCCTCCCGCTGGTGAAGGGCCCTTTTTTCGTGAACCAATAAAGCCGTGGTGGAATCTCTCTGGGCTATTCCCCAGAAATGGTCACCGACTTCATCACCACGTCCTCCAAAGGTCTGTCTCCACGGGCCGCTGGCGTCGTGCCGATAGCTTCCACTACATCCATTCCGTCGGACACTGCTCCGAAGACGGCGTGCTTTCCATCGAGCCAGGGCGTGGCGGCCAGCGTGATGAAGAACTGGGAGCCACCGGTGTTGGGCCCGGCGTTCGCCATGGAGAGGATCCCGGCACCGCCGTGGCTCAGCTCCGGATGGAATTCGTCGGGGATGTTGTATCCGGGTCCGCCCCGTCCGGTACCGTCGGGGTCACCTCCCTGGATCATGAAGTCCTTGATGACCCGGTGGAAAACCACGCCGTCATAGAAGCCCTTTTCGGCCAGGTCGATGAAGTTCTTTGTGGTCTTGGGAGCTTTGTCTTCGAAGAGTTCAACGGAAAACGAACCCAGATTGGTCTCGAACTGCGCGACTCGGTTGGCCATGCGTGCCTCTTTGATTGGGTGATCCAGTGACGAGTCCTTCCGGGACCGAAGACGGCCACGGATGGTCCGATAAGGGTAACAAAACCGGCTCGTGGGTCCAACAGGTTGCTCCACACAGGACCCCCTCCCTAGCTTCTCCGGTCCAATGCGGTAAACCGAACTCACGAGACCGACGCTATGAAGCTCTTTAAATATCTCCTTCGGCGAAGCAGCCTCTTCCTGGTTTTAGCGACCGGCGCCTGCATGGGTGCCCTGGAATTGGCACCCGATGACTCTCAGGAAGTCCTGGGGCGCCAGCTTCTGGATGCTCCGAATCCCTTGGAGTCAGGGCGGGAAGGAGTCCGAGCACTGTATTACGGGAGTGGCTCGGACAAAAACCGGTCCGAGTTCCGGGATTCGGTGGCCTTCGAGACTCCGCCGGTTGACGCGTCCAAACTTGTGAGCCTGGGTGGAAGCGCCAAAAGCCGGAACGAATACTGGGGCTTCAAACCAGACTCCTTCCCCCTTAATGCCCGGGTCTGGTACCCCGACGGACCTGGGCCCTATCCCCTCGTCCTGGTCGCCCACGGAAACCACGACATGAAGGACTATTCCGACCCGGGGTACGAGTATCTGGGCCGGCATCTGGCGAGTCGGGGATTTATCCTGGCCTCTCTAGACATGAACTTCATCAATGGGGGGATCAGAGGAGAGAACGACGCCAGAGGATGGCTGTTCCTCAAACACCTGGAGGTGTGGAAGAGCTTCAACGAGGATCCGGAGAACCCCTTCCATGGGAAGGTGGACCTGGAGAAGATCGGGATCATGGGGCACTCCAGGGGGGGTGGTGCAGTAGGCCATGCCGTGGCCTTCAACAGGCTCACCCACTACCCGGACGACGCCAACCTGACCTGGGACTTCGGATTCGATATCAGGGCTGCGGTGGCCATCGCTCCGGTGGATGGTCAGTATCGACCCATGAGCCGATTGGTGCCCATAGAGGACGTGAACTATCTGGTCTTTCACGGAAGCCACGACGGTGACGTCTCCAGCTTTTCCGGACTCCGGGCCTACAAGAGGGTCGAGTTCACGGACGGCGAGCCCTACTTCAAGGCGGCGGTCTATGTGCACAGAGCCAACCACGGCCAATGGAACACCGTCTGGGGGCCCCACGATCGGGGGGCGCGGAGTGGTCGTTCTCTGGATCTTCGGGGGCTCCTGGAGGGTGAGGAACAGCGGCAGTTCGCCCTGGTCTACGTGACGGGGTTTCTGGAGGCGACGCTCAAAGACCGGGACGAGTACCTGCCCCTTTTCCGGGATCATCGTGTAGCCGGTGGATGGCTCCCAAAAACCATGTACATCACTCAATTCCAGGAGAGCAGCTTCAGGCCCCTGGCCACCTTCGAAGAGGACATCGACGTCACCACCGGTACCGAGACCGGGGTAGTGCTTCGAGGGGACAGCCTGGCAACCTGGAAGGAGAATGTCCTTCCCCTCCGGTCCAGGACTGGAACCTCCTCGGGGACCGGTCAGGAGAACCAGGCCGTTTGGTTGAGCTGGAACAATCGGATCGCGGGAAAAGACACCACCCGGGTTGGCCCCCCTGGCCAATTCGCCATGGAGTTGCCCCGGGGGCTGCCTCGGAAGTGGCGGTTGGATGAAGGAAGTACCCTGGACCTGATGCTGACAGCCCTGGACCAGACACCTAGGCCTCGAAAGGATCCGGAAGCAGAGAAGGACAAGGAAAAGGAGGCAGGGCAGGAGCAGGAAGAGAACGAGGAGGAATCGCCCCCAGAGGCGGGTGACAAAAGTGGATCAGAGGAAGAGAAGCCACCAATTCGCCTTTCGGTTCAACTGGTGGATTCCAAGGGGAACTCGGGGAAGGTCCTCCTGAATCGGTATGGGCCCGTTCGAAGACCCATCGAGATCAGGATCCAACGGAGGGATGATCAGACCTACGCCGGCAATACGGAGATGGTGCTCCAGAGTTTCTCCATCCCCCTGGAGGACTTCTGCGATGCCTCCGGAGGGAGTCTGGAGCTGAACCGCCTGGTTGAGGTCCGTCTGCTCTTCGACGAAAGCAAGGCGGGGTCAGTGGTGTTGGATCAGATAGGGTTCTCCAACATGAACCCGGCTTTTCTGGCCGTTTCTGGGGCTTCCTGATCCGACGGGCCCCCTAACGCCACCCGAGGGTGATCCGGTGGGACCCATCCCCGGTGTCGAAGCCTTCATAAGCGTAGTCCAGAACGATGTTGTCTCCCGTGAACCCCCCGCCGAAGGTGAGCGGTGATCCGGTCTGTTCCTCCGGGAGGTGGCGGAAGCCCACCCGGGCGAAGAAGGTTCGTCCGCTCACCGGCCAATAGGCGACTCCCATTCCGATGGAAGGGATGAGGTCCCCGTCCAATTGGTAGCTCAGGGCTGTCGCCGCCGACACATCGAGTGGGCCTACCTCCTTGGACCGGGAGCCGGCGCCCAGGGTGAACCGGGTCGGCAAGGAGATGTCTTCGCCACCTCTGGACATGGCGGGACCGATGTTCTGAGCCGCCAGCCCCAGGGTGATGGGACCCGCGCTTTTCGCGGCCCCCAGGTCGACAGCCCCTGTGTTGACCCTGGTATGGCCGAAGCGTTCCTGGATGTACTTCCCCACCAGCCCCATCTGGACTCCCCAAAGGG
>RCNC010001595.1_pt1 | contig 18660 bp, 21 predicted proteins | sample 2041301 | NCBI WGS metagenome assembly RCNC01 (sample SAMN09708231, study PRJNA481090) | Marine sediment metagenome, whole genome shotgun sequencing project. | biome: marine sediment; feature: ocean; material: sediment; isolation source: Sewage treatment plant 13A marine sediment (STP13A) ... | reverse complement strand
GTCTTGCTGCACGCTTTGATGATGGCGCCGAGTTTACGCTGCTTTATGGGGGATCTGTCAAAGGTAGCAACGCGAGCGAGATCTTTGCCGTGCCGCATGTGAACGGTGCTCTTGTTGGTGGTGCCAGCCTTAAGGCTGATGATTTTTCACCTATCATCACGGCGCTTGAGAACACATAATCTTTTTGTCCGCTCGACACGTCCCACTGCAATCCAAAAAGCAATTCCCTCGTAACCCGTTGGGAACGCAATCCTCTAAGTGGTCTTGCAATCATGATTGGGCTGGGACAAAGCTGACGTATGCAAAAAATCAGCCAGTCCCCCACCGATCCTGACTTCGTCCAAAACCCTTATCCGTTTTACGACCGCGTCCGCGCGATGGGTGATTTTTTCTGGTGGAATGACTATGATATGGCCTGTGCCGTCAGTCACCAAACAGTGCATGCCGTTTTGCGGGACAGGCGTATGGGCCGCGAATGCCCCGCAGAACTGGCACCTGATATCCCACCTCATTTGCAGCCGTTTTATGATGTCGAGGCGCACTCGATGCTGGAACTCGAACCGCCCCGCCACAAACGGTTGCGCGCATTGGTCTTGCGCGCTTTTACCAGCCGCACAATTGCCGGGCTGGCCCCCGATATTCGTGCGCTTTGCCATAAACTGATTGATGATTTTCCCGATCAACCTTTTGATCTGCTGACGGCCTATGCCCAACCTGTTCCCGTCGTGATTATTTCGCGGCTGTTGGGTGTGCCAGAAGACCGCGCTGATGATCTGGTCCGCTGGTCCAACGCTATGGTCGCGATGTACCAAGCGCGCCGCACCCCGCAAATCGAAGCTGACGCAATTGCCGCAACCAACGACTTTGTGAATTTTATGCGCGGCTACATCGCCAAACGGCGCAAGACACCGACCGACGATCTGATTTCAACCTTGATCGCGGCAGAGGCTGACGGCGAACGCTTGAGCGAAGATGAATTGATCACCACCTGCATATTGCTGCTGAATGCAGGACATGAAGCAACTGTTCATACGCTGGGAAATGGTACAAAAACACTATTGGAACATGGGGTTTCCGAAATCACCGACGCCTCAGTCGAAGAAATTATCCGTTTTGACCCGCCCCTGCACATGTTCACCCGTTGGGTTTACGAGGACGTGACCATGGGCGATCACACCTTCAAACGCGGTGACCAGATTGCCTGTCTATTGGCAGCCGCAAACCGCGATCCTGTTGCTTACCCTGATCCCAACCAATTTGATCCCACCCGCAAGGGCGCGCAAAACACCAGTTTTGGTGGCGGCATCCATTTTTGCGTCGGCGCACCGCTTGCGCGGCTCGAGCTTAAGATCGCACTCGAGGTGCTGTTTGAACGCTGTCCCAATCTGGCACTGGACGGCATGCCAAAGTACGGCGATGTCTATCACTTCCACGGATTAGAGCAGCTGATGGTGCGCGTCTAAAGCGGCAATGCAACCGTCGATTTGATTTCTTCCATCGACAAAAGCGCTGTGACGTTATGCACTTTCACCTCTGAAATGAGCGCTTGATAGAACGTGTCATAGGCACGGGCATTTTTCACGCGCACCTTTAAAATATAGTCGATATCGCCTGCAAGGCGGTGCGCCTCTTGCACTTCTGGTCGCGATTTCAGCGCCTTCAAGAAACGCCCCTGCCAATCTGCGTCATGCTCTGACGTGCGGATCAAAACAAAGAAACATGCCTCAAAGCCCAGCGCCTCTGCATCAAGAATAACGGTCTGCTGCCCGATGATCCCGGCTTCGCGCATTTTGCGAATGCGATTCCAAACAGGTGTCTTGGAAGACCCGATATTCTTGGCGATTTCATCCAGCGACTGGGCTGCATCCGCTTGCAAAGCCGCCAAAATTTTCCGGTCTGTGGCGTCTATCCGTACCGACATTCTCAATTCTCCGATTTCACAGGACACGCGGTCCAAATTCGCGCCACACTGGAACGTTTGTCCTTAGATGCGCTGATGGGGAGGCAAATACCAGAACAATATTCTATGTTGGTCTAAGAAATTAGAGGTTCGCCATGAAGCACTTTCCAATCTTCCTTGCCGTCGAAGGCCGCCGCATTGTCCTTTCAGGGGGCGGTGACGCTGCCATGGCCAAGCTACGCTTGTTGATGAAAACCGAAGCACATCTGACTGTCATCGCCGCAGTTATCGCGGACGACATTCGCAAATGGGAAAGCCAAGGCAAGCTGCGGATCATTGAGCGTGCGATGGAGCCGGGTGACGCGCTGTGTGCCGCCCTATTCTACGCAGCCAACGAAGACGCCTCAGAGGACGCACGCGTTGCGGCCATCGCCCATGCCGAGGGCGCGTTGGTTAATATCGTGGATAACCTTGCCGACAGCCAATTCATCACCCCTGCCATCGTGGACCGTGATCCGGTTACCATCGCAATCGGCACCGAAGGGGCCGCACCAGTGCTGGCCCGCGCGATTAAGGCTGATCTTGAAGCACGTTTGCCGACCTCGCTCGGTGTACTTGCCCGTATCGGCAAAACCTTCCGCCACGCGGTTGAAGTCCTGCCTATGGGCCGCAAGCGCCGCGACTTCTGGTCAGCGTTCTATTTTGGCGCGGGCCCAAAGGCATTCGCGGACAAGGGCGAAGCGGCCGTGATCCCTGCCCTTGAAACGCTGCTGGATAAAACGATCACAGCGACAGACACAGGCGGCCACGTTGACCTTGTCGGCGCAGGCCCCGGCGACCCGGAGCTTTTGACGCTGAAAGCGCGTAAAGCGCTGGATAAGGCAGATGTGGTGATCCACGACCGGCTGGTCACTGGCGAAATTCTAGAACTCGCCCGCCGCGAAGCGATCATCATTGATGCGGGCAAGCAGGGCTTTGGGAAAGCCATGCATCAGTCCGATATCGACGCCCTGATTGTAAGCCATGCGCTAGATGGCCACCATGTCGTGCGTCTTAAGGCGGGTGATCCGACCGTCTTTGGCCGTCTGGATGAAGAACTCGACGCGATCACCGCACATGACATTCCGTACACGATTATTCCGGGCATCACTGCGGCGTCTGCTGCGGTCGCGAACATTGGGCAAAGCCTGACCAAACGGGGCCGGAACTCTGCCGTGCGTTTGATCACGGGACACGACACCAAGGGCTATGCCGATCACGATTGGAAAGCGCTTGCCGCTACTGGCGAAGTTGCCGCGATTTATATGGGCAAGAAATCCGCGCGGTTCATCCAAGGCCGCCTGCTGATGCACGGCGCTGATCCCGCAACGCCTGTCACAATCATCGAAAACGTCAGCCGTGCCGATCAACAGATCATCGCGACCACGCTGGCCGAACTTGAACCCACCCTGACCCGCGCCAATCTGCAAGGGCCAGCGATCACATTCTACGGCCTCGCCCCGCGCGACGCCCAAGCACATGCGCTAGAACTCAAGGAGTTTGCATAATGCCCCATACCTTCACCCCCAAAGTGGTCACCGCTAATGCACTGCTGGAAGGCGACGCTGTTTGGCTGACCGAGGCCGACACATGGACCCGCGACATCCGCGAGGCCGAATTGCTGACGGATGAGGCGCACGCTGATCTGCGCCTGCTTGAAGGCCAGTCGCATGCCGCTGAAATTGCGGGCGCGTATCTGGCCGATGCCAAATCCAGTGTCAGTGGCCCAGCGCCGACGCATTTCCGCGAAGATTTCCGCACGCGCGGCCCATCGAACTATGCCCATGGCAAGCAAGTGGAGCTTTCATAATGTACACCTATACAGATTTCGACGAAGCCTTTGTGCGCGAACGCGTGGCCCAATTTCGCGGTCAAGTTGAACGCCGCATCGACGGTTCTTTGACCGAGGATGAATTCAAACCGCTGCGCCTGATGAACGGCCTATATCTGCAATTGCATGCCTACATGCTGCGGGTTGCCGTCCCTTATGGCACCTTGAACCCAACCCAAATGCGCAAGCTTGCTTATATCGCGGACCGTTGGGACAAGGGGTATGGCCACTTTACCACGCGTCAGAACATCCAATATAACTGGCCCAAACTACAGGATGTGCCTGACATGCTCGACGCATTGGCTGACGTGGGCATGCATGCGATCCAGACATCCGGCAACACAATCCGCAACGTGACAGCGGATCATTTTGCAGGTGCTGCGGCAGATGAGATCGAAGATCCGCGCGCAATCGCTGAGCTACTGCGCCAATGGTCCACCGATCACCCTGAATTCCAGTTTCTGCCTCGTAAATTCAAGATCGCAGTTACGGGTGCGGCACATGACCGTGCAGTCACCAAAGCCCACGACATCGGCTTGCGTATGGTGCGCAATGAAGCGGGCGTGGCTGGTTTCGAAGTCATCGTCGGTGGTGGTCTTGGCCGCACGCCTATGGTGGGCAAAGTGCTGCGCAGTTTTCTGCCTAAGACGGACATTCTGCCCTATTGCGAGGCAATCGTCAGCGTCTACAACCTGCTTGGTCGTCGCGATAACAAATACAAAGCGCGCATCAAGATTACCGTGCATGAAAATGGCATTGAGAAAATCAAAGAGCTTGTGGAAGATCGCTTTGCTGCAATCCGCGCGGGTTTCTCGGGACATGACCAAGACTTGTTGGCGGGGATCGAGGCTGCATTTGCCCCACCACAATACACTGTGAAATCAACCGGCGGATACGACGCTGCAAGACTTGCCAACCCTGCTTTCCGGTCGTGGACGGATACCAATCTGGCCGCGCACAAAGCAGACAACTATGCGATCGTGTCGATCAGCATCAAAAAGCACGGGGCCACCCCCGGTGACGCGACATCAGACCAAATGCGCGTGATGGCTGATTTGGCCGAAACCTACGGCCACGGCGAACTGCGCATCAGCCACGAGCAGAACGTCATCCTACCCCATGTGCATAAATCCGATTTGGCAAAGGTCTATGCCGCTTTGCGCAAAGTGGACCTTGCGACCGCAAACATCGGGCTGGCCTCTGACATCATCGCCTGCCCCGGTATGGATTATTGCGCGCTTGCGACCGCCCGTTCGATCCCTGTCGCCCAAGAAATTGCGACCCGGTTTGATGAACTGAAGATCGAGCATGAGATCGGGCATCTCAAGATCAAAATCTCGGGCTGCATCAATGCCTGTGGGCATCACCATGTGGGTCACATCGGCATCCTTGGTCTCGATCGGGCCGGTGTTGAAAACTACCAGATTACACTGGGCGGCGATGGCACAGAAACCACGACAATCGGCGAACGCGCTGGCCCCGGCTTTGGCGCTGATGAGATCGTTCCTGCAATTGAACGATTGGTCACCGGATATCTGGGCCTGCGCCGTGATGCGGACGAGACTTTCCTACAAGCCTACCGCCGCCTTGGCGTCACCCCCTTCAAATCCATCCTTTATCCAGCACAGGACAAAGCCAATGCCGCTTAAAGAATTCGCTGAACGCCGCAATCTGTTGCACCGTAAATCTGATGCGCAAACGATCCTAAAGCACGTTTTGTCAGATGTGCAGTTGGGACTGGTGGCGCTTGTGTCCTCTTTCGGGGCAGAGGCTGTTGTCTTGCTGCATATGGTGGCCCAAATCGACAAAACGACGCCAGTGGTTTTTCTTGATACCGAAATGCTGTTTCCAGAAACGCTGGCGTACCAAAAGGACTTGTCTGCGCAGCTTGGTTTGACAGATGTGCGCGTGATCGGCCCTGACCGCACTGAGGTGTTGACCAAAGACGTGGATGGCTTGCTGCATCAGGCGGATTTGGATGCGTGCTGTGATCTGCGCAAGACACAACCATTGAACAAGGCCCTGCAGGGCTTTGAGGGGTGGATCACAGGGCGTAAACGCTATCACGGCGGGCAACGCGCAAAGCTGCCGCTCTTTGAAAAGGAGGCGCGTAAGATCAAGATCAATCCGCTGGCGAATTGGACTGCGCAGGATGTCCAAAGCTACATCAACACCCACGATCTGCCGCGTCATCCATTGGTGACGCAAGGGTATCCATCTGTCGGCTGCATGCCCTGCACCACCCGCGCCAGCAACGTCGAAGATCACCGCGCAGGCCGCTGGCGTGCAGCGGAAAAAACCGAATGCGGCATCCACAACGCACCACGCAAGGAAAAAGCAGCATGAGTATTATTGTCACCGACGCAGGGTTTGCGCCTGATGATTTCGCATGTGGATTTGTGGCACTGTCCGAGGCTGCCGCCAATGATTGCGACTACGGCATTGATCTGGCATCGGATACAGCCCCAGACGCACTCGCAGGCCTCAACAATGCCCCGATGATCCGCATCGACTTTCCATCCTTTGCCGATGGGCGCGGCTTTACGCTTGCGGCTATGCTACGCCGCGCAGGATATAAAGGCCGCTTGCGGGCCAAAGGCCATGTGCTAGCGGACCAATATGCCATGGCGCGCAGATCAGGCTTTGATGAGGTCGAAATCGACGCCGCCCTTGCCGCACGCCAACCCGCAGAGCAGTGGCAATTCCGTGCCTCATGGCAAAGCCATAACTATCAGGCCCGCTTGCGCGGATAGAAATATCTAACCGCCTCTTTCCCTGATCCCTATCAACGACTAAGACGGAGGGCGGCCCCAGAAGGCTGCCATGATCCTTATGACCGAGCAGACACCCGTGAGCACACAAACCGCCAAAGCCGTCCCCACCCTGCCTGATGCGCAGAAAGTGACCGAAGTGAAGCACTACACCGATCGGTTGTTTTCCTTTCGGGTAACACGCCCTGCGTCCATGCGCTTTCGCTCGGGCGAATTCGTGATGATTGGTTTGATGGGCGATCCTAACCCAACGACCGGCAAGCAAAAGCCACTGCTTCGGGCCTACTCTATCGCGTCCCCGTCTTGGGACGAGGAATTGGAGTTCTATTCCATCAAGGTCCAAGACGGCCCGCTCACGTCACGCCTGCAACATATCAAGCCAGGTGATGATCTGATCTTGCGGCCCAAACCTGTGGGCACCTTGGTGCATGACGCGCTTATCCCCGGCAAACGCCTTTGGTTCTTTGCCACCGGCACCGGCTTTGCGCCCTTTGCGTCATTGTTGCGCGAGCCGCAGACATACGAAGACTATGACGAAATCATCATCACCCACACCTGCCGTGAAGTGGGTGAACTGACCTATGGCCGTGACCTGATCGAAGCACTTAAAACCGACGAACTTCTTAATGATGTGATCGGCGAAGGGTTTTGGAAAAAAATCAAATACTACCCGACCACAACCCGTGAAGAGAGCCCAAAGATGGGCCGCATCACCGACCTTATGCGATCAGGCGAGGCATTTGCCGACCTAGGTGTGCCGCTACTAACGCCTGAGACAGATCGGGCAATGATCTGCGGGAACCTCGCGTTTAACCTAGAGCTGAAAGAGATGTTCGAAGAATACGGGTTGGTCGAAGGGGCAAATTCAAAGCCAATGCACTACGTGGTGGAAAAAGCATTTCTCGACTAAGGCACATCACCTTTCAATAAAAAAAGGGCCGCGTCAGCAATGACGCGGCCCTTTTGTTTGGGATTGAACCCAGTTTTACATACCAAGCAAGTTCTTGATGTTGTCCAGAACTGGCTGCAGCAAAGCAGGGTTGTTCTTTGCAAAGCCCAGCGCAGTAGTCAGCGTGGTCTTTTCACCTTCTGGGATGTCGATGGTGTCAAGCAAGGCAACAACCTTGTCGGCATCAAATCCATCTACAGTCAGCAGATCGCCGGACATTGCCATGGCCATCAGATCTTCGCTGCCTTCAGCCGCTTCTGCAGCAACTTCTTCAACGGCTTCTTCAGTCGCCATTTCAGTTTCAACAGCAGCTTCGGCTTCTTCTGCAACATCTGCAGTTTGACCAAGGGCTTCGGCGGCAGCAGCTTTAGCTTCTTCAAGCGCTGCGTTTGCAGCAGCTTCTACTTCGGCAGCAGCTTCTTCAGCGGCGGCTTGCAGCTCAGCTGCGGCAGTCGCGGCAGCTTCTTCGGCAGCAGCGACAGCTATTGCAGCGGCCTCTGCAGCAGTAGCTGCTGCTTCTTCAATAGCGGCGGCAGCCGTTTCAGCGGCGGTGGCTTCAGCATCGGCAGCAGCCTGTGCAGCAGCAGCTTCAGCTTCAGCGGCGGCTTCAGCAGCAGCAGCCTGTGCGGCGGCAGCGGCATCAGCAGCGGCAGCTTCGGCTTGTTGTGTAGCACCGGTAAGAACTCCGACCGCTTCGCCCGGGCTACGGCCCTGTGCGGCGTATTGATAACCAAAGAAACCAACGATAGCCAAAATGACGATAATTGCGATTGCGCGCATTGCTCAAATCCTTCCAAATTTTTACATTTAGGCCCCATTGGCCCTTATTTGTTGATATGTCAGATCACAAAGCAAAGCGAAAGACGGCATTGGGGGGAAAATTGGGCGGAAAACCGCATCTTTTGCGGGTTGAAGCCCGCGTGACTGAGGTTTAGTTTGCCTTTTACCTGAACGGAACAACCCAAGGATAAAGACCATAGGACGCAGACCCCATAACGCGCCACCACAACGCGACACAGGCCCACGCATCAACGACCGTATTCGGTCCGCCGAAATCCGCCTTATTGGTGCGGAAGGCGAAAACGTGGGAGTAGTTACCCCCGAACGTGCGATGGTCATGGCCGATGAAGCAGGCCTCGATTTGGTAGAAATTTCGCCAAATGCCAACCCGCCGGTTTGCAAGATCATGGACTACGGCAAGTTCAAATACGAGACTCAGAAGAAGGAAGCTGAGGCACGTAAAAAGCAAAAAATCATTGAGATCAAAGAAGTTAAGTTCCGCCCCAACACGGACAACAACGACTATGACGTGAAGATGCGCAATGTTTTCAAGTTTCTTGAAGGCGGCGATAAGGTGAAAATCACCTTGCGTTTTCGCGGTCGCGAAATGGCCCACCAACAGTTGGGCCGCGAATTGCTGGAACGTGTTGCAGAAGACACCAAAGACGCCGGCAAGGTCGAGAACTTTCCAAAAATGGAAGGCCGTCAAATGGTCATGCTGATCGGACCACTTCCGAAGTAAGATTTATTCGCCTGACAGACCTATCAAAGCCCCCACATTGATGGGGGCTTTTTTATGCGCAATGTCCGAATCTATTCCGAAGTTTGACGCAAAACCTGCGTTATTTGCGCCATGATGCTGACCGCAATCTCGGCAGGCTGTCGCCCCCCAAGGTCCAGCCCGACAGGGCCATGGATGCGCGCCAATTCGGCATCGCCAAACCCCGCACCTTTAAGCCGTGCGAGACGCTTGGCATGGGTGCGCTTTGATCCCAAGCAGCCCAGATAGAAGACATCAGAACGTAAAGCAGCGATCACCGCCGGATCATCAAGCTTTGGGTCATGCGAAAGCGTGACCACTGCCGTGCGCGCATCCAATGCAAGCGCCCCTAATGCGGCGTCCGGCCACGCATCAACCAGTATTTCGCCCGGGAATCGGTCTTGCGATGCAAACGCGGAACGTGGGTCGATCAGAATGGGCGCATAGCCGCAAGCCCGCGCCATCGGGGCCAAGTACTGCGCGATATGAACCGCCCCAATAATCGCCATCCGTAATGGTGGATTATGGATACCCACAAAGGTGCGCCCATCATCCTGAAGACCGGAGCGATCCATTCGAAACCGCTCAGGAAAGGCGGACGTCGATTGCAACATTGGGGCACCCTGCCGCAGGTCGGTGACATACGCTACCGGCTCTGCCTTTGCGCGCCGTGCGACCAGTTCTGCAAGGATCGCTATAGGCATCGCGGTGCCGACGGGTTCCACCAGCACCTTGATCTCGCCGCCACACGCAAGACCTACGGCAAACGCATCGTCATCCGTGACGCTAAATTCCAGCAAGCGGGCCTTGCCGTCTAAAATCGCATCCACCGCCTCCAGGGTCACAGCGCCTTCGACACATCCGCCAGACACTGATCCTTCCATGTTGCCGTCGCTGTCGATCACCAACTGGCTGCCCGTGGGTCGCGGGGCTGAACCCCAGGTTTGCACAACAGTCGCGATAGCCACGCCCCTGCCTGCGCGGTGCCAGTCCAGCGCGCATTTCGGCAAGTCGGTGATGGGATACGTTGTCATCGCAGCAATCCAGAATGTTTCATCTTCCAACCTAGCGCACCCCGCGCCCCGCCAACATCGCAAAGTCACATTTACGCCCGAGGCAAGTCCGCGCATTGCCCCCAAGAAGCCAACGGCCTAGTTTGCACCCAACGACAGCGGAGATGCAGCCATGAATGATTCCTCACCAAATTCAGCGATCGGTTTCGGACCTGATCTTGGACCATTTGATTGGGCCGATCCGCTCAGGCTTGAGGATCAGTTGACCGAAGATGAACGTATGCTGCGCGACGCGGCGAATGTATTCGCGCAAACAACGCTGCAGCCCAAAGTCACTGATGCTTACCGTGAAGAAATCGTCGATCCGGATATCTTCAAAGCGATGGGTGACGCAGGCTTGCTTGGCCTGACCATCCCCGAAGAATACGGCGGTCTAGGTGCGGGCTATGTGACCTACGGTCTGGTCGCCCGCGAAATCGAACGTGTCGATAGCGGTTACCGGTCGATGATGTCGGTGCAGTCTTCGTTGGTGATGTACCCGATCCATGCATACGGCAGCGATACCCAGCGCGAGAAATTCTTGCCCGGTTTGGCCGCAGGTACGTTGATCGGCTGCTTTGGCTTGACCGAACCTGACGCAGGTAGCGATCCGGCTGGCATGAAAACAACTGCAAAAAAGACGGCTGATGGCTATGTGCTGAACGGCGCGAAAATGTGGATCAGCAACGCACCAATTGCCGATGTCTTTGTGATCTGGGCAAAGTCAGAAGCCCACGGCGGCAAGATCCGTGGCTTTGTGCTTGAAAAGGGTATGCAAGGCCTGTCCGCCCCCAAGATCGGCGGCAAGCTAAGCTTGCGGGCATCCGTCACCGGCGAAATCGTCATGGATAACGTCGCGGTCAGCGAAGACGCGCTATTGCCAGGTGTGCAGGGCCTGAAAGGGCCGTTTGGCTGCCTTAACCGTGCGCGCTATGGCATTGCTTGGGGTGTGATGGGTGCAGCTGAGGCCTGTTGGCATTCTGCGCGCCAATACGGATTGGATCGCAGGCAATTCGGCAAGCCGTTGGCCCAGACACAATTGTTCCAGAAAAAGCTGGCCGACATGCAGACCGAGATTGCATTGGGCACGCAATCCGCGTTGCAGTTGGGACGCTTGATGGAAAAAGGCCGCGCGGCCCCTGAAATGATCAGCCTGATGAAACGCAATAATTGCGGCAAGGCGCTCGATATTGCGCGGGCATCACGGGACATGCACGGTGGAAATGGAATCAGTGAAGATTTTCAGATCATGCGTCACATGGTGAATCTTGAAACAGTGAATACCTACGAAGGCACCCATGATGTGCACGCATTGATCTTGGGACGCGCACAAACAGGCCTACAAGCGTTCTTTTAGCCCGTATTTAACAACAATCCCATGCGGATGATTCCTACTTCTGCCTCAAATACATGATACAACTGTCGCACCAGCCCAGCGTGTTTAGGGTTGCGGAGTAGTGTTATGGAAGATCGACAACTTAGTTTTCAAACGAGCCTGACCGACCTTGATTCAAATGCATGGATCGGTGCGATCGACGATGTATGTGATGATTTCGGCTTTTTTGAACAGCTTGGCCGTGGGCACTTTGCCGGCTTTCTTGAAGCGGGCAACAACCTTATAGTTACCTTTGAAAATGCCGAAAGCGTACGGGCTTATAACCTTGACGCCGAACCGCGCGGATTTGCCTATGCGCGCCACGATGGTTGGTCGCACCTCGCGATTATTTCGTACACCGAAAGCTGGTTCCGCGATCCAGAAATCTATGCGTTTTTCGACCGCATGGTTGACGATGGCTTCTTTGAAGACTTCCAACAGGTTCTGTTCCACGGAAGCGATGGCGGTGCCGCTTACGCCGCTGCAGCCTTTTCAGTCGCAGCGCCCGGCGCGTCGGTTATCGCACTGCGCCCACAAGCAACGCTTGAGGCGCGCACGACAGGGTGGGACAAGCGCTATAAATCAGCGCGCAAAAAGGATTTCACGACCCGCTATGGCTATGCCCCCGAGATGATCGATGCGGCAAAGCATGTTTTCATTGCATACGACCCCTACGAACACCTGGACGCAGGCCATGCCGCCCTATTTCGCAAGCCGCATGTGACAATGCTGCCCTGCCCCCTTATCGGTACGCAGCTTGACCGCTCCTTTGACCGGATGGGTATCCACGATGTGATGATCAAACTGGCGATGGATCGCAACCTAGACAGCAAACGATTTGCGCAGCTTTTGCGCGCGCGGCGCTATGATCAGGTCTACATCCGCAAGTTGGTCCAGCACCTGATCAAGGAAAATCACGACGACTTCGCGCAGGTGATTTGCCGCTATATGCTACACCGTGGCAAAAACAGTTTCTTCGAGATGAAACTCGAAGAACTGCAGGCTAATCAAAACGACTAAACGTAATAGATATCGCGGTAGACGTGGCGTACGATGTCTTCGCGGCGCACACCCATCTTTGCCAAATCATGATCGCTAAGGTCCTGCATCCGCTCAACGGCGTTGGTCCGGTTCTGTGCGTTCGCCAAGTTTGCGAAAAAACGCCCAAGCCCTTGCCAAATGCGCGCGGCAAACGAAGATTTAGGGTGGTTGTCGATTGTTTCGGTATAAAAAGCCATATCGGCGCTCCTATCAAAGCATGTATGCGTTGCTTGATAGATATGCCTCTGACGCTTGGGCGAAACCGCCAAGGATGCATTGCCGCGATGCAGTCAATGCATGGCGCGGTTGCTACGCCTTAGTCAGCGTTAGAGCGCGCGTCGATGGCCCGTTTAATCAGCTTATAAATCCGTGCACCAAAGTAGCCCAAGATCGCGCCGGCGATCACGCCAATGGCCGTGCCGCTGTCTAGCAACGATGCGGCAACTGCTGCAGCGATCAGTGCGGCCATAAAGGCAATCAGGCTCTTCTCGTGAGGCTCAATGGTAAAATAGCCTTCAAGGAACTTCACAACCGGACCTGCGACTGGTCCTTCGAGTTGCGGCGTGAAAAAGCCTGCAACGGCGGCAACCAAAAAACCCAGCATGATGACTTCTCCTAAAAAGTGGGGCGTTCCACGGCGCAAGCATCCTTAAAGGACAGGTAAACTGCAAGGGCAATCACAAGCCCTATGGCATCCAAGCCCACAACGGTGTAATCGGGCCACATGCCTGATAGACAATTAACAAGCCTGACAATCCGCCGCCCTGACGACTGGCATTTGCACCTGCGTGACGGCGGAATGCTCCAAGCGGTCCTGCCAGAAACAGCCCGCCATTTCGCCCGCGCGATCATTATGCCCAACCTCGTGCCGCCTGTTGTGACGTCGGCGCAAGCTGTCGCATACCGCACACGGATCATGGATGCATTGCCCCAAGGCGCTGATTTCACGCCGCTGATGACGCTTTATCTTACGGAAACGACCGACCCCGAAGATGTACGCGCCGCCCATGCCGCAGGCATCGCGACAGCAGTGAAGCTTTATCCTGCCGGGGCCACAACAAATTCCGCCTCAGGTGTGAAGGACTTTGAAAAGGTCCGCGCCGTGCTCGAGGTGATGGCCGAGATCGGCATGCCGCTTTGTGTGCACGGCGAAGTCACAGACCACGACATCGACATTTTTGACCGCGAGGCAATGTTTATTGATCGTGTCCTCAAGCCGCTGCGCAAAAAAGTGCCCGACCTGAAAATCGTGATGGAGCATGTGACCACCCAAGACGCCGTGGATTACGTGCGCGATAGTAACAAAAACCTTGCCGCCACGATCACCACCCATCACCTGATTATCAACCGCAATCATATCCTTGCGGGTGGGATCAAGCCGCATTTTTACTGCCTTCCGGTGGCCAAACGCGAGGCGCACCGCATCGCATTGGTTCAAGCTGCTGTATCTGGCGACAAACGCTTTTTCCTTGGAACCGACAGCGCGCCCCACACCGATCCGGCAAAGCTGCAAGCCTGCGGATGTGCGGGTATTTTCACAGCGCCCAACACGATGTCTTGTTTGGCGGAAGTCTTTGATGCCGCTGGTCGCATCAGCAAGGTCGAGAACTTTGCGTCGCTCAATGGCCCCCAGTTCTATGGGCTGCCTGCGAATACAAAGACCATCACGCTGACCAAGGGCGCGCCCGTGCAATACCCAAGCCACATTCAGACGGCGGACGGACCTGTGACAGTGTTTGATCCTGGGTTTGACCTGCACTGGCGTGTTGAGGAGTAGCATCTGCCGGATGCCTCCGGCGGAAGTTTATTTAGAAATAAGAAGCAATAGGCCAACAAAATGATCCCCACCTCATTCCCCACAAAAGAAGAAATGGCCCGTTTGACAGCTGGCATGCTGATTGAGATTGGCGCGATAGATTTTAACGCGACAGAGCCGTTTACCCATGCCTCTGGCAAGCAAGCCCCGACATATGTGGATTGCCGTAAGCTGATTTCATTCCCACGTATCCGCGCGACTTTGATGGACTTCATGGCTGTTTCAATCATGCGCGAAGCCGGGTTCGAAGCGTTTGACAACATCGCTGGCGGTGAAACTGCTGGTATTCCGTTTAGTGCGCTGGTCGCCGAACGTTTGGCCTTGCCGATGACGTATGTGCGCAAAAAGCCAAAGGGTTACGGGCGCAATGCGCGTATCGAAGGTGTTATGACCGAAGGGCAGCGCGTGTTGCTGGTCGAGGATCTGACAACCGATGGGGGATCAAAACTGTCCTTTGTGGATGCGATCCGTGAAACAGGTGCCAGTTGCAGCGCAACAGCCGTTATCTTTTACTATGGCATCTTCGATGGTGTCGAAGAGACTTTGGCAGAACATGGCGTGCAGTTGATCCACCTATGCACGTGGTGGGACGTCTTGGCCGAAGCCAAAGCGCGGGGTGCATACGATGCTGCGACCCTTACAGCCGTAGAGGCATATCTGAACGATCCTGCCGGCTGGGCGCCTGCGTAGGCTGCAAAGAAACTTATCCCCCGCTCTGTGCACAAGTGACTGTGAGAATCACAAGTTAACTCTGTATGTGGGGCGGGTTTTGCGTGATCCCACCTAATATGGTATGGATGATCAATGGATACCTTTATCCACAAGGTTATCCCGCTGGTTATCCCCGTTGATATCCTGATGGCTATCATCGGTGACCTACTGCTATGGGTCGTGTGGGGACCAAAATGAACGAGATTACCACTTTTAACGCGACTGGCGTTTCTGACGCCACAGCCGACGCGATGCCCCATTCAATCGAGGCAGAGCAGCAGCTTTTGGGCGCGATCCTGACCAATAATGACATCTTTGACCGTGTCGCCGCGATCATTGGTCCCAAGCATTTCTACGACCCTGTCCATGCCCGTATTTTTGAAACAGCCGCCTCGCGCATTGGCCGCAATATGTTGGCAAGCCCTGTGACCCTCAAGGCCTTCATGGAAGATGACGAGGGCCTAAAGGAACTTGGCGGACCGCCATACCTTGCCCGCCTTGCAGGTGCTGCGATTTCAGCCTTTGCCGCGCGTGACTATGCCCAGATGATCTATGATTTGGCGACCCGGCGCGAGTTGATCCGCCTTGGCCGTGACATCACCGATAAAGCCGCCAAAGTTGACGTTGAAAGCGAACCGCGCGAACAGATCGTCGAGGCCGAACAGGCGCTTTATTCATTGGCTGAACAAGGCGTGTCAGAACGGGGCTTTCAATCGTTCCTTGCCGCAGTGACCGAGGCCGTAAATGTCGCGAACACCGCGTATCAGCGCGACGGCGGATTGGCTGGTATTTCGACCGGTTTGATCGATATGGACAAGAAGCTCGGTGGTTTGCACAAGTCCGACCTTTTGATTATCGCGGGCCGGCCGTCGATGGGAAAGACCTCGCTTGCGACGAACATTGCCTACAACATTGCCAAAGCCTACCGCAAAGGTCCGATGCAAGATGGCAGTGAGGGCGCAATTGATGGCGGCGTTGTCGGGTTCTTTTCGCTCGAGATGAGCGCGGAACAGTTGGCGGGCCGTATTCTGGCCGAAGCTTCGGAAATTTCGTCTCATAAAATTCGTCAAGGCGACATGACAGAGACCGAATTCCGTCGTTTTGTCGATGCCGCCAAAAAGCTGGAATCCTGCCCGCTCTATATTGATGATACGGCCGCGATCCCTATCTCGCAGCTTGCCGCACGGGCGCGTCGCTTGAAACGGACGCATGGTTTGGATGTGTTGATCGTTGACTATCTCCAATTGGTGCGCGGCACATCTGACAACCGTGTGCAGGAAATCGGTGAAATCTCGATGGGTCTTAAGGCCATCGCGAAGGAACTGAACATCCCAGTGATCGCCCTGTCCCAGCTGTCACGTCAGGTCGAATCGCGCGAAGATAAACGCCCGCAACTGTCAGACTTGCGCGAATCTGGTTCGATTGAGCAGGACGCCGATGTTGTTATGTTTGTGTATCGTGGTGAATATTATACCGAACGTGAAAAGCCCGAAGATAACAACATGGAAGCTATCGCCGCTTGGCAGGAAAAAATGTCTAGCTTGCATGGCAAAGCAGAGGTTATCGTTGGCAAACAACGCCACGGCCCAATCGGCATGATCGAGCTGTCATTTACAGCAGAATTCACTCGATTTGGCAATTTGGTAAAGCCCTGGCAGCAAGGCGACGATACGCAATTTTAGAAAGGTAGATGTCATCAAAAAATTCGTTCTTCTTTTGTGCATGGTCGCTGGTTCAGCTACCGCACAATCCACCTCTGACACTGTTGTGAGGTTCACCGGATTTTTAGGAGACCTACGTTTTCCAGCGGCTGATGTCCGTGCAGACCTCATGGGGGCTGATCCTGATGCCCGCCAGATTGCCATTGCTATGAATGAAGCGGCGACCGCATCATTTGCCGCGTTCACAACGACACATATCAATCAGACTGTGTCATTTTTTGTCTGCGGCGAGCAGATGCAGTCCATAACAGTGCAAGCGCCGATCAACAGCGGATTTGCCATTACCGATCCTATTCCGCTGGACCGTGCCACTGCCGTGGTGGCAGCATTGAACGGGCAAGGTGACTGCCCTTAGCACCAAGAAAGCCAGCAGGCGGGTCATTGCGACTATAGATGGACTGCTAGCTCGCGTGGACGGTGTAATTTACTTGCCCGTTGCAGCCGCCCCTGCCAAAAGGTCGTTATGAGTACTGGACGCCTGATCATTGACCTTGACGCTGTTGTCGCCAATTGGCGCGCATTGGACGGGATGACAGAATGCAAGACTGCAGCCGTTGTCAAAGCTGACGGCTACGGGCTTGGTGCAGCCAACGTCGCCAAAGCATTGTTCAAAGCAGGTGTGCGGCAGTTTTTCGTAGCCGTCGCCGAAGAGGCAGTCGCAATTCGCGAAGAACTAGGCCCAAAACCTGAAATCAGCGTGTTTTCCGGCCATATGAAGGGCGACACCGATTTGATCCGTGAGCTACGGCTCACACCCATGCTCAATTCTGTAGAACAGTTGACGCAGCATCTTGAGACCCTTCCGGATCATCCTTTTGGCATTCAACTTGATACCGGCATGAACCGTTTGGGGCTGGAAATGCAGGAATGGGCCGCAGTGGCGGAACTCGCATTGGCGCAACGTCCAAAACTTGTGATGTCGCATCTCGCTTGCGCGGATGAACCTGATCACCCGATGAACCCGTACCAACTCGACCAGTTCAAAAAGATGACCGATGGCATTTCTGCGCCGCGTTCTCTGGCTGCAACAGGCGGGATTCTGTTGGGGCCAGAATATCATTTCGATCTGACCCGACCTGGCATTGGTCTTTATGGCGGCAGGCCCTTTGAACAAGCAACACCTGTCGTGGAACTGGAATTGCCCATCGTGCAAATCCGCGAAGTGGCCGAGGGCGAAGTGGTGGGCTATGCCAACGCATGGCAAGCCACGCGGCCTTCGCGCATTGCAACTGTTTCGGGTGGCTATGCTGATGGTATCACACGGATTTTATCAGATCGCGCGATGCTTTATCATGGCGACATCCCTTGCAAACTGGTCGGGCGTGTCTCGATGGATTTGCTAACTGTTGATGTCACAGACCTGCCTGATACGCCAAGCAAACTAACCCTGATCGGACCGCACCAAGGTGTTGATGATCTGGCACAAGCAGCAGGCACAATTGGCTATGAAATCCTAACGCAATTGGGTGGCCGCTATCACCGCAAGACATTTGGTAAATAGACTGCGCATGCTGAACATCCTGCGGATCGCTAACCTTTCATTGCTGATTTTGTTCCCCATTGCGTGGTTCGCGCCATTGATGCGCGCGGGCCTCTTGCCCATCTTCGGACTAAGCGAAATCAGCGTCATTTCTGGCATGCAAGCCCTTTGGGACAGCGACGTCGCCCTTGCTTTGCTGGTCACTGCGTTTGCGCTTTTTGCGCCCTACCTTAAAACGATTGGACTTGCCCTAGTTCACTTTAACTTGTTGAAAGATAAGACTTTACCGGCTCTATCTTGGATCGGAAAGCTGGCGATGGCAGATGTGTTTTTGATTGCGCTCTATATTGTAGTGATAAAAGGCGTCGGAATTGGCCGAGTCGAAACCGGTTGGGGGCTTTATATGTTCACGGCCTGCATTCTTGCTTCAATCG
>RCNC010001099.1_pt1 | contig 18674 bp, 14 predicted proteins | sample 2041301 | NCBI WGS metagenome assembly RCNC01 (sample SAMN09708231, study PRJNA481090) | Marine sediment metagenome, whole genome shotgun sequencing project. | biome: marine sediment; feature: ocean; material: sediment; isolation source: Sewage treatment plant 13A marine sediment (STP13A) ... | reverse complement strand
CTTTGAACAGCAATACAAACCAATCCTTTGGGGTGTGGTCAGAAAGCACTGGCTCTGCCGGTATCATTAAAAAAGGAGACAGGCTACAACCTATCTCAAAATTATCTAAGTCCCCCTGGCGGTGTTGCGAAACAGCTCAAAATACTCACATACTACGTGTATGCTCCGCTTTTTCGTTGTCCCGCGCCTTGCCAGAAGCACTAATCTTTATTTTGAGATAGTTTGTAGTATAGGATGATTTCATAAAGATGAACATCGAACATCGAATGAAAACGAATAAGGTATCCGTTAACAATTAAGGAGGTGGCAATGAAATTTTTAAGAGTGAACATGACGACGACAGCTATTACGGTTGAGGATGTACCCCGGGAATACAAGGGCTTGGGAGGCAGAGGTCTGACGTCCACCATGATCAACAATGACGTGTTGCCCTCCTGTGACCCACTGGGACCGGACAACAAACTTATATTTGCTCCTGGTCTTCTAACCGGAACAAAATTAGTGAATACCAGCCGGTTGTCCATTGGAGCCAAAAGCCCGCTGACCAAAGGAATAAAAGAGAGCAATGCCGGGGGAACGGTGGGAGCTTCCCTGGGAAACCTGGGGATTACCGCAATCATTGTCGAAGGCCAGGCCCGGGAGGGTGAGTATTCTATTTTAACCATTGACGCAAAAGGGGCTGCTGCACTGGAATATGCGAACCTATGCGCTGGTGGAAAAACTACTTCACGTTTATGATGAGAAAAGCAGTGTGTTGTGTATTGGGCCTGCCGGAGAATTTAGAATGGCCTCTGCCTCGATTCAGAGCTCGGATGCCGATGGCCGACCATGCAGGGCCGCGGGGCGTGGTGGTCTGGGAGCGGTCATGGGAGCCAAAGGTTTGAAAGCGATTGTCGTGAGCTCTTCTGGTAAGGATGCCGACGCTTTGGCAGATGCGGATGCATTTAAGACAGCCGCCAAGGCATTTGCAACGGCGGTACAGGCGGATCCCTTTGCCAGCCAGATACTGCCGGCCATGGGCACGGCGGCACTCACATCGATGGTGAATGGCATGGGCGCTTTTCCCAGCCGAAATGCAACCCAAGGCGTTATGGAGAATCATGAGCATATCGGCGGCGAAAAAATGGTGGCACTGATCAATGAAAGGGGCGGCAAAGTCGGTCACAGGGGCTGTTCCCAGTGTATTATTCGCTGTTCCAATGAATTTGTAGACCAGGAGGGGCAGTATGTCACCGGTTCCCTGGAATATGAAACCATCTGGGCTATGGGGGGTATGACCGACATCGATGATCTGGATACCATCGCCAGACTCGATTTTTTAGCCGATGATATCGGTCTGGACACCATGAATACCGGCGTGGCCATAGGTGTGGCCATGGACGCCGGTTATAAGGACTTTGGCGATAGTCGGGCGGCCATTGAAATGATGGAAGAAATTGCCCAGGGCACGGCGTTGGGAAAAATACTCGGAGATGGACCCGAAGCCGTCGGAAAACACTTTAATCATCATCGGGTGCCGGTAGTGAAGGGCCAGAGTATTGCGGCATACGACCCCAGAGGCATGCAAGGCAATGGTGTAACCTATGCAACCTCACCCATGGGGGCGGATCATACAGCCGGAAACTTGATCGGCAGTTATTTGACCGGCGTACTCAACCCCCTTGAGGCGGAGGGTCAAGTGGCGGCTTCCCGCGAGAGCCAGATATTTATGGCTTACCTGGACTGCACCGGACTTTGCCTTTTTGCTGCCGGCGCAATGGCAAACCCCGAGGGCGCACAGGCATTGGTGAAAATGATTAATATCAAGTGTGGTACGCAGTTAGGAGCCGATGAAGTTGTCGGTATGGGTGTCCGAACATTGACGGCCGAGCGGGAGTTCAATGCCAAAGCCGGTTTATCCAAAGAAGACGATCGATTGGCCAGGTTTTTCTACGAGGAGCCGTTGCCACCCCACAACAAAGTATTTCTCATAAGTGATGAAGATTTGGACAGTGTTCATGGTATGAATTAAGATATGATTGGATAGCGAATAGTGCTTGATGGAAATAAAGATGCAATTGAGGCTTGTCCCTATCGACTATTCATTAAAGGGCATTCTCAACTTGTAGACACCGTCTTTTAACAAAGCCTCCATGGGCAGCCCGCCTTTCTCAAAGACTTTCAGCATGCCTTTGTTCTCCTGCAGCGCTTCAGCTGTAAACCCCATTAGCCCTCGCTCCTTGGCCAGGCGGGTCAGCAAGTCGAAAAGATACTGTGCGATGCCCATGCCTTGATACTTTTCGTCCACAAAGAAGGCCAGGTCACCAAAGCTGTCTTCTTCATCTCTTCCATATCTTGCTTCAGCGATGATTATTTCCTGCCCGGGTTCATTGATCAGGGCTACTACAGACATTTCATTGTGGTAGTCGACATTGACGTATGTCTGCATTTTATTATGCGGCATGGTTGAAACAGGGAAAAAAAATCGACGATATATGGATTGCTTGGAAAATCGGTAAAAAAGGCGACGCATGGCCTCTTCGTCAGACGGTTTGATGGGTCTGAAGCGAACCAACAGATCGTTCTTCATCACGTGTTCGTGAACGGCCTCACTGGGATATAGCCGGGCGCTGTCCGAGAGAAAAATCTGATCCTGAAATATGATCTTTCTTGCTTTGGCATCTTCCACCAGTTTCTTTCTGTCATCCGGATGGGCGATGTCGATCAGTGCCTGGGCTCTTTCTCTGATGGTGCGCCATTTCAGGTTGGCAATGCCATATTCGGTTACAACGGCGTCGATGGATTCACGCATGTGAAATTGATTGCGAAGGTTTCTCATCATGACCACAATATTGGGTTTTCCCTTGGCATTTCTGCTGGGCAGGCCGATAATGTTTCGTCCACCAGGAGACATTTCGGCGCCGGCAAAAAGATCCGCGCTCTTGCCGGGCCCCGAAGTGATATCATTTTTACCCGCAGGAAAGCCTATTCGCCCCAGCAGATCCACTTTGTTTGCTTCATTGACCACCACAAAATTAGGGATGCGTCCGATCTGGATGGGATCGAAGACCTGCTCGACGCTCAGAAATTCTACAAGCGGGTTATGGTCCAGCCATTGCATCAAGGCCGGTGTCCCCAATGCGTAGGAGGCAATGGATTTCCCCCGGTACAGGGATTTACGGTAGTTGGTCACGGCCCCGCTTTTCACCAGTTCCATCATGGCGTCTGAGAAATAGGGCGTGTGTATCCCCAGGTGGTGTTTTTGGCTCAGGTGACGGCCGAGGGCTTCGAACAGCGGGCCCACCAGAAAGTTGATACAGTCTTCATCTTTTATCAGCTGGGCAATATTGGCTGCGACCTGGTCGATTACAGGTCTGACAGGTTTATGCTTGAAATAAATGGGTGGTTCGGTTGATTTTACAATAAGGTCAAAATCGGAAATGGATACAATCGTATCCCCAAAGGTAAAGGGGGTTTTGGTATTGATCTCCGCCACGACCAGTTTCGCCTTTTCCATAGCTTCTCTGGCGATGTCCACGGCTACCCCCAGGCTGCAATAGCCGGCTTCATCCGGTGGTGTGATCTGGATAAAAGCCACATCTATCGGGATCCGGTTGGACTTGATGATCTTTGGCAGTTGGGAAATTCTGGCTGGAATGAGATCAATGTTGCTGCTGACAACAGCCTCGCTGGATACCCAGCTGGAGAAAAAAGTTTTCAAGCGGTACTTCCCGTAGCCCATATCGCTCAATGACAAAAAGTTACTGTAGCTTGTCAGTTGGATGAATTCCAGGTCATTTGTATCAGGGAGCCCGGACTCGATGAGACTCTTAATGAGCGTTCGAGGCTCAGCCAGACCACTCCCGAAAAAAATGGTCATGCCAGGCTTGATATGCTGCAATACCTGTTCCGGCGATACCAGTTTGTCTTGCCAGTTACGATCCATTTTTACCTCAAAACTTGGTACGTTCCCTGAAGCGTTTGACGCAGTTGATGTCGATGTCCAGTACCCTGGCAATGTTGAACTTTGCCTCGATGCCCTTGGGCACTCCCGGTAGTGGTGTCAGGACACCGAGCCCTAAGTCAGTACGGACCTCCGTCATGACGATCGGGTCGGTTAATTCGGCAACGGCCACTCCTATTTTCTCGGCGACGTATGCTTTGGCTTCCTGAATCCTCATACCCCGGGTCATTTGCATGCGCGCTACCAGATCTCCGGCAGCCCGCATTCCGCCTATTCCCGAGGCATGCGCATGTGTAATCGCCATGGCAATCGGATCTCCGACGCCAACCTACAAACCATCCAGTCGACACAGGGTGGTCATGGCCGCCGAGGAGCGGGAAACCACATCCACCGGTGGATGATCGTTGACGGTCACGCCGCCCACACCCATACCCATGTTGGGATGGACGGGGATGCTGGTAACCTCACAGCAGGCCTTCATGTAAGTGATGGCCCTGGCCAGGTTCCAGGCCGCAGATTTGCTGGTATTGGTGTTGCAGACCGGGCCGAAGATGGTCGCACCGGCAGCCTCTGCCATCTTTACCTGCTCGTGCGGATACATGCCGGCCAAACGTTCTCCCTTGTATGTCAGTTCGCTATGCATACCAAGAACGAATTCACCGGCCATGCCAAGTTCGATACAAATATCGGGATATTTGGTCTTGAGTTTCTCGGTTGCAAGCAGGGCTGCCATGAAGTCGGCGTCACCGGCCCCGCCGGTGGTGTCTAAGTTGATTCCGTCGGCCCCCGACTCGTACATGAGGCTGGCGACGAAGACGATGTCCTTGACCAGATATTCGACCGCGGCTTCGTAAGAGTCCTGGGCCTCTTTGATTTTTCCCATGGGCATCAGCTCACCCGGGTTGGGGAAAGGGCCGTCCGGCTGGCTGTAGAGCCCCAGATTGGGCTGGGCGCCATAGAAGAGAGGAATATGAGTACCCAGAAGAGCCTGCTCAAGAATCGGCTGTTCGAAACCGGCGATGTGTTTGACGGGTTTGTAGCTGTAGTCCACGTGAGATAGTTCCATGGTATCGGCTCCCATGATTTTTTCGTAGATCTGCAGCGCCTGGATGCGATCCACGTGGACGCCTACCCTTCGAATCTTCAATGTCCCGGCATCATAGCTGAGGATGACCTCCTGGCCGGGTTCCACGCTGATAAATTTGTGGGGTGAAGAATAGATGTCGAGGAGGTAATCATACGCCTCCTTGGCCAGGGGCGTAATCTCACCGCGTTTAGCGGCATCTTCGCTACCCTCCACCAAATCAGTCATGATCTCTTTGGCGGACATCTCCACTGCTGACCCGTCGCCCATGCGGTGAAAGATTTGATCCATAACACCTCCTTTTTTTCAACGAATATTTTTTCGATAAGAATTATAGCGTCTATAGCTCACATTTCGTATTTTTTCTGACTGATCGTCGTCAGATCGATTCCGGTTAAGGAAGCTATCATGGTATCATCGAATGACACAAGAGCAACATTATCCGGTACCCGAAGTCCTTCCTCCAAAAGTGCCTCACGTATTCCCATATATATATGCTTTCTTACCGAAAATCCTCATACCCGCTTGCACGCAGGTAGACATTCATGCTGTCTTCGAGCAGCTTCACCGCCTGCGTAGAATGGGCATCTTCACCGTATTGTTTTTTGGCTCGGATGAAAATCTGCTCGACCAATGAGCCCAATTCAAGTGGCACCCCGTATTTTCGGGCATGTTTCATTGTCAACCCGAGGTCCTTGCAGGCCAGGGCCATTGAAAAACCAACGTCATAGCTTCCGTTGTAAACCAGGGGCATTTCTTTATCGATGGTATAACTATTGCCGGAACTGGCCTGAATACCCTCCAGCAGGGCTTTGGGGTCGATACCGGCTTGGTTTCCCAGCATGAAGGCTTCGCCGGCCATGATCAGATGCCCCAGTGCCAGCAGGTTTGTGATAACTTTGACAATGCTCGCACTTCCCAATGGTCCCATGAGGAGCACCTTGCCACCGATCTTGCGCAGCATGGGAAGTTGTGTGTCAAAAACATCTTTTTCACCCCCCACGAGCATGGTTATGCCACCCGCCCTGGCCAGGGTTACACCCCCGGTAAGGGGTGCTTCCAGAACCGACACACCTTTTTCGGCGGCAATTCTTCCGAGTCTCTCCACTTCTTCTGCATCGGTCGTGGACATGTCGATCCACGTACTCCCGCTGCGGATACCTGCGAACACACCCTGTTCGCTCTCCATAACGGCTTTCACCTGTGGAGGGCCGGGTAAGGAGGTAATGATGGTGTCCACTTCTCCGGCCAGCGCCTGAGGTGTGTCTGTCCATTCAGCCCCGGATGCAACCAATTTTTCGGCAGCCTTATACTTAAGATCGTGCACAATAAGATGATAGCCTTCCTTTATCAGATTAGACGCCATGACATTTCCGATACTACCCAGCCCAATCCATCCGATTTTCATTCTTTTCTCCTTTATTTTCTATAACTTATTATAGTATTTATCAAAAGAACCTTCCGGCTATACCGTTAAGGAGCATGAGACTCACTTGAAACATATTTATGACAACTCTTAAATCCCAAGAATTAAATTCAATTTGATGTTGGCTATCGTGAAATTTCCAATTTAAGTAATGATTGCTTTGGTTTCGATGTATTCGTACATGCCCTGGTCTCCCCATTCACGACCATTGCCGGACTGCCTGAAACCACCAAAAGGTGCCGCTATATTAAAATAGCTGCCCTGGATATAGCACTGTCCTGCCCGTATTTTCCTGGCGATATTGAGTGCACTGACTTTATTCTTGGCATAGACCCCGGACGCCAAACCATATACAGTGTCGTTGGCCATTTGGATGGCTTCTTCGATATCCTCATAAACAATCATACAAAGAACCGGACCGAATATTTCTTCCCGGGCTATAATCATGTCGTTGGTAACATCGGCAAAAATGGTCGGTTGTACATAGGCACCCACATTCAGGCCAGGCGGCATGTCAATACCACCGGTGATTAATCTGGCGCCTTCAGCAATACCTGTTTTGATATAATTGAGCACGGTTTGCTTTTGTGACGCCGATGCCAGGGGGCCCATGGTCACATGGGGGGCGTCTGGGTTACCGACAATATTTTCTTCGGCGACACTCTTGGCAATTGTTATCGCTTGCTCATAGTAGGGCCGGGGCACAAACATGCGTGTCAGGGCATTGCATGTTTGTCCTGTATTCAGCATGACATCTTCGACACCGTAGCGAACAGCAGCTTCAAGGTCAGCGTCTTTTGTAATGATGTATGGGGATTTACCACCGAGCTCCTGACAAACACGTTTTATTGTCGGCGCGGCGGCTTCGGCCACTTTGATGCCCGCATACGTCGAACCGGTAAAGGAGACCATATCCACATGGGGATGACTGCTAAGGAGCGGGCCGATGACACTGCCTGAACCACTCACCAGATTAAACACGCCTGCCGGCAGGTTCACGGCATCAAAAATTTCCGCCATGATAAAATCCTGCAGCGGCGTTTGTGTCGCTGGCTTGACAACCATGGTGCAGCCGGCTGCCAGTGCGGGAGCGACTTTGCCCATGAGTTGATGAAGGGGATAGTTCCACGGATTGATCAAGGCGCAAACACCCACAGGCTCCTTGCACAAAAACACACTGCCTTTTTCTTCGACTTCGTCCATCTCCGCGGCACGCTCTGCATAGGAACGCATGCCGGCGATGGAAGCTTCAAGGTGTAACCCGGCTACGAGATGACGGGGGCAGCCCATGCTGATGACATGTGCATCGATCAAATCGGCAGTGCGACGCTGCATTTCATCTGCAACGGCTTGCATGAGTGCTGCACGCTTTACCGCTGGTGTATCTGCCCATGCGTAGAAGGCCCGGTACGCTGCTGCGACGGCCGCATTCACATCTTCCCGGTTTCCGTTAGGAACGTGTGCGCATGGGCTTTCGGTGGCCGGGTTAATAATCTCGATGACATCCGTACTGTTGGATTCTACCCATTTACCGTTGATATAGAGTCTATCAAACTGTTTCATGAATATTCCTTTTGGGTCTTCTCCCAATTCGTTGGGAGAAAGGGTTCCAGACTGAAACATAAACAATATGGAGCAATCTCCCTGGACAAGCTGACGGTTGTCGGCTGTCATTTGCACTTCGTGCGACATTAGCCCTTACGGGCGTTATTTATTGTCGCTCATAGCTCATAGCTGTAAGCAAACCTAACACTAAAAACCTAACACTTAATAATTTAAAACGATTTGTTTTCTCTCATGATCTTGACGAGTTCATCTAACACCGCTTTATAGTCGTCTATGATGGCAACGTCGGAAGTTTTATTGATGGGTGCCCGAATATCTGTGTTTATAGCGACAATGAATTTACATTTTTCAATGCCGGCATAAAAAGCGGCAGCACCGGAAGCCCCCGCCACAATGCAGACATCCGCCTTTGTCATGGAACCGGAAACCCCTACCAGTCGGTGCAGGGGTGCCCAGGCACTCATGGCTACCGGACGGCTTACACCAAAATCGGCGCCAATCCTATCGGCAATCTGTTTTAGGTACTGAGTGTCTGCCTTGTTTTTCATCCCGTTGCCGCCGATGAGAAGAAACCTGGCATTTGTCAAGCTCCTTACTTGTTTTTCAGGGATCACTTTTGATGTCTTAATGAACTGATCTTCATGTAAGTGGGTCATGTCATACTCGTTTACAATCAACTTGTCCCGCATGATAATCGGATGGTTGTTGGCGCTTCCTTTGGCAAGAGAGATGCAGTAGGGCTTTTTTATCAACTTGAAGGTGCCTAAAGCGTGGTTGGCATAGACGGTCTTCCCTGCAATCAATTGCTGGCCTGAGTAATCGATTTGCTTCACCTGGACAAGGGACGAACCTCTCATCCTGAAAGCCAGGCGCACAGCCATTTCCGATCCTGCAAACCCGCTGGGAAACAGGTACAGTTGGGTCATTTCCTCCTGTTTCAGTTTTGTGAGCGCTTCAAGAATGTTTTCCGGTTGATAGCGGGTGATGCGGATGAGCTCTACAGACTCGGTGGGAACCAGGCGAAGAAGCGCATCCTTTTGCTCCTTTTCGGAATAGAAAAGAATGGTACTGCCCACGGTGTTCTCTGAATGTAAATTATCGGAAATAAAACCATTCAGTTCCCCGGCTTGCGTAGCAATATTCGTCGAGCACCCATTGAGTATCCCTTTGAATATCAAAGCTTTACCAGCCTTTCTTTCAAATATGCCTCATAAAGTTCTCTCGCTTTCTGCTTAGGTGTTTCTCCATCAATGAAAATTCCGTGTCTTTCATGGCTTATGACTTTAAGGTCGATAAGCTTCTCGGTCTCATCCGGCAGTTGAAAATCCGTGGTGGACAGGATTTCGATGGGTCGTTTACCATAAAGCATCCGGTCCTGGATCGTGGGAACCCGTATAAACGTATTGGGCACATCTCCAATAGAAAGCACACAGGGCGTTTGGATTTGCTGCTGGATCTGGCCGTCGTCTACCTGACTGGTCACCATCAGGTGGTTCTCATCGACAAGTTCAATGCCAGTTACTTGGGTGATGCATGGCCATCCCAGCATTTCCGCCACGAGCAGATGTGTTTTCGCGTTTTCAGCGATACTGGATTGTCTACCCAGAAACAGTACATCCTGGGGTGCGTGTTTGAAAACGTATTGGCTTACAATAGAAGCAATGGCCGTTGGCCGGAATCGGAAATCGTCTTGACTGTCAATGCGCACAACCTGTTTGAACCGCAGGGCATTCAGGGTTTTCAGGATGGTTGTTGCGAGGGTGCTGGCTATGGTCAGGGCTTTGAGATCTATAGACACCCTGGTTTCTTCAGATGCATCTGAAAGTCTTAGGGCTATTTCTATAGCGCTTTCATCATAGCTGTTCAGAGTGGTTTTCAAGAAGCTGGTATCGATTTGAAGGTTTTTGTCGATTACCCAATCTTCTTCGATTAGCTTGTCCAAATCAGGGGCAGCTATGAAACACACCAGGATATTCATTTATTTTTCCAACGGTATAATGGTCCCCATATTCATGATGCTGTTGGGGTCAAAAGCTCTTTTTAATGCGCTGAGGATGTAATAGGAGGATCCATATTCCTGTTCAATCCATTGCGCCCTATGTTTGCCCACGCCGTGGTGATGGCACATGGAACCACCGGCCTTGATGGTCTCTTCAACGATTATTTTTTTAATAGATAGATGGTACTTCTCAATTTCCTCCTCGGGTCCGCAGTCTACCACGTTATAGAAGTATACAAAGTAGAGGTTGGTTCCGTTGAGATAGCTGTGAGATGAGTGGGCGCCCAGGAGGGTCAGGTCGGGAATCTCGTTTTTTACCCTTTGCATGCATATGTCGTATATGTCATTGATGATACCCCAGTTTGCGGATATTTCGGTGGTATTGCAAACATTCTTCGTTTCCATAATTTCGATTTTTTCTGCAGCTAAATTGGCAGGATCCCAATTGAGGTGGGCAAACCACCTTTCGATCAGTTTCGGATCGACTTTCTCACATTCTTCATATCGGGTCACAATTTCATCGATGGCGGTGGCTGTTGCGTCTGCTAACGGTTTTGCACCTTCCGCCACAAAAATCAATACGCACTTGTCTTCGGCAAAGTGGGAGAAGTGGTAGGAGCCATCCTCGGCATCATAGAGACGAGCCACCGAAGGTCTATAACCATTGACCATGACTTCCCGGAGTATCTCGAAACCGGTTTTCATATTATCCAGGGTGTACCCCAGGAACTGGTTGTTTTCAGGGAAATATTTAAAAATTTTGACGGTGACTTCCGTGATGTAACAAAGGGTGCCTTCACTGCCGATAATAACGTGGCGGATATCAGGACCGGCCGCCCTTCGAGGGACATTTTTTATGCGTGTGATACCCCCACCCGGAAAGACAGCTTCCAGGCCCACGACCATGTCTTCAATACCGCCGTAAAGCGTTGAAAGCTGACCGATGCTTCTCGTGGCGACAAGCCCGCCCAACTGTGCCAGCGGTTTTGATTGAGGCGAATGACCGGTGGTGTATCCCTGCTCTCTTAACTGGTCGTCAAGTGCCTGAAGAGAGGCACCACATTGAACGGTTGCCTGCATGTTGTAGGTGTCTATATCAATGATCTGATTCATACCAGACCCGTCAACAACAATGGAGTTTTCCACAACCGTTTCAAGACCTCCTTCGGTTGCCGAGTGCCCGGTCCTGGGAACAACATTGACCCTGTTTTCGTTGGCGAATTTAATAACAGCCGCAACGTCCTGGGTGCTGTTCACATATACGACCGCGGCCGGCAGAGGAATTGAATAGATACCGTGGTAGGCTTCAAATCTTCTGAAACGGTCAACACTGCTCTCTTTCAGAACCTGCTCGTCTGTAACAACCCGATCTTCTCCCACAACTTTTCTAAGAGCTTCAACAATCTCTTCCCTTTTTAAGGACATGCTTGTCTCTCCTTTACGCCACCTAAATTCTATTGTTTGAAGATGGGGTACGATTTTTCCAGAATAGCATCCGTAAACCCGGTAATATGTTTGTATACTTCGTTGTTCATTCTCTCGTATAAAGCGGTGTTCTCTGCAATGGGATGAAATGTATCACGGATTCTGACCATTTTTTCAATGGCTGCCGCAAAGGTGTCATAGGCGCCCGTTGCCACAGCAGCACAGATGGCCGAACCCAGGCCCGCAGCATCCGGGAGTTCATTTCTGATGGCCGGGAGACCAAATACGTCCGAAAAAATCTGCATGAACAGATCACTCCGTGCTCCCCCGCCGGATACGATGATTTGATCAACATCAATGTCCAATTCCCTGCTCATGATATCGATATGATTTTTCATGGTCAATGCAATGGCTTCCAGCATGGAGCGGTACAGATGGGCCCTGGTATGGCGTCCGTGAAACCCGATCATGATACCCTTCTTGTATGGTTTGTCTGGTGGTGCCAGCCATTCCGGGACGGTCATCAATCCATCGCTTCCCGGCGCAACCCTTTGGGCTTCTCTGTTCAGGAGTTCTTCGGGGGAAATGCCAAGGGGCTGCGCCTGTTGCTGGACATCGTCACCGAAGAGTTTTCTCAACCAAGTGACCGTCCCCATACCATGCCGAATTCCACCGCTTTCGTATAGATAGTCGTTGGGTATAGATGCCAGATTAGAGAAGAAGGTCTTTGGATTCGTTACATTCTTTTCCCCATATACCATGCCACCAATATAAGTACCCAGGGAAACGAGGGCAGTTTTGCTTGGCAGCAGACCGGCACCTAAGGCCTCCACCGCTTTGTCATTTGCGGTTGCAACCACTGGGATTCCCGCTGGCATACCCGTTTGTTCCGCGGCTTCCCGGGTTACATACCCGAGGATAGCGCCTGGCATTTCAAGTTGAAAAAGATTTTTTAGAGGGATCTGAAAGGCCTTTATGACCTCTGGATTTTGGCTCCATTGCCAGGTGTTTTTGTCGATGGGCCACATCCCCCCATAATTAGCGGCCGTGTCCTTGAACTGGCCTGTAAAACGGTGGGTAATATATCCAGACGTCGTGGTCACATACCTGACCTGAGGATTTTCGTGTTCATAGGGACGTGATAAACGTAAGTCCATCCAGCTCAAAACTGGTGAGGCCAGGCTGCCGTCCTCTTTCAAACAGGCTCTGCAGCAACGGATGGTGCAGAGGCCAATCCCTATAATGGAGTTGATGTCACCTGGAAATTGATCCAGGGCTTCACGACTTGCCGCTACGATGGTATCCCACAAATCATCCCCCGGGTGTTCCGCTACCCCGGCTTTGGGCATGTGCATGGATTGAAGATCTTTTTTGCCTTGGCAGATAACCCGGCCCTGAAGATCAAAAATAACCACCTTTGTACTCTGGGTTCCGCCATCAAGACCGATAATAAATTCTTTTCTCATTTTCGTATTTCAGGTGTTTTTAAAAGTTAATTATCCCACATTGCTATCGAACCATGTAACCTCCGTCAACCACAAGGATATGGCCGTTTACATAGTCTGACGCTCTGCTCGCCAGAAAAATGGTCGAACCCATCAGATCCATGGTCTCCCCCCAGCGATTGGCGGGAATGTGATCCAGAACCCGTTGGCTCGTTTCAGGGTTGCTCCTGGTCTTTTCCGTAATAGCCGTTGCATAATACCCTGGTGCAATCCCGTTGACCTGAATGTTGTGTTGTGCCAGCTCATCACAATAGGCTTTGGTGAAACCTGCCAGACCATGCTTTGTAGCGGCATAGGCCGGCGACCATTGGCCCCCGAGAAACGAGAAAAGGGAACAGATATTGATAATCTTACCGCTTTTCTGAGGAATCATGAACATTGAGGCTTCATAGCTAAGTTCAAATGCGGCCGTCAAGTTGATGTTCACCATCGTGTCCCACGATTCCCTGCCAAAGTTCTCGACCGCTGCCGAAATGCAGATGCCGGCACTGTTCACCAGAATATCAATGGAACCCAAGGCCGCAACACAGGTCTTGACAACTTTTTTCGGTGCACCGTCATTGGTTATGTCGATCTTCATGAATTCAAAAGCAACGCCTTCCGCTTCAATAAGATCCTTGGTAATACCTTCGTCATCCAGAATGCTGGGTACAAAAAGGTTGGCTCCCGCCTTGGCCAGCGCCAAGGCAAATGACTGCCCAAGACCTGTATTGCCCCCGGTAACCACGGCATTTTTGCCTTTCAATGAGAAAAAATCCATACTGAAATCTTGAATACCCATCTCATCCCTTTCTTTTCTAAACGTCTATTCGTACCCCTTGTTTTGACAAGGCCTTTTTCAGGGTGACGATATCCACCTGGCTGGCGTTCACTTTCTCTTTGATGGAGAGTGCCGCCGCCACACCGGCCCCCTGTCCGGTAACGGTGCAGCACATCATCTGGCGGGTGGCAGCATGAGAAACACGGTCACCGGCAACACAGCGTCCGGCCACCAGCAGATTTTCTACTTTCCGGGGAACCATGATGCCATAGGGCACTTGGAAATATCGGCCGGTTGTGGGCAGAATGACAATCCCGTAAGCATCTAAAAATTCTGGAAACAGACCAATGGCATCGTCAAATCGTCCCTGATTTCGAACATCACCTTCTGTGAGATTGTATCTGCCGATAATTTTTCTCGATTCCCGTGCCCCTAAAGAAGAACCGAATGTCCTGAGGGTGGCTTTTTCAAAGCCCGGGGTATATTTCTTCAGGGCCCTGGCTGCCCACATGGCTTGCCTGCGTCCCTCCATTTCCCCACGTGTGAGATCACGGATGTCTGTGGAATCATAACCCAGCATATAAACAATATTCAGATACGTGGCATCTCCCTGTTCAGTGATCCGGCTCCAGGTTCCGGCGATTTCCACATCCTCTGGGATTTCACCGGCCTCTTTGGCCAGCTGAAACGGTTCGGAGAGGTACGGGCTGAACATCGTATCTTCTTTGCCCGATGTTTCAATTGCCCAGTCCTTGTATGTGGTGGGATGGGATTTTACATATGCCAGGAACCGCTCACGATCGACCCCCGCTAAAGAAAAAGTCACTGTCACGCCCAGCAATTCATTTTTGGGCGCCATCCGCCAGGGCGCACCCGCCAGATGAGCAATGTCCGCATCACCGGTGGCGTCGATTACCTGTTTTGCCAGAATAGCCTGTCGGCCGGATTTACTTTCCGTGATGATACCCTTGATGACATCTCCCTCCATCACCGTTTCCACGGCCATACAGTGAAGGATCGGCATAATGCCTGCTTCCTGAACGAGTGTGTCAGCCACGACCTTGAATAATTCCGTATGTAACGCCTGACTTTGGGACTGGGGCTCGGGATCGGTGGCGTCCATCTGTTGGGCACGCTGCTCCAGTTCGATACCGATACCATGGATATCGATGGTGCCCTCGCGGCGGTACCAGGCAATGGATTCAACACCAGCCTGGGTGATATTACCCCCGAAGCAACCGTATCGCTCCAGTAGAATCGTACTGACACCTTCTCTTGCGGCAGCAAGTGCGGCAGCAAGACCACCCGGTCCACTACCCACCACAAGCACATCCGTTTCTGCCAGAACCGGTATTTTCCGGGCGGCCTCCCGAATCTGTTTCATACCATCACCTTCACAAAATTATTATGACAAGCGGTATAATGTGGGCTTTTTCCATGCTGGTATTCTCTAAAGCACGTTTCTTTCACCGGCCCGAGTCAATTCCTGTCGCGCTTTAATCGGGCTTCAAACTCATTCAGCAGACCCATAATCGTCTCTGCGGTACTGTCGGGCAGGGCCGGGGTCTGATGACTTTCCAGAATTTCCATGGCTTTTGTATAGGCCCTTTCGGTAAGGTCTTTCCCCGCGGTGGTGTCCATCCAGACCTCTCGGGTGTTCCGGTCAAATAGGTTGACCGTCGATTGGGTTCGGGTCCGCTCAAGGGTGTGGCGATGCATGAGAAAGGTGCCACCGGGGCCGATCTCATGGATAAGATCCAGGGCCATGGTTTCGCTGTCCACGCGTACGCCCTCCAGCATTTTTTTGATATGGCAGATGCATTCATGATCCATGATCAGTTTGGCATAGTCAAAGGTAAGCCCACTGTCAATTCCACCGGCACCAAAAATCATATTTGCACCGGCCAGGGCCAGGGGCATGGCATCCAGGGTAAACTGGTAGGCGGCCTGAGCATCCGGAAGCTTTGAATCACTGACCCCCGAACCCACACGACAGGGGATGTGGTAATAGTTGCTCATCTGGGCAATGGCGGCACCCACGAGACCCCATTCAGGCGCTCCCGTTGATGCCAGACCGGTTTTCAGATCCATTATCGTACTGCATGAACCCAAGGTAACGTTGACTCCTTTTCTGGTGATCTGAGCCAGAACCAGACCAGACAGTTGTTCGGCCACGGTCTGGACGATGGTACCCGCAAGGGTGACCGGGCCGGAGCCGCCTGCCAGGGCCATGGTCATGATGTCCACATTGATACCCGCTTTAACGGCGGCAATGAGGGTTTCACAGCACTGAGTGGTCAGGGTCAGGGGGCTGGTGGTGCAGCAGGAACATGTACAGATGGGTCTTTGATGCAGCGTGTCCATACCACCGACCGCTTCCGCCGCAATTTGTACAATGATCTCCACACAGGCTCTGTTGACCATGCCGATGGTGATGTGCTTGCTGTTATGGGTAATCATGGCTTGGAAATTGTGCACAGCCTGGGCAGCCGGCAGTTGATCGCCCGGACAGACGGTACGCTGGCAGAAAGCCAGTCCTTCCAGCGCGTCGATGAGGCGGTAGACATTACAGCAGTCTTGTTTCGTGGTATTGCGATATTCGCGGGTAATGGGGTCGATTATATTGATCTGTTCCCCAAAAGTGCCGAAACCGACCCGGTTATTTCCCAGCAGAAAATCCTTTTCCGGGTCCCGCGCATAATATGTGACACTTTGGGGGGTGCTTGAAAGACTTTCGGTCACCAGCCATTCCGGGATTTTAACGATCCAGTTTTCTCCCAGCCGTGTCACAGAAGCGCCGGCACTTTGAAAACGATCGGCAGCTTCTTCAAGTTCCACGAGAACACCGGTATGTTTAAGAATATGGCAGGCGCCATGATGAAGGGCGGCCAGGTCATCACGCGTTAGAAACTTCAACCCCAGGCCGTTAAAGGAAGACACACCGGTTCTTTCGACCTGCATTTCCCATTCCTTTCGTTATCGAGCGTTAGATTGGCAGTTGCAGCAAGCTCATGACTTCTTTCCAGGATACTCTTTGTGCCCCTGTATAGTAAACCCCAATGTTGCATAAACAACTACAGCTTCACCCTCGACGCCTTGGCTCTGAAGCCCTCCGGCTTTTGCAACGTTGGGGTAAACCGGTATCAAAACCAAGAAATAAATCATTTTACATCTTCGGACGCATATTATCCGGGTCATAAGGTGATCGCAGGTGCACTTTGGCCGGGATCTTCCGGCCTTCAACCATTACCTCATATTGCCCGTCAAGAATCCATTTATCAGAGATACCGTCGTTGTTGCTCAGGTATCCGAAACCGACAGCACTTCCGATCTTGAAACCATAAGCGCCGGAAGTGATCTGGGACACCTGTTCACCATTACGATAGACGGGTTCATTCTGATACAGGAGCGGCTTCGGGTTGTCCAGCGTAAACATAACCAGTTTGCGACGCAAGCCCTTCTCTTTATGTTGCACAAGTGCCTCCCGGCCCATGAAGCCCTGCTTGTCCAATTTGACACAAAAACTAAGACCCGCCTCGTAAGGGGTGTCCTCCGGCCCGATTTCGGCTTCCCAGTGACGTAGACCGGCCTCCACCCGCAGGGAATTTACAGCTTGCATCCCCACCAGGCGAATGTCGAATTCTTTGCCGGCATCCATAACGGCATCAAACACTGCGGTTGCAAACCCCGCGGGGATGTACAGTTCCCAGCCCAATTCACCGACATAGGAAATCCGGACAGCCCAGGGTCGGGCGTATCCGACATCAATTTCTTTGGCCGTTCGGAAGGCGAAGGCCTCGTTGGAAAGATCGGCATCCGTCAACTTTGACAGCAGGTCGCGGGATTGTGGTCCCATTATTGCCAGCATGGCATACGCATGGGTCACATCGGTTATGGTAGCCCGGGCTTCGGTGGGAATACGGCGTTTGATATAATCGAAATCACGTACACCCGTGCCCAATGCGGTTACGATAAAAAAGGAATCCTCCGAAAACCGGGTTACGGTAAGATCGGATTCAAAACCGCCGTGTTCATTGAGAACCGGTGTGTAAACAACACTGCCTACGGGTGCCGCGACATCGTTGGCACATAATCGCTGTAAAACGCTTTCTGCATCCGGCCCCTGAACCAGATAATTGTGCATGGAGCTTAAATCGTACATACCCACACCATCCCTAACAGCCATATGCTCTTCGCCCTGATAGGGAAACCAGTTGGCTCGGCCCCAGTTATAGTGATGAACGGGATCGACTCCCTGGGGGGCAAACCAGTCTGCCCGCTCCCAGCCGGCAAGCATGCTGAAACAGGCACCCCTGTCGGCCAGTCGGTCGTGCAGCGGCGAACAGATGACGGGTCGTGCAGTTGTTCGCTGACGGTTGGGATAGTGATGTTCGTAGAGAATCCCCACGGATTCAACAATCCGATCGTGCAGATAGCGGGAATTCTGCTGCCAGCTGAAGTAGCGTCGGACATCCACGGGCCACAGGGTCTCTTCCGGGTAGCCCTGATCGACCCACTGTGACAGCGCACGGCCTACGCCGGCGGCACTGGCGATGCCCACCGAATTCATGCCACAGCCCACAAAGAAATTTTTGATGCCGGGTGCCGCTCCCACCATGAAGGCGTTGTCCGGCGTAAAACTTTCAGGGACAACCGACAGGTGTCGAACCTGGGCAGTCTCCAGGTCCGGAAAACGTGCTAGCCCACAGTCCATGAACACTTCAAACTGCTCCCAGTCTTCCTGCAGTTCCGTGTACATATATTTTTCCGGGATCCCTTTCATTCCCCATGGCTTGGACACCGCTTCAAAACCACCCAAAAGAATACCGCCGTTTTCACACTTAAAATAAGTCCGACCATCAAAATCGCGCACCGTGGGGAAAATCTTTTCAATACCGTCTATGGGTTTGGTAATGGCATGCATGTGCTCGGCCGCAAACAGGGGCACACTGACATTGACCATTTT
>RCNC010001836.1_pt1 | contig 18677 bp, 20 predicted proteins | sample 2041301 | NCBI WGS metagenome assembly RCNC01 (sample SAMN09708231, study PRJNA481090) | Marine sediment metagenome, whole genome shotgun sequencing project. | biome: marine sediment; feature: ocean; material: sediment; isolation source: Sewage treatment plant 13A marine sediment (STP13A) ... | reverse complement strand
CGCAATGTACTGGGGCGGCGAAACAAAGATGGCCTGTATGGAAGCCGCTGTGGGGCAGACGGCGCGAGAAGCTTATGCGCACCACATCCAACGCCTGATGGTGACGGGCAACTTTGCTCTGCTGGCGGGGATCGATCCGGGTCAGGTCTCGGACTGGTATCTGGAGGTCTATGCGGACGCGTTCGAGTGGGTCGAAGCGCCGAACGTTGTGGGGATGAGCCAGTTCGCGGATGGCGGCGTGATCGCGTCAAAACCCTACGTGTCTTCCGGAGCCTACATCAACCGCATGTCCGATTACTGCAAGGGCTGTGCCTATAAGGTGAGCCAGAAAACAGGTGAAGGGGCGTGCCCGTTCAACACGCTTTACTGGCACTTTCTGGACCGTCATCGGGAGCGGTTTTCGAATAACGCAAGGATGGGCAATATGTACCGGACATGGGACCGGATGGACGAGGAGAAGCGCGCAACAGTTCTGTCGGATGCGGATGTTGTTTTGGCGAAATTGGATGCGGGCGAGGTAGTCTAACCTAAACCTTACCAGCCTTAGGTTAATGGACCGCAGGCACGGGTTTCTTCCTTCCCCCGTGCGGAATGTGTACATTTCGCGTGTGACATAAGGTGTATTGACGGAAGGTAAGTTGCGTACTGTTCACCGCTTCAAGTTGACGTTAGGTTCCCCAATTAGAAATCGGGAGATGTCGCATGGATGATCTGAGCAACTACCGCGCCAAATCGGGGAGCCTTGTTCCTGTCTGGACGCTTGAGATACAAACGCTTCATGCGGATGTGGACCGTATTCTGGATGCTGTGATGGAAGTGCATTCTCTGGACTTTGGCAACTACCTGCGCAACGCAAGTGTGTCAGGTGTCGGATGGGAGACGTCACAGCCCAAAGAGGGGTCAACGACGACAACGCACCTCAAAGGGTTCAAGGCAGGTGGAACTGAGAGCTATCCAATCGTCGAGCTCAAGATTTCCGTTCCGCGTGACGTACGCGTACTGGAAAAGGTCATGGATGCGATCCTGTATGTGCATCAATATGAAGAGCCGGTGATCTATGTGCGCGAGGATTGGGCGAGCCGTGCGGCGTATAATCCCAAAAACGACAACCCGAACCGTTGGTGGAATAACGGGCGCGGGTTGCCAAAGAAGATTTAGACATATTGAGGCTCTAGCCGGGGATATCGGAGCTTAATGCCGCTACGACCCGCTTTGTCTCATTTGACCAAAGGCGCGACGGCTGAACCTGTTGTTTTGCCTCAAAGGGCTGTGCGCTTTTTACCTATCTTGGCTAAACAAGAGCCACCACGATGGCAGGGAATCCCACCATTCCCAAACAAATAATAGCTACCGAGATTCCCAGACCGTTGAACATGTTACTTCCTTGATTTTAAAGATTGAACTGATGATTAAGAATTAAGACTGGCACACATGCAATCAATGCGGCGGCATGCCGCACCTCGTAGATTTCGGGTATTATTCGGCGGATTCGGGTTGCCGAAGAAGGCTTAGTGACAATGGGCTGGTTTTGATCCGCCGTGGCAGCATTTGCCGAGAGTTTTGGAGAATTACCCATGTTTCTCTCGACTGTCTCGTGGCGCTTCCTCCCGATCAAATAGCCCGTAGTTCCTGATCACGTCGGCGATGCGCAAGTGGTAGTTGGTGAACATACCGCTGCGGCCTGCGGATTGGGCGGCGCGGTGTTTGGTAAGGCGGCGCCAGTCCTCGATGGCTTGCTGGTCGCGGAAGAAGGATAGGGACAGGAGCTTGTCGGGGTTTGTCAGGCTTTGAAACCGCTCGACGGAGATGAAGCCGTCAATCTCATCGACCAGTGGACGCATCAGGGCGGCCATATCCAGATAGTCGGCTTTGCGGTCCGGGTGGGGGATGACTTCGAATATGACGGCGATCATTTGTCCGGTCCGTGTGGGGCAGAGGCGAGGCGAAGGAACGTGCGGTCCTCGCGCAGCAGGAACTTCTCGGACTGGGCGAATTCATAGTTCTCGCGGCCCAATGGATCGGCGGCAAGGCGTTTGCGGTAGGCTTCATAGTCTGCCAGCGAAGGGATATTGTAGATGCCGTAGGCGAGGGTGGAAGACCCCTCATGGGGGGCATAATAGCCGACAAGATCGGCACCGCAGCGTGGGATCGCCTGACCCCAGTTGCGGGCGTATTGTTCGAACTGTGCTTTTTTGGTGGGATCAATTTGATAGCGAATGATGCAGGTGAGCATGGTTTTTCCTCATTGTTGATGCCCTTGTTTTACCTGTTGTCAGGCGTAGATGCTTCGCCTACGGTCGAAGTATGAAAGAAGGCCCTGACATTGCCCGTATTGCTGCGCTGATCGGCGATCCTGCGCGCGCGAATATGCTTGGCGCACTTATGAGCGGTAAGGCGTTCACCGCGACCGAGCTGTCGCATGAGGCGGGCGTGACCGTGCAAACAGCGAGCGCGCATCTGGCCAAGCTGGAGGCGGGCGGCCTGACGGTGGCGCGCAAATCTGGGCGGCATAAGTATATCTCGCTGGCGGGTGCCGAGGTGGCTGCTGTATTAGAGGCCCTGATGGGGTTGGCTGCAGGGCAGGGGCATTTGCGCACGCGCACGGGCCCTGCTGACAGCGCGCTGCGCGAGGCGCGCGTGTGCTACAACCATCTGGCGGGTGCGCGAGGGATTGCGATGTATGACGCGATGCTGGTGCGCGGTGATCTGGTTGAGAATGGTGAAGACGTGGAGTTGAGTGCGACGGGCGCGGAATTTGTGACGGGTTTCGGTGTGGATCTGGTGGCGCTTGAGAAGGCGCGCGCACCAGTGTGCCGGACCTGTCTGGATTGGAGCGCGCGGCGCACGCATTTGGCAGGCGGGCTGGGCCGTGCGATGCTGGTACGTATGGAGCACCTTGGCTGGGCCAAGCGCGAAATCGGTAGCCGCGTGGTGCGTTTTGCGCGCGCAGGGGGCGTTGCGTTTGAGGCGCAGTTTGGAAGCCATGGTTAGGCGGGCGGCTTGTTTGGAGCTCGCGCATCTGTAAACCTCCGGCAAAACCACAAAAAAAGAGCAGAGATACCCATGCCAGTGACGCCGCCCGACTTCCCCCATTCCACCGCCATGAACGCCTACGGGTTTTATTGCATCCCCGGGGCGTTTCGAAAACGTGAGGTGTCGCAACGGTTGCTTAAGGGCCGAGTGAACGAGCCGCGCACGCTTAGCCTGATCCAGCAGTTTGCGGGGAGTGGTGATATTGTGAGTGGGGGTGCGTTTGTGGGGGATTTCCTGCCTGCGATGTCACGTGCTCTCAAACGCGGTGCGCATCTACATTCGTTCGAGCCAAACCCGATTGGGTTTGCAGCGACGACGATGACTTTGGCGCTAAATGATCTCAAAAACGTCAAGCTATCGCCGGTGGCCGTGGGCAATGAGACGGGGGTACTGCCGCTGTTGGTGGCGGATGAAGCGGGTAGGCAGATGGGTGGCACATCGAAGATTGTGCAAGAGGCCCAAGAGGGGCGCACGGTTGATGTGGATATTGTGCGGATTGATGATCTGGTGCCGGACAGCCGGAAAGTGAGCGTGCTTCAGCTCGATATCGAGGGTTATGAATGGCCCGCGTTGGAGGGTGCAACGCAGACGATTGCGAACGGACATCCGTTGATTGTGTTGGAGACGTTGGCAGCGCAAGACCCGCACGAGATCGAAACTAAGCTGCGCGCGCTTTGCCCTGCGGGGGAGTATACGTTTATGGGCATGATGGAGCGGAACGCCTTTTATAAACCCTACAAACCACGCAAGTGATTAGAGATCAGTCGGTGGCGGTGGTTTCCGCTGCTGGCTCTACGGCTTCGGGTGCGGCAGGTTGTGCTAATGCGCCGTCATCCCACTCACCCGACGTTTGCTCACCTGTCGCGTAGGTCATTGTGCCTGTGCCTTGGCGCTTACCGTCCTTGAACATGCCGACATAGACATCGCCATTGACGTAGGTCGCGGTGCCCGTACCCTCAATCTCGCCATCCGCCCACTGCCCCTCATAGACAAAGCCGCTGGCCATTGTGATTGTGCCCGTCCCTGCGCGGCGGCCCTCAACAAACGCGCCGACATAGACGGTGCCGTCGGGATAGGTTGCGGTGCCGGTGCCGTGGCGCAGCCCTGCTTTCCAGCTTCCGACATAAGAGCGGCCATCGCCGTAGTCGAGCGTGCCTTGGCCCTCGTTGCGCGCATCTACGAATCCGCCCTCATAAACCATGCCATTGGGGTAGGTCGCGCGGCCCTGCCCCTCGATCACGCCCGCGGACCACTCGCCCACATAGGTAGAGCCGTCGGGATAGGTGATGCTGCCCGCACCTTCGGCGAGGTTATCTTTGAACAGGCCAGTTTGGACCGAGCCGTCGGGACGGCGCCCTCCGCACTGCCCGCGAGCCATTCGCCCTCGTACTTATAGCCGTCTGAGCCTGTGAACGTGCCGATACCGTGGCGTTGATCATCGAGATAGGCACCCACATAGATATCGCCCGCAACGGTGGTGGAGGTGCCAATGCCTTCGCGGCGGCCCTCAACGAGATCGCCCTCGTAGGTGTCGCCGTTGGCCTGTATAATCGCGCCCCTGCCGTTGAGTTGGCCATTGGCCCAGTTGCCCTCAAGGATGAACCCTTCGGGGTGGGTTAGTTTGCCCGCGCCCGAGCGTGCGCCATTAACCACTGTGCCTTCATAGATCGCCCCTTCGGCGTCGTTGATCACAGCCTGTCCGGTTGCTTGCCCATCGACCCAGTCGCCTTTGTACTCATAGCCGGCAGGGGTCACGAGAACCCCTTTTCCATTGCGTTTTCCATTGCGAAAGCTGCCCTCATAGCGCTCACCGTTGGCGTGAATAGCGACGCCTTGGCCCATAATAGTACCAGCTTCCCACTCCCCCTCAAAGGTGCCGCCGTCGGCCATGGTGATCTTGCCGATGCCCTCAGGCTTGCCCTTGGCAAATTCACCCTCATAGACCGAGCCGTTGGGGAAGCGCGCAATGCCGGTACCTTTGATCTCGCCCTCCACCCATTGGCCCGAATATTGGTAGCCGTTGGGCAGGGTATAGGTGCCGGCGCCATGCTGGAGCCCGTCCTTGAACGTCCCCTCATAAACGCCGCCATCATCATATTGCTTGCTGAGCACTTGGGTGTTTTGCGCAGCCGCGGCGGCGAACATCAAAGGGGTAAGAGCGGCGGCGAGCAGCAGGGTGCGAAGGGTCATGGCGGTCCTGTTCTATAGCAGTGGGCAGGGAGGCCCGACGAGTCAGCGCTCAGACTAAAGACGGCAAGCGCAAGGGGCAACGACCTTTTACCGCATGGGCCATTGCGTGCTTTCCAAGGCGGTATGATCTGCTACATCATTGCGCAGCTTTAAGAGGGTTGGACATGGCAGATCGTTTTCGCATTACATTGGGGCAGCTAAACCCGACCGTGGGTGATCTCGCGGGGAACGCCGCACAGGCTGCTGCCGCTTGGGTCGAGGGGCGCGATGCGGGGGCCGATCTGGTGGCGCTGCCGGAGATGTTTATCGCGGGCTATAACGCGCAGGATCTGGTGATGAAGCCTGCGTTCCAGCGTGATGTGATGACGCACATCGAAGGACTGGCGGCGGCCTGTGCGGACGGGCCCGCGCTGGCGATTGGTGCACCGATTGTCGAGGATGGCGCGCTTTTTAACGCGTATTTGGTGTTGAAAGGCGGCAAGATCGTGTCGCGTAGTCTCAAACACCATCTGCCCAGCGAGACGGTGTTTGACGAGGTGCGTATCTTTGATTCTGGCCCTTTGGGCGGGCCGTATTCGGTGGGCAACACGCGCATCGGTAGCCCAATTTGTGAGGATGCGTGGCATGAGGATGTGGCCGAGACCTTGGCCGAGACGGGGGCGGAGTTTTTGTTGGTGCCCAACGGCTCACCCTATCATCGGGGCAAGTTCGATACGCGGTTGAGCCATATGGTGGCGCGTGTGGTAGAGACGGAATTGCCGTTGATCTATCTTAATATGGTGGGCGGTCAGGACGACCAGATTTTTGACGGAGCAAGCTTTGGGCTGAACCCTGGGGGCAAGCTGGCGTTCCAGTTGCCTGCCTTTGATGCGGTGACACAGCATGTCGACCTCGAGCGTGGGCCTGAGGGCTGGCGCCTTGTTGAGGGCGAAAAGGTGGTGCAGGCGGGTGCTTATGCGCAGGACTACCGCGTGATGGTGCAGGGCTTGCGCGATTACATGCGCAAGACAGGATTTAAAAAGGTGCTGCTTGGGATGTCCGGCGGGATCGATTCGGCGATTGTGGCGACGATTGCGGTGGATGCGTTGGGTGCAGATAATGTGCGCTGTGTAATGTTGCCGTCTGAATATACGTCTGTGGCTTCGCTGGAGGATGCGGAGGCCTGTGCAAAGGCGCTGGGCGCGCGGTATGATTATGTACCGATCAAGGCGGGGCGCGATGCGATCACCGACACACTTGGCCCGCTGTTTGAGGGGACCAAGCCGGACTTGACGGAAGAGAATATCCAGAGCCGCCTGCGTGGTTTGCTGCTCATGGCGATGTCCAATAAATTTGGTGAAATGTTGCTGACCACCGGCAATAAGTCCGAAGTGGCCGTGGGTTATGCCACGATCTATGGCGATATGGCGGGCGGGTATAACCCCATAAAAGATTTGTATAAAATGCGGGTGTTTGAGACGTGCCGCTGGCGCAACGCCAACCATGCAGGATGGATGATGGGGCCGAAAGGTGCGGTGATCCCTGAGAATATCATCACCAAAGCGCCCTCTGCCGAGCTGCGCGATGATCAGAAAGACAGCGATAGCTTGCCCGACTATCCAGAACTGGATGCGATACTAGAGTTATTAGTCGATAAAGACGGCTCGATTGAGGAATGTGTGGCGGCGGGGTTTGACCGTGATGTGGCCAAGAAGGTCGAGCATCTGGTTTATATCTCGGAGTACAAACGCTTTCAGTCGGCACCGGGTCCGCGGCTGACGCAAGGTGCTTTCTGGCTCGACAGGCGTTATCCTATTGCCAATCGTTGGCGCGACCCGAGCTGACAATGGTGGGTTACGATGGCATTTCGGGCTATTGTACCCTGATCCCTCGAATGATGATCAAGGACTTCTCGGCGGGCATGCCGGTTCTTCGAGGACAGATGAGGCCCAACCCGTTTTAGAGCCTTTCTTGGTAGATGCACAGAGAATTGACTTGAGCCTTCAGGCTGTGCGGCCCAAGTTCGTTCAATGCGTTATATATTTTTCAGCTTGATTATGATGATGTCGCCGATGGCTTACGCTTGCGGCGCGGATAGTGACTGTATTGTCGGGGATCGCAGCTACAGGATATCGCTGCCCAGCGGCGTTGATGCGCCTGTTGGGGCGGTGGTCTGGGCGCATGGCTACCGTGGGACAGCGGCGGGGGTTATGCGCAACGGTAGCTTGCGCAAGATGGTCCACGATCAAGGGCTGGCATTGATAGCACTGCAAGGAGTGAACGGTACATGGGATTTGCCCAACGGGCCGCGCACGCCGGACAGTACGGGGGCCGCCGAATTTGCCTATATCGAGGCGGTGATTGCGGATGCCAGCGCAAAGTTCTCGGTTGATCAGGGCAAGCTCGTGGCGAGTGGGTTTAGCGCAGGCGGTATGCTGGTGTGGAACCTTGCTTGTGCGCGACCGCAGACATTTGCGGGTTTTGTACCTTATTCGGGGACGTTCTGGCTTCAACCGCAGAGCGACTGTGCCACACCTGCGATGAGCCTGATTCATGTTCACGGAGATAATGACAGCACCGTGCCGCTGGATGGGAGGCAGATCGGGCCAACACGTCAGGGCAAGGTATCAGACGCATTGGCGATGTATGCGAATTTGGGCAATTTCACCCAAACGATGCAGGCGGATGCGGAGAAGTTGCAGTGCACCAACCGCGCCAATGATTCGGGTGAGGTTCTGGAGTTTTGCCTGTTTGAGGGCGGTCATTCGTTTCGGACCGAATACCTCGGATATGCGCTGGACCGGCTGAAGTCAGCAGGCAAGCTTTAGGCGCGCCAACTGGACAAACACGCTGTCCTGTGAAAGCACGTGAGCCAACAGGAGGCTCACTATGTCTGACAAAACTATTACCCGTTTCGCCCCGTCCCCGACCGGCTGGATTCACGTAGGAAACCTGCGCACGGCGCTGATGAACTATCTGATCGCGCGCAAGGCGGGTGGTGAGTTTATCTTGCGAATTGATGATACCGATCCCAACCGTTCCAAGGAAGAATACGTCGACGGGATCAAGCGTGATCTCGACTGGCTGGGCCTGCACTGGGACCGTGTTGAGCGCCAATCTCTGCGGTTGGAAAAGTACCATGAGGCGGCAAAAGAACTTCGTGAAATGGGACGGTTTTATGAGGCGTTCGAGACGCCGACCGAGTTGGATCTCAAGCGCAAGAAACAGCTGAACATGGGTAAACCGCCGGTCTATGACCGTGCGGCGCTGAACCTGTCGGAAGACGAAAAGAACGCCCTGCGCGATGAGCGTGGCGATGGGGTGTGGCGGTTCAAACTACTGCACGAGCGGATTGTCTGGAACGACGGTATTTTGGGCGATGTAAGTATTGACGGGGCCTCTGTCTCCGATCCGGTGCTGATCCGTGGCGATGGACAGATTTTGTACACGCTGGCCTCTGTTGTGGATGATACCGAGATGGGCGTGACCCATGTTGTGCGCGGCTCTGACCACGTCACCAACACTGGTACGCAGATTCAGATCATGAATGCGTTGGGGAGCACCCCGCCATCCTTTGCGCACCACTCGCTGTTGACGGGTCCGCAGGGTGAGGCGCTTTCCAAGCGTCTTGGCACGCTGGCGCTCAAGGATTTGCGGGAGGCTGGGATTGCACCGCAGGCATTGCTGAGCCTGATGTCCCGTCTTGGATCGTCCGATCCTGTCGAGTTGCGAACGGATATGGCGGAGTTCATCGACGGGTTTGACATCACGCGCTTTGGCTCGTCCCCGACAAAGTTTGATGCGGAGGACTTGAAGCCGCTGACCGCGAAGTATCTTGCAGCTCTGCCTTTGGCCAATGTGTCAGATGATATTGCCGCTTTGGGCGTGCCTTCAGATAAGGCAGAGCAGTTCTGGGCCGTGACGCGCGAGAATATCACGACGCTGCATGATCTTAAGCCGTGGTGGGAGATGTTCAGCATGGGTGCTGAGCCTGTGATTGATGACGAGGACCGCGAGTTTATCGCTCAAGCCATGACCATGCTGCCCGAAGGGGAGTATGACGCAGACACATGGGGCAGCTTTACGGCAGCGGTCAAGGAGGCCACAGGGCGCAAGGGCAAGGGGCTGTTTATGCCGCTGCGCAAGGCGCTGACAGGTCAGGCGCATGGGCCTGATATGTCTGCTGTTCTGCCACTGTTGCAGGTGATCAAAGCACGCGGCTGAGGCCGTGATCGGATCGTGGCGGCGTCAGGCTGCCACGATCATTGCATTGCGCAGGGCCAGATGCTGGTCCACCAATGCGGTCTCCTGCCCGCTAAGCGTTTGCGCGCGGGGATAGCGGGGGATGCTCCGGTCATTCAGGATTGGCGTGTCCCAGCGGTCCGTGGTGGCAAAGAAATTCGCCACACCGGCCGCGCCGAATTCGCGCAGATACCCCTGGACCACCACATCAAGATAGCTCAGCAGAATATGGTTTTCCGCATTCTCCACCCAAGTTTCATGCGGGACGGCATAGTGGGAGACATGCGGCGCAGGTTCCAATGGGTGCTGCGCGGCCTCGCCGGATGCGATGCGGGCGTAGCCGTGTTCGCGGGCGTCCAGTGCCACCCAATCGCCGTGTGGCACTTCGGCGATGAGACCGTCGATTGCGGTCTGTGGATCAGGGATCACACTGAGGAAAGCTTGCCCGCGGTCCGAAGTAAAGACCCATGTGCGGCGCCAACCTGTCAATTGCGCGCGGGTGGCGTTTTCATAGACATGGGTGTCGCGGTTGACGAGGCTGCCATAGCCGAAAAAGCAGGGATGCATGTCGTGCCTTTGCATTATGGAAGTTTGCCCTACCTAACCATCGCGAGGGGATCGGGGCAACCATGTGGATGGTGGATTGAAAAAGCTTCAAACCTTTGGCAGAACAGATTTACGGGAGGGCCAATGCCATGAAATTTACCGAAGAACATCTGTGGTTGCGCATCGAAGATGGCGAAGCAGAAATCACAGTGGGGCTGAGTGCCTATGGCGCGGAACAGCTTGGCGAAGCCAAATTTGTCGAACTGCCTGATGAGGGAGATGTTGTCTCGGCCGATGATCCGGTTGTGGTGATTGAGGCGGACGATGACGCCGTCGATATCCTCGCGCCGCTGGACGGTGAGATCACGGAAGTGAACGAACGTCTGGTCGCTGCCCCCGAGATTATCTCGGAGGATCCGCAGGGCGATGGATGGCTCTTTAAGATAAGCGTTGATGATGCGGACGCGATGGACGAGATGATGTCCGAAGGGGCTTATCAAAAGTACATCCGTTAGAGCTTATTTCGCCTCTGATCCGGTCTCTACGATAAGGAAGTTGAAGATTTTCTTCAGCTTGCTCCATGTCGCCTTATCTGGCGCAACGAGCAGATGGCCGGTTTTGCGCGTGGCATCATAGTCGCCTCCGTCCAGCATCTCCACATGCGAACCGGCACGCGCGGCAATGAGCGCGCCTGCGGCATGATCCCATGGGTGCAGCAGTGCGGTGATGCTAAAATCCACATGTCCTTGGGCCAGCATCCGGTACTCATGGGCAGAGCAGCGCAGGGTATTCACCTGCGCAAAGCCGGGGAAAGTAGCGGCGAGCTGGGCCTGCTTCTCTTTCGGGAAGAGGTGAAGCGGGATAACACCTGACATCTCTTCAAGCGGTTTGCCGGTTGCAGCCTTCAGCGTGCGGGCAGCGCCAAAGGGGCGTTGGAGCTGCGGCGTCATCTCCTCATCTGCGACCGCCCAATCGTCGCCGACTGGATCGTAGATTAGGCCAAACACCGGTTTGCCGTAGCGCGTGGCGGCGATAATCACACCGAACACAGGCAAGCCGTGCGCAAAGTTCCAAGTGCCGTCAACGGGATCGATGTGGAAAGCGAGTTGCGCTTCTGCGATCCCGTCGAGTAGCTCCGGCTTGGCTGCAACGGCTTCTTCCCCGATGACAAGCGCGGAGGGGAAGGCAATTTGCAAGGCGCGGGTGATCATGGCCTCCGCGCGGGTATCGGCCTCCGTGACCAGATCATGCGCGTTTGATTTAGTGCGGATGTCGCCGTCTGACAGGTGGCGGAAGCGTGGCATGATCTCGGCCTTTGCGGCGCGGCGCACGATGTTGATAATCTGCGTGCGTTGGGCGGGTGTGATCGCGGGTGCCAGCGTGGCAGGCAGGTTTTGATTCTCGGTGGACTCGGTTTTGGTGTCGGACATGTGAGCGCTCCTTGTTGGGTGCATTCTACGCTGTGGGAAGTGGGAGGCAAAGGGGGGACCTGATCAGGGTTCCTCCCTTGGCAGCTATTCGCGGGCGCGCAGAACGCGGGCAGGGCGGGCCTGTAGCGCGCGGCGGGCAAAGCCGAGGCCAGCGAGTACCGTGGCTGTGATGCCACCTGCAATGATGAGCAGGGCGGAAGGCCAGATGATGATGTAGTCGGTCTCCATCACAAAGGTGCTCACGGCCCAACCACCCAGTGCACCGACAACCAGTGCGATCGCACCAGCGGCCAAACCCAGCAGAGCGGCGCGCAGGATAAAGCTGGCTGCGATCATGCGGCGTGAAGCGCCCATGGTCTTGAGCATTGCGGCCTCGTAAGTGCGTGCATCGGCGCCTGCGGCCGCTGCACCGATCAGGACGAGGAAACCGGTGAGCAGCGTCGCCGCAGCACCGTATGACGTGGCCGCAGCGAGGCCAGCAAGCACGCCAGCCACACGGTCAATCGCGTCCTTCACGCGGATGGCAGTGATGTTGGGGTACTGGCTGGCGAGATCGCGGAGAATTTGGGTCTCTGCTTCCGGCTCGGCATAGACGGTAGAGATGAAGGTGTGGGGTGCGCCAGCAAGCGCGCTTGGGTTCATAGTGAGGATAAATCCGATGCCCGCAGTGGAGAAATCGACCTCCTGAAAACTGGTAATCGTTCCGGTGATATCGCGACCAAGGACATTAATGGTAATGGTGTCGCCTATGCTCAGACCCATTTCTTCTGCTTCTTCTGCGGCAAAGCTGATTTGGGGTGGGCCAGTGTAATCTGCGGCCCACCATTCGCCTTGGGTGATGATCGCGTCAGGGTCGGGCTGGGCGGCATAGGTCAGGCCGCGGTCCCCCGACACGACCCAATGATCGCCTGCGACTTCGATTGCGGGGCGGTCGTTAATCTTGGTCACCACGCCGCGCATCATCGGTGCGCTATCGATGCGGCTCACTGCGGGATCGTCCTCAAGGCGTTTGGTGTAGCCGTCAATCTGATCTTTTTGGATATCCACAAAGAAATAGCTGGGGGCGATGTCCGGGAGGTTTCCTGCGATGGCTTGGCGCAGGTTGCCATCAATCTGGCCTACGGCAGCGAGGACCGACAGGCCGAGGCCGAGCGACAGAACAACCGCGCCCGCCCCTTCGCCCGTGCCGCCGATGGCTGCCATGGCCCAGCGGATCCGGGGGCGTCCGCGCAAGCGGTGGCTGAGTGTGCGGGCCGCGATGCGGATGAGGAAGGCAGCGAGGGCGAGTATGGCAAGCGCGCCTGCGATGCCGCCAAGGGTCCAGAGGGTGAGAAACCAGCTGCCATTGAACCAGCCCGCCATGCCGACAAGGGCCGCGATGGCGGTGGCGGTGGCAAGGATGAACGGCAGCGAGGGTAAGCGGCTCGCCCCGTCCCATGCGTCGCGAAACAGGGTCGCGGCGCGCACGCGGTCCGTGCGGGCCAGCGGCCAGAGCGTGAAGATAAAGGCGGTGAGAATGCCGTAAAGCCCAGCTTCAATTAGTGGTGCCGGGAAAATGGTGAAGGCGGTTGGGATCGGGAGGCGTGCCTCGAGGATCGGGGCGACTGCGATGGGAAGAAGCGCCCCGAGGATTACGCCAATGGTGACGCCGAGTAGGGAGAGGATGCCGATCTGTATAAAATAGGTCTGGAAGATGGTGGCGCGGTCAGCGCCGAGTGCGCGGAGTGTCGCGATTACTTCTGTCTTGCGGGAAAGGTAGCTGCGCACGGCCGCAGAGACGCCGACACCGCCGACGGCGAGGCCCGAGAGACCCACGAGGATGAGAAATGCGCTCAGCCGCTCGACAAATTGGGCCACCCCGGGGGCGCCGTTGCGGGCATCGCGCCAGCGCAGGCCACTGCCCGCGAATTGCTCTTTGGCTTCAAGTTCAAGCGCATCTATTTCGGAGCCTTCTGGCAGGGTCAGGCGGTATTTGGAGTTGAACAGAGAACCGGAGGAGAGCAGTCCGGAGCCTTCCAAGCTGTCGCGCAAAACGAGTGTGCGGGGGCCGAGGGCAAAACCGCCAGCGGCGTTGTCTGGCTCTCGCGTGATCTCCGCGCGCAGGGTGTAGGATTGCGTACCGAGGGCAAAGACGTCGCCAGTCTGAAGGCCGAGGCGGTCGATGAGGGCGCGCTCCATGACGGCACCAGGGATGTTGTTTTGTACCGCCAACGCATCGGCCAGTGGCATCTCAGGGGAGAGAATAACCGAGCCGATTAGGGGATAAAGATCATCCACGGCTTTAACTTGGGTTAGGGCGCGGTCCTCGCCCACCACTGCCATGGAGCGGAAATCGGCAATCTCGGAGACGGCGGTGGCCTGTGACTGCATCCATGCGCGCTCAGCTTGCGTGGCAAAGCGGTAGGTCAGCTCAAGCTCGGCATCCCCGCCAAGGATGGAGGCCCCCTCGCGTTCAAGACCCGCTTCGATTGCGGCGCGCACGGAGCCTACAGCAGCGATGGCGGCCACGCCGAGGGCGAGACAGGCGAGGAACAGGCGGAACCCGCGCAGACCGCCGCGCAGTTCGCGGCGGGCGAATTTGGTGGCGAGGGCAAGGCTCATGCGGTGCGGCTGCTTTTTTGTGCGTCTTCAATACGACCATCGCGCAGGGTGATCACGCGGTCACAGCGCTCAGCGAGTGCGTTCGAGTGGGTGACCAGCACCAGCGTCGAGCCGAACTGGTCGCGCAGATTGAAGAGCAGGTCCATGATCGCCTCGCCATTGGCGCTGTCCAGATTGCCTGTCGGCTCATCTGCGAGCAGGATCGCGGGGCGGGGGGCAGTGGCGCGGGCAAGGGCCACGCGCTGTTGCTCTCCTCCCGACATTTGCGCGGGGTAGTGGCCTGCACGGGGGGCGAGGCCTACGACCTCAAGCGCCTCAGCCGCGCGGTCGAACGCGTCAGCATGGCCGGCAAGTTCAAGCGGCGTCGCGACATTCTCGAGCGCGGTCATGGTTGGGATGAGGTGGAAGGACTGGAACACGATGCCCATACGGTCACGCCTGAACCGCGCAAGTGCATCCTCGTCCATAGCAGTGAGGTCCTCGCCCATAGCATGCACAGAACCGCCTGTGGCCTGCTCAAGCCCGCCCATGACCATCAACAGTGACGATTTGCCCGAACCTGAGGGGCCGATGAGGCCGATGCTTTCGCCCGCAGTGATCTCAAGCGAGATGCCATGAAGAATATCGACAGGTCCTGCATTGCCATTTAGGCGCAGGGCTGCATCTTTAAGAGAGAATATTGGATTGCTCATGGGGGCCCCTTCGGTGGCGTCCCTACGGGATATGGAGGGAATGTTGCGATGCGCAAGGCTTTGACAGGGATTCTTATGGTTTGGGCCAGTTTTGTCCAAGCGGATGAGGTGGTAATCGCGGCGCTGGGCGATAGCCTGACACAAGGGTACGGGCTGATGCAGGCGGACGGTTTTGTGCCGCAGTTGGGCGCATGGCTGGAGGGGCAGGGCGCTGATGTGCGGCTTATAAATGCGGGGGTGTCTGGCGATACCACGGCAGGTGGCTTGTCGCGCGTGGATTGGACGCTGACGCCCGACGTGAACGCGATGATTGTAGCGCTGGGGGGAAATGACCTGCTGCGCGGCCTCAGCCCCGAGCAGGCGCGTAGCAATATCGAGGGTATTTTAAAGGCAGCGAAGGCTGCGGATGTCGAAGTCCTGCTCATCGGAATGGAAGCGCCCGGGAATTTTGGAGCTGATTATAAAACGCAATTCGATGCGATTTATCCCGATCTGGCGGGCGAATATGGCTCTGGCTATCTTGAGAATTTCTTTGCCGGATTGGTGGGGGAGGGTGAAACGGCTGATCCCTCAGGGCTGCGCGAATGGTTTCAGGCAGACGGTATTCACCCTAATCCTGAAGGAGTTAAACGCATTGTGACAGCTGTCGGGCCGCTGGTGTTAGAGCTGATCGAAAACGTCGAGGCGGATGATTAAGCACTTCTGCCCTTATTTCGGGCAGGGCCGTATTTCCTAAGCTCTCAATAAATTTTACCAGTTGATAAAAAAATGGACCTGTGCCAGCGTTCTATGGAAACGTGGGATTGGCGGAGGATCAACGGATGGCAGACAAGGTATTCGAGCCTGGTGTAATGGCGGGGCGGTTGGCGCCAGAGGCTTATGATGCGCATTTTAGCGATCTGCATCCGCCATTGGATAAGCATGAGGCCATCGTCGCGGCGGACCGCTGTTATTTCTGTCATGATGCGCCGTGCATTACTGCCTGCCCCACCGATATCGACATTCCTCTGTTCATTCGACAGATCGCGACTGGTACGCCCGATGCGGCGGCCAAGACGATCCTGACCCAGAATATCATGGGTGGTATGTGCGCGCGGGTTTGCCCGACCGAGCAGCTGTGTGAAGAGGCTTGTGTGCGTGAGATGGCTGAGGGCAAGCCAGTGCTAATCGGGCAGTTGCAGCGCTTTGCAACGGATCATTTGCAGGGGCAGGGTGTACATCCGTTTACCCGCGCCGAGGTCAGCGGCAAGCGTGTGGCGGTTGTGGGTGCTGGGCCTGCGGGTTTGTCGGCGGCGCATAGGCTCGCGATGCTGGGACATGACGTTGTGGTCTATGATGCGCGGGCCAAAGCGGGTGGGCTGAACGAATACGGGATCGCGACGTATAAGACGCCGGACGGATTCGCGCAGGGTGAAGTAGATTGGCTGCTCAAGATTGGTGGCATTGCGGTTGAGACGGGTCGGGCGCTGGGCGCTGATCTGACGCTAGAAGCGCTGCGTGTGGAGTTTGATGCGGTGTTCCTTGGTATGGGTCTGGGCGGCGTGAACGCGCTGGGCGTTGAGGGCGCGGATAAGGACGGCGTGCTGGACGCGGTGGATTTTATTGCTGATTTGCGACAGACGAGTGATGTCGCGAGCGTCCCCGTGGGGCGTGATGTGGTGGTGATTGGTGGCGGCATGACAGCGATTGATGCGGCGGTGCAGTCAAAGCTGCTGGGCGCGCTGAATGTCACGCTGGTCTATCGCCGCGGGCGCGATGCTATGAATGCGAGTGTGTTCGAGCAGGATTTGGCGGCGAGTAAAGGCGTGCGGATCGTCACACATGCCACACCAAAGGCGGTGCATGGTAACGGAAGCGTTCGAGAGATCGAGTTTGACTATGTCGGCGACGATATGGTGCCTACGGGCCAGACGCTGCGCCTCGCGGCGGATCAGGTGTTCAAGGCGATTGGCCAAACGCTGGAAGGTGAAGCACTGCCCGATCTTGAAGGGCGCAAGATCGCGGTGGATGGGTCAGGGCGCACCAGCGTCAAAGATGTCTGGGCGGGGGGCGATTGTGCCTCTGGCGGCGATGACCTGACGGTGACCGCCGTCGCCGAAGGGCGTGATGCGGCGATGGATATGCATGCAGTTTTGAACGGGAGTATCTAAGATGTTTGTAATGAGCTTTGTGGCGGCGGTGCCAACAGATCAGAAAGATGCCTACCTGACCCACTGTAAGGCTGCGGCTGAAATCTTCAAATTGCATGGTGCTCTACGTGTGGTCGAGCTTTGGGGCGTCATGGTGCCGGAAGGCGTAAATACGTCCTTTCCAAGGGCGGTTGATGCGAAGGAAGGTGAGACAGTAGTGACCGGATGGCAGGAATGGCCAGATAAGGCGACATGCGATGCCAATATGGAAAAAGCGATGAGCGATCCGCGCTTTGCCGAGATGGGGGCGCTGCCATTTGATACAGGTAGGATGATCTATGCCGGTTTTGAAACTTTGGTTGACGAATAGGAGCGTACGAAATGGCTGATCTGACAACCGATTTTCTGGGGATCAAATCTCCTAATCCCTTTTGGCTGGCCTCTGCGCCGCCGACGGACAAGGAATACAATGTGCGCCGCGCGTTCGAAGCAGGATGGGGCGGAGTTGTCTGGAAGACTCTGGGCATGGAAGGTCCCCCCGTCGTGAACGTCAACGGGCCGCGGTATGGCGTGATCCATGGGGCGGACAGACGGGTGCTGGGGCTCAACAACATCGAGTTGATCACCGACCGTGATTTGCAGACCAATCTGGATGAGATCACACGGGTGAAGGCGGATTATCCGGACCGCGCGATGATTGTGAGTATCATGGTGCCGTGCGAGGAGCAGGCGTGGAAAGATATCTTGCCGAAGGTCGAGGCCACGGGTGCGGACGGGATCGAGCTGAACTTTGGATGTCCACACGGGATGAGCGAGCGGGGCATGGGTGCCGCCGTCGGGCAGGTGCCGGAATACATCGAGATGGTGACGCGCTGGTGCAAACAATATTACTCCAAGCCCGTCATCGTGAAGTTGACGCCAAACATCACGGACGTGCGCAAACCTGCAGAGGCAGCGCGGCGCGGCGGAGCGGATGCGGTAAGTTTGATCAATACGATCAACTCGATTGTCTCGGTCGATCTGGACACGATGTCACCGCACCCTAGCATTGATGGCAAGGGCACCCACGGTGGTTATTGCGGCCCTGCAGTCAAGCCGATTGCGCTGAGCATGGTCAGCGAGATTGCACGCGCACCAGCGACGGCGGGGATGCCGATCAGCGGGATTGGTGGTGTAACCACGTGGCGAGATGCGGCGGAATATATCACCATGGGCTGTGGCAATGTGCAGGTTTGCACGGCAGCGATGACTTATGGGTTCAAAGTGGTGCAGGAGATGATCAGTGGTCTGTCCGAGTGGATGGACGAGAAGGGGCATACCTCCATTGATGATTTCATGGGCGCGGCGGTACCGAACACCACCGATTGGCAGTATCTGAACCTCAACTACATCGCGAAAGCCCAAATCAATCAGGACGATTGCATCAGTTGCGGGCGGTGCTACGCGGCCTGTGAGGATACCTCGCACCAAGCGATTGCCATGTCGGAGGACCGCACATTTACCGTGATCGACGAGGAATGTGTGGCCTGTAATTTATGTGTCGAGGTCTGTCCGGTGGAGAATTGCATCACCATGGTCGAGATGCCCGTAGGCAGCACCGATCCGCGCACCGGAAAGGTTGTTGAGGACGCATACGCCAGCTGGACAACACACCCCAACAACCCGTCGGCGACAGCCGCGGAGTGAGCGGTCAGGTATCCTGCGCAGTTAAAGCAGCGTAGGAAGCCGCGAGTTGCAGAATAGGGGCTGTCGGGAGCGGATTCGGCGGCGCATAACGGTCCAGTTCTGATTGCCGGGGTGTATCTGGTGTTGGGATTTTGGCCAGCTCAACTTCT
>RCNC010002526.1_pt1 | contig 18688 bp, 19 predicted proteins | sample 2041301 | NCBI WGS metagenome assembly RCNC01 (sample SAMN09708231, study PRJNA481090) | Marine sediment metagenome, whole genome shotgun sequencing project. | biome: marine sediment; feature: ocean; material: sediment; isolation source: Sewage treatment plant 13A marine sediment (STP13A) ... | reverse complement strand
GTGCCATTATACACTCGAACATGCCCATCAATATAAAGCACACCGGTAGATTCAGGGAACATCTCCATCCAGTTACGACTCAACTCAGCTCCCCACTGGCATGCCTTGTCGTCTTGCGAGAGAAGCTGCACCTTCTCTCGCAGGGTTTTTGTCTCAGGGATACGGTCAAGACCAAGCAATTTACCCCACTCACCCGGGGAGCAGTATCGAAGAGACTCTATCGTCTTCATCCGGGCAAGCGCCATGAAACCAAGAAGTAGAAAGATGCTGTCTATCCCATAATAACCGCAGAGCAACTGAAAGTATTTCCCGGTGTGTCTCAGCAACCCTATACCGAGAAGAGCAGGAAGGGCAAGTAACACCCCTGCGTTGGCAACATCGAGGCTTCTGCAAAAAAAAGGTTCAACCGGACCGGATCTGAACAGACTTGCCAATAACCTTCCTTCTATGTCGGTGGCTCCCATCCCTATGGGCGCGGTACTATCTACAAAGCTTCTCCCACTTTTGCTGGTGCCAACGACGGGCTGACTCACTCCACTTTTATCTTTTTTTTTGTGGTTTATGCAGTTTCCCGGCCTGAACGGCCTTGCGAAGGGTATCGGCTTTTAGTGACAATTTCCTGGCTATCTCGGGAATGGAATATTCATCGTCGAGCAGTTCCTGGATCTGCGAGAGAACCGCTGGAGTTAATACTGCTGGCCCACGCTGTTTTGGTTTGGCAAAAAAGCCGGCCATGCCCTTCTCACGGTATAGTTTCACGCTACGTTTGACGCTTACTTTACTCACTCCGAAGGCACGGCAAATCTCTGATTGACTGGCGCTGCCGTTGATATACAGCTGACTGGTAAACATACGAAATGTTTTTATATCATCAACATCATGGGAAAATACCGGCAGGCTGCCATGAATATAGGTAACCGTGCCATCTTTTTTTACAAAGCCGATGTTCTGGTTAATCAAGCTCATTCCTTCCGGGAAGAGTGGCAGTTGTAACTGTGGCATGGCGGTATCCTGACGAAGTTAATATAAACGGCGTTTTGAGAGAGATTGGTATCTTATCTGAATCGTGCACTGCCGGCAACGTATCTAGAAAATAATCCCCATGTTTGCCATATTATGACTTTATCTCAAGGGCTTACGTCTGAATATTGATTGGGGTTGAAATTGTCGAGGTCAGGTTCTCTGAAGGTAGTTGAGAACAGCCCAGACTGGGTTGACCCAGTTGTTGGCGTTCGCTGGATACCGCAAATATCAGAGAACTGGCATGTTATTCTCAAAGGTGATATTGGAGGTTTTGGAGTCGGCTCTAATTTTACTTGGAACCTGCAGGGTGGATTTATCTGGGATGCAACTGACTATTTGTCACTCGTGTTTGAATACCGTGCATTGTCGGTTGATTATAGTACAGGTCAAGTAGGCACCCCAAACCGATTTGCTTATGACACAATTACCCATGGCCCCCTGTTTGGGCTAGCGTTTCGCCTGTAGCTCACACATGGAGACACCTATCGTTTTGTAGAACATTGATTTTCACTATTATGCTTGCGCTTATAACTAACGTATCTTTTGCAACCAAAGATCTCGCAAAAAATCTCAGAATCCTGTTGAGCGGCCCATAGTTTCTATACCAGTCTGAAAGTTAGGGCCGCTCATTGACTCTATTCCTGATCAGGTATTCTCAGCAACTGAGCATTGAATTTGACATCGCACGTAACAAACCACACTATTAGTCAATATTTAAACCCGTCATTTTTTTGCAAATTTCTGGTGATAGAAATAGATAAGGCAAACAAAATAACATGCACTACGTTCATTGCAGCAGGAAGCAGCCAGGCACCCAGCGTGGGTGAGATATAAAAGTAAATAATAAAAATAGTAGCCAACAATGCGATTGGGCTGAATAGTGCCATCCAGCGTGGATACAAGGTTTTACCTCGCGCCACAAGAACAATCCACAAGATGGAGACAATCAACATCGCCAGCCGCAAGGCGTTGACTAATGGTTCGTTGTGATCTCCAAAGGTTCCAAGCAATTCAGTCAACATGTGGGTTGATTCAGGAGATGCAGCGCTGGCAATTGCATGCGCAGTGAAGGCGAGATAGACCCTGCCACCCAGCCAGGCAGTACCTACAACGAAAGCATAGCCGCCAAACAGTGTAATGAACCAGCCTGCCATTACACTGCCACCACGAACAAACATCTGGCCGAGATGCCAATAGCCTGCCAAGTATAACGGAGCTGCCAGCACACTAATAAAGTGGCCGTAGGTCAGTCGTGTCTCGGAAATGCGGGCGAAGTACACATAGTTCTCCGCCTCGTAGCCACCCAATGGGGAAAATTGCAGGGTAAATTCGCCAACACCTACAAATAAGGCGCCGATTAATCCGATCCAACCGGCAAGAAGCAGCTGGTTAAAATTTATGTCGTTATTCATTGATCATTCTCAACGGTTAGTAAGCTATCAATGGCCGGGCTATCGATAATTTTCTTACGACCGTCCTGGTACGTTACACTAAGGCTTGATAATGAGGAGATATCGCCCAATCCAAAGAAAAGCTCATGGGTTTGGTCGGACCCTAAACCTTCGCTGGTATACACTTGATTCACATAGCTTTCACCACTCGTTACCTCTAGTTCAACGATGGCACCCAAAGATTCAGGTGAATCCGGCAGTCGTACCTTCAGCCAGTGATTTGAACCGCCTTGATTGATGAAGGCACGAAGTTCACTGTCGAGATTACCCAGCACCACATCGGGCCAACCATCGCCATTAAAGTCAGTAACCACCATGTTGACACCGAAACGTTCATTTGAAAGGCCGGCCATTTCCTCCACCGCTTTAAATTGACCATTGTTGTCCTGTTGCAGTAAACGTCCGGGATACAGGTCAAATAAACCGGTTTGCGCACCGGGAAAACGAATGTAATTTTGCGAAACAAGGTAATCGGCCAGAGTATCATTGTTAAAATCAAATGACACCAGGCCCCAACCAAAACCGTAGACAGCTGCATTGCGTTGCTTGGCAGTATCTTCAAACACCAGGTCGCCCTTGTTTTCTAACAAGATATAGTCTGTATTGAGCTCCTGCTCATCTCTCAAGTCGCCACGGAGCATTAATGTTGGCAGCGTCGGTCCTACATTGCTAAAATATAAATCCAGCCAGCCATCGTTGTTGATATCGCTAACGGCAATTCCCATAGGATAGCTGTTAGTTACTGGCAGCGCCAGGTCAGTGAATGTCAGGTCGCCGTTGTTTTTATAAATCGAAGGCACACCCGTGTCATGAGCGACGACCAGCTCACTATGGCCATCGTTATTCAGATCAACGAAAACAGCGAGAAAACTATTGTGTTGATGATAAAGGCCCGACTCACGAGTAATATCGGTAAACGTATTATCACCATTATTTAGCAACAAGTTGTTAATACCGCCGTAGTCCAAATCATTGAAAATGGTTTCCCCTTCCACATACTCAGGCCGTATGTAATTGGAAATATAGAGATCCACCGCTCCGTCCTTATTGATATCCCCTGCGGCAATAGATAAGGGCATCGATTTTTCATCGAGTGGAAAATCCACCTGACCACCGTGGAAATCAGTGCCGGTATTCACGTAAAAATAAACCCCCGATTCGCGCGCCACAAACAAATCAGCAAGGCCGTCACCAGTAGCATCAATCGACATAGCGCCATAGGTTGGGTCGTTATTGTCTTTGCTTATGGAGTGAGCGTGATCAGAGGTGACGAGCGCTGTGCCGTTATATGAGAGGATGGCGTCTTGCTGGCCTATGCCGCCACCGACAAAAATTTCATCAACCCCATCATTATCTACATCAATTGCAGACAAGCCCATAAATGGTAGAGCAGCCTTGAAGTCAGAAGTATGTTTAAACGAGGTATCTATTTCCTGATATCTCAGCTCGGTTTCACCTTGCTGGACTTTGGGCCCTTGCAAGGTCTTTACACCTTCTTTGCCAAGCTTAAAAAACACAATAACGCCCAGGACAACCAGTACCGCGGAAATAGCGAAGGTTTTTTTCATAATATTAATCTCTTGTAGATTCTGTTTTTCTTGACGTAACCCAGGTGGCTCCTATCAATAAACATAAGGCCAACGACAGGTAACACAATGGAATCCCATTTGCAGAGTTCGGGCAGGTACCTTCACGAAAAACTTCTATCAGGGACGCAGGCAAGGCGAAGCCTATTGCGACAGCCAACCCCGATGCAAAAACTGGGCGCGACCATGAGCGCTTTCTTTGCAGAAAAGCTAACAACATTGCGGCGTAGGCCAGAAATATAATGTAGCAGGCCGGGAATCCCATAACGCCAGGACAAGGAACACCACCAGTTATGGTCACATAAGAAAGTCGGGCGGCACCCAACAAACCAAAACAAATGGCTATAAATAATATGAATTTAGCTAATAGGTGAGCGACTGATTGTTGCATTCATAAACCTATAAATCTTTTTCTGACATTTTCACTTGGAACCATGCATGATTTTCGCTTACCGAAGAGGTTATATCTATTTTTAGCAAATAATGTGTACAGAAGGTCTCTTATCGGTCGAGGTATGATTTTAAAAATAGTAAAAAGGTACCAAAAACCAGATATATCCTTAGCTATCTCCAATATTGCATCTGTCCGAAGGTAACATCTTCCGTTTTTAATCAGCATCAGTGTGTTAAGAATTTCTTTTGATGCGTGATGTTTCTTAATGAGTGATTGAGCTACTTCTGACTGCATTGGAGAAAATGAAAAAGTACTCCTAGGGTCACGATTTATAATGAAATTAACGACACCATTGCAAAAAACACAAACCCCATCAAAGATGACTATATATCGATTGTCCATTATTTTTCTATCACTTCAGGTGAAGTTCAAAAGCCCTCTGAAACCATTCCGATATCAGACACTATAATAATTTTTCTTCTAAAAGTTTAAGAACAGGCTACCGAAAAACTTCCCGCTCATAAGGGACCCCTGAAATTATTATTTATAACTCAGAAGTGTCTAGAAAATAGGGGCGATTTATATCTCTGTGTTTGTTTAATAGAGCCCTTTTATGAACCTTGTGTATCAACCGGCATTCTTACCTTCTCCCGGAAGGTTTTCACTCTGATCTGTCGTAAATAGGGGCAGTGTATGTAAAATTTACAGATCGTAGTTATTTTAGCCTAAGGCTATAGACGTTTGTTCAAATCAATGACACAGGTATAGGGTTATGAAGTCTCTGAAGTTGCTATCAGGTATCGTCTTGATGGGTTTATTGATGACCAGTTGTTCCTCTAATAAAGATTGGCGAACGGCTAGTCGTGAATCTTCAGGAAGTGCACCTGACCCATTGAGCACCGAGGAAGCGGTAATACTTGTATACGGTGCTGATACATGGGGGTGGCGTGGCTGGTTTGCTATTCATACCTGGATTGCCACCAAGCGGACGGGTGAAGAATTTTATACAGTATATGATGTGGTCGGCTGGCGTAGTTATCGTAATAAGCCTGTTATGAGAATAGCCCGGGATATACCAGACCGCTTTTGGTATGGCGAAAAACCACGGATTCTAAAACAGCACATAGGTGCGAGGGGCGATAGTCTGATTGAGGATATAGAACAGGCAGCCCAGGATTATCCCTGGAAAAGAACCTATACTGCGTTCCCTGGACCAAATAGTAACACCTTTGTTGCCTGGATTGCCAAACAAGTACCAGAACTTGATTTACATCTTCCATTTTCTGCCATCGGCAGTAGTTATGTAAACAAAACCAACCAGTAGACTTCTTATGGTATCTATTACTGCAGGGGCCTGTCCCGCCTTCACCTTCCCCCATTATCTATTATAAAATGATTAGTGTGCGCTTACTATCCAGGACGCTAACTATGCATATTTGAAGTTTGGTATTATGAGATTTGTCTCCTTTATGCTCGCCTGTTTTTTACTGCACCCTCTCCTCGCCGGATGTGGTCCACCATATCAAAGTGACGGTGACAATCTGCTGGATAATAAATCCATACACTCTTTAATATACCATGTAGAGGGACGTGAAATTCATTATGTCGAGAGAGAAGGTGGGGGGCCAACCATTTTGTTTATTCACGGAACCCCCGGCTCATGGAAGGCGTTTAGTTACTATCTGACTGACGACGAACTTGCTTCAAAAGCGCGGCTTCTTTCAGTTGATCGACCAGGATTTGGTGGTTCGTCAGATGGCGGTATTGTAAGGAGTCTGTCTGATCAGGCAAGACTACTAAGTCCGTTATTGCTCAGGGCGCAGGGAGCTAACAAGGTGGTGCTTGTTGGACATTCCTTGGGGGCTCCCCTTGCTGCCAGGATAGCTCTTGACTACCCGGATAACATTGCCGGTCTTCTGCTCATTGCACCGTCTCTTGATCCTGCGCTGGAAAAGCCCCGCTGGTATAACCGGTTGGCGTCCTTTACGGTGGTTAAGTGGTTGGTTCCCAATGAATTGAATCGTGCCAATGTTGAGGTGATGACTCTCTCAGATGAGCTTCAGGTTATGGTTCCTCTTTGGCAATCAATCAGAGTTCCTGTAACTGTAGTCCAGGGCATGGAAGACAAACTCGTTGATCCGGCCAATATTGACTTTCTAGAGAACCATATTACTCAAGATTTGAAGTCGGTACGGATTGAAAAGAGCGGGCACTTTATTCTCTGGAAACAGCCGGACCTCATCCTTAAAGAGTTATATGCTTTGCTTGATTATAAACCTGAGTAGAATGTTGACACATCCAATGTTTCCATGGTTTGAGGTATAAAGTGGAAATCACCGTTTTACTCGGTACTTTTTGTGGTTGAAATTAAGTATCCTGTCCCCAGAATTCGTCGGAAAACAAAGAGAGATTTTGCCCTGCTTGTTTGAATAGGTCTGTCTGGGCATTTCCTGAGTCATTTTACGGTTAACCGGTCTTTACCGTCTATTTTGCTCTTGAAAAGGCATTTGTCTGCTGCTGCCAAAAGATAGTGTTTGTCGCTGGCATCCTCAGGATATGTAGCAAGCCCGAAGGAGGCTGTAATCTTTATACTGAGACCTTCTTCACCCGAGAAAAGAGCACTGCTGATTGCCTGCTTCATCATTTCTGCTTTGATGCTTGCTTTATCCTTGCCTTGGCCTGGAAGAATAACCACATATTCATCTCCCCCATAGCGAACGATGTGATCCTTCGGTTCGAGCTGATGATGAACCACCAGAGCTACTTCTCTCAGCACTTTGGTTCCGATAAGATGGCCGTAGGTATCAACGACATTCTTAAAGTTATCCATATCGAAAAATATGAGTGAAAGCTGATTGTTGTCATGGTGTTCAGGATTAAGATAGCGCTCGAGGAAATTATGCAGGAAACGGGTATTATGAAACCCGGAAACATCATCTGTGAGGCTTACAATTTCGAGTCGGTCATTAGCTTCTTCCAGGTTTTTCTGGTGCTCGACAAGTTCTCGTTTGTTCTGCTCCTGCTCATTGATATGCTTGCGAAGTTCCAGTTGGTTCATGACCTGACGTGCCAGAGCACGAAGGGCTTCTTTCTGAGTCTCGTCCAGATTGCGGGGGGTCCGGTCAATAACACACAGAGTTCCCAGCGTCTCTCCTTTTGCAGTAACAAGGGGCGAACCTGCATAAAATCTTATATTATCTTCACCAGTTACCAGTGGATTGTCAAAAAAACGTTCATCTTTGTGTGTGTCCGGTACAACTAAAATATCAGGTTCAAGGATTGCATGGGAACAGAAAGAAATATCGCGAGGTGTTTCCTCAATATCAAAGCCTATTTTGGACTTAAACCACTGTCGCTCGCTGTCAACCAAACTTATTAGGGCAACAGGAGTTTCGCTTATATGAGAAGCAATGCGTGTAATATCGTCAAATGACATTTCTGGCAAGGTGTCGAGGATATTATATTTTTGTAAGGCTTTGAGCCGTTTGGCTTCGTTTTCCGGAAAAGGTGCTTTTTTCATATTATTCACACTGTCTTGGTGGTTACATAACGGTGAGTCCGGTGGCGTGGGCTGTTCCACGTCCACTTGAAGGTCTGGGTAAAGAACTTTTAATTTGAAGCCGCTGTTTTTGGGTTTAACAGGTTCGTAAATAATCCGAGCTTGAAACGATTGACTGCCGAGCGTGATTTATTGTTTTTTTCGAAATTTGATTTGCCTTTTTCTCTGATTACTAACGTTATACCCATATTAAATATAGTCCACCGATTATTTTAAGTGAGTAGTGCTGGTGAATTTCTAAATATTATAATCACTCCTAAATAAGCTGATATTGCCCATACAAAAGTTCCAGCGGCAAAGCCAGTATAACCCGGTTGCTTCTGAACTAACGCGCTTGGGAAGAACCTTATTGTTCACATCTAATAAGATGCTTAAAATAGCAGAAGGAGAAAGTATGGCAACTGCACATCCGATTTTCAACGGGAAGAAAGCCGGAATTTCAACTATAACGGTGAAGCGGTAATCGGTGCTCTCTATAACTGCGGCGGGCTGGTGACGGAATAAGGCGCCAAAGCTGTCTGAGCGTCAGCGAGGTTTTGGTGTCGGTCGACTATAGCACGGGAAACGTAGGAAGTCCTAGCCGGTTGGCATATGATACGATTACCAATGGTCCTCTGTTCGAGCTGGCATTCCACCTGTAACTGAGAACCGGAAATTCCGTATGCTTTGAAGTGCATTGATTTGATTGTTACGTACTTGTTTATCAGCTATTGGAGAAGATTATGCTCTACAGAAAAATGCCGAAAAACGATGATGAACTCTCGATACTGGGATTTGGCTGCATGCGCCTCCCCATGAAGGACGGTGCGATTGATGAAAAAAGAGCGATTGACCAGATCCATTATGCCATCGATCAGGGAGTCAACTATTTTGATACTGCCTGGCCGTATCATTCTGGATCAAGCGAACTTCTGCTTGGGAAAGCACTTAATGGTGGCTATCGTCAGAAAGTCAAGATAGCAACCAAACTACCGACCTGGCTGATTAATAATCGAGAGGAGATGGACTCCTTTTTAAGCGCACAGCTTGAAAAACTTGGCACAGATAAAATTGACTATTACCTCGTACATACGCTTAATGGCACCTCGTGGGACAAGCTGAACTCACTGGGAGTAATAAACTTTCTTGATCAGGCAAAAAAACAAGGGCGCATCGTCAATGCAGGTTTTTCATTCCATGGTCTTCTTGCTGATTTTAAGAGAATTATTGATGATTATCCCTGGGACTTTTGCCAGATTCAATATAACTACCTTGACCAGGAACTCCAGGCTGGTACAGAAGGGTTGAAATACGCTGCTGGCAAAAATATGGGGGTTATTATCATGGAACCTCTGAGGGGCGGCAATCTTGGAATTCCAGAACCACCTGAGCCGATCAGGAAACTCTGGGATGAGTCTTCTGTAAAACGGACTCCAGTTGAGTGGGCACTTCGCTGGCTATGGAATTGTCCAGAAGTCACTGTAGTTTTGTCCGGCATGAATGAAGAGACGCATATAGAGGAGAACCTTCACATCGCCCAGACATCGTATCCAGGAAACCTCACCGGTAAAGAACTGGAGCTGGTTAACAGGGTATCGTCCAAATACATGGAGCTGATGAAGGTTGGCTGCACCGGGTGCGGCTATTGTCTCCCCTGCCCCGAAAATGTGATGATTCCAAGCTGTTTTGAGGTGTATAACAAAATGCATATGTTTGGCGAATTTGAGGCCTCAAAGTTCAGTTATGCCATCCGGATGAGTGGGGATCTGACCACTGCTGAACCAGGCTTTGCATCGCAGTGCATAGCCTGCGGTGAATGTCTGGAGAAATGTCCCCAGGGGATTCAGATTCCTGATCTATTAGCAAATGTCGCAGAGGAACTCGAAGGTCCTGAGCTGCAAGAGCGGATTGCCATGGGAGTAGCAATGCTGAAGGCTGATTCTTAAAACCTTCAGGAAAAAGATTGGCCTGCAAAATTCATCTGGTATTGAGGATTACCTGAACATTTCTTAATCTGCAATCGCATGAAGCAGGATTTGAAAGAAGTGAATTTTGAAGATTATATGGACAGTGAAAAACCACCGGTACGTCGATTCAGAGTAACCCACCGTAAGCTAAAATAACCCAAGCAGCTGTTCAAACCTGACTGGTGCTTACCTTATGCTCTGGAGAGGTAACCGTACCGCTATCCCTGCACACCGCCAAGGAAAGGAATTAACGGGGAGATTTCTTCAGCACACTCAATGCCCCTTGTTCATATTCATTAATGAGATTGAGAACATCTGCTTTTATACTGTCTCTCATGGTTCTCATTTGTTGAATTCTGTCAATTCTGCTTTCAGCGATTTTATCTGGATCTGCATGCCCCCAGTTCAATCTCAGTAATTGACCGGGAAAATCTGGACATTTCACATCTAATCGTTTTGGGCAAACGGTGATCACAATGTCATAGTGTCGCCCCATTTCGAATAGTTCGAAAACTGGGCACGGGCTCTCACAATTTGAAAGATCATATCCATCAAGTTTCATTGCTATGGTAACCATTGGATACAATGGCCCGGAATCAAATCCAGCACATTCAACACTAAAATAATCACCACCAAGATCCTTGAGATAGGTGCTGGCAATCAGGTTTTTGCCGAACTTCTGTTCAGAAACAATGAGTACGTCTAACATGACTGACTTTTCATTTAAAATGAGAATAACACTAACTTGTACAAGACTATCTTATTGGATAAACGGTTCTCTCATAGTGACAAACTCTTCAGCACTGCTGGGGTGAATGCCTATGGTACGGTCAAAGTCGGTCTTGGTAGCACCGGTTTTCAGGGCCACGGCAAATCCCTGCAGAATTTCTCCGGCATCCGGCCCCACCATATGCACACCCAACACCCGGTCGGTGGTACCATCTACCACGAGTTTCATAAGTGTCTGTTCATCAACCCTGCCAAGAGAATATTTCATTGGTCGGAAAACCGACTTGAAAATGACAACGTTGTCATTTTTTTCCCGGGCCTGAGCCTCAGACAAACCTACCGTTCCGAGTGGCGGCTGGCTGAAGATTGTCGTGGGGATGTTGGAGTAATCCATCCTGCGATCTTCTCCGCCAAAATGATTCGCTGCAAAGATGCGGCCCTCATTGATGGCAACTGGAGTCAGATTGATTCTGTTGGTTACATCACCTATGGCATAAATATTTTTAATTGAAGTCTGCATTCGATCATCAACTTTAATGGCACCTGTATCGTTTATCGACACCCCAATTTTACTGAGTCCCAGGCCGCTGGAGTTGGGCTTACGTCCGGTGGCAAAGAGAACCTGATCAAAGGTTTTGCTGTCACATTCCTCGCAGAAAACACGTAGACCATCAGTTGATTTATCAATCCTTTCAACGCTGGAAGCGCATTTAATTATGATCCCTTTTTTTACCTGTTCAGCCCGTAGATGTTCGGCAAGATCTGTATCGAAACCACGCAATAGACGAGCAGATCGTGCAATCAGGGTAATCTCCACACCAAGTCCCTGGAAAATACTGGCAAATTCCAGGGCAATATAGCCGCCACCAATAATCGCCATCTTCTTGGGCAGCTTCTCGAGTAAAAAGGCGTCATCTGAGACAATTGCATGTTCACGGCCCAGAAAATCCGGTAAAAAAGGGGTACCGCCAGTGGCGACCATAAACCGGTCGGCAGTGATTTTCTGATTTCCAACCTGCACGGTTTTTGCGTCGATGAAACGGGCTGAATTCTGGTAAACGTGCACGTTGAATTTTTCTAGAAGACCATCATAGATGCCGTTGAGCCGGCGAAGCTCTGCCTGGACCCCATTACGCAATTCAGCCCAGTCAAATGATGCTCCTCTGCAGCTCCAACCCAGGCTTTCGGCGTTGCACAGGTCTTCTGCAGCGTGCGATGCATACATCAGGAGCTTTTTCGGCACACATCCGCGATTCACGCATGTACCACCCAGTCGATCAGACTCTGCGAGGCCAACCTTAGCCCCCAGTGCTGCAGACGTTCTCGCACAGGCAACTCCGCCTGAGCCACCTCCAATTACAAACAGATCATAATGCGGCATAATCTTTCTCTCAGTTTGAAGCAAGGCAAGCTTCTATCTTAAACGTGTTCTAGCGCTCATAAATCTCGTTGTTTGTTTCAGTATGTCCCGAAAAATCCCTATAATATACCAATAACACTATAAATTAAAGAAATGTTGTTTCATTATTTTTATAACAGATTATAAGAATAAGCATTCTCGCTTAAAAGGATTATTTTTTTTATCAGTACTATAGGAGCTGGGCGCAGGATTGACAGACACATCCTGCGTTGCAGCGTTCCGCTGAAACGGCTGCTTAAACCTTTTTATATAATAATTGTGTGATGTTAATTTGATTTCCGTTCAGCGTTTTTCCTGCACGAGTCTCTTTACGTAATTGCTTCCATGCTGAAAAAAGCCCAGAGAAGTGATTCGGATCATGATGGCGAAAGATAGTAGTATCTTCTGATCCAAAACAACCATAGATACCAAGTTTATTTTGTTCATATCTGTCAACGTAATGAGCATTTTCAGAAGTCAGATAATCGCTAATATACAGATAGGCGTGCCTGGCTGTCTGCTTCTCGATAATATTCTTTAGAACCATTTGATTTTCCGGCTCCGGACAGGAAGTAAATAGAGCAAAACAGACAACTAAACCATATTTTTGATTCAGGGTGTCTTTTTCCCTGAATGTGTATGTTGGGCCTGCATTTTCTTTAACAGCTCGTGAGATCATTGACTTGCTGGGATCATAGCCAATGATTTTTGTATACCCCGTATCAAACATTTGTTTTGTTACCCGACCATAACCGCAGCCAAGATCTAATACCCATGAATCCAAAGGAACGTTTTCTATCCAACCTGGTGTCAGTTCATGGGTAAATTTCTTATTTGCCCCTTCCTGCTCCCAATAGTTAGAATTGATCATTGCTCAGTGACTGCTAGTATACAGTTCCCAAGCCGGGGATCAGACGGGTTGGTCTAGGACCGTTGAAACCTAACCTAAAAAAGACACTATCCTGATTATTTCTGATGAAAAATATCAAAAGAAGTGTCTTTCTCAACATACGCTTTGCACACTTCACTGTCTGGGGCGGAAATCCTAAAATCATTGTTGATCTTGCAGAGCCAGACCTGTCTCCCATCCTTTTTTTTGTAGAGGTGCAGACAATTGCCGCAACAGACACCTTCTGATTTTTTTTGTTCTGTTTTTTTAATCGGATTAGATGCTGTCACTTGGTCACTCCCCTCGACACCATATAGAAAAATTTAATCTGTCTCCCCTTGCAAAATCGAGAAGCTGAAGATTAGTGGCAATCAGCGTCCCACTTGGCACACCAAATCAAAGTTACACTCTAACAAATCTTGCTTTATCACAGCTACATATGTGCATGTGTGCTGTATTGTTAGTTAGAAGAAATATTTATACCATTTGAGATTAACATGAGTCAAAATTTTTGCAATAGTAAGAAAAAAGGGTGGTTTTGATAGTGAATATTATCAATTGGAACCTATAAAAAGGGGACAGATCTATTTATTTGTTGCCTTGCCTGGCTCTATGAGATATTGAGTAGGTATGTCACGAAAAGCAAGAGTAATAATACCCAATACCCCGCATCATATTATGCAGCGAGGACATAACCGTCAGGTTGTGTTTTCCTCTGAAGAAGAATTTCAATATTACAGAGAAAATTTAATTGAGTTTAAAAAGCAGTTTGGCTGTAAGGTCTACGCTTATTGTCTTATGACCAATCATGTTCACCTGATCGTCAACCCAGGAAAGAACCCTGAAGCACTCTCCCTGTTGATGAAACGATTAGCTGGACGCCAGACTCGCTATGTCAACAAATTAGAGGAACGTTCCGGCAGTCTTTGGGAAGGTCGCTTTAAATCGAGTATCATCTCGAGCAAGGAATATCTGCTCGCCTGTTGTCGTTATATTGAACTCAATCCATTACGTGCCGGGTTGGTAAATGATCCTAAAGATTACCTTTGGTCAGGCTATAATAGCAAGGTTGAAGGTATAGTTGATAAGGTCTTAGATCTTGATTCCAATTATAGAGCTTTAGGTAATACCCAGAAAGAGCGGCAGTCAGCATACAAAGAGTATGTGACAGAGACGATTCCTGATGAAGAGCTGCAACTTATCCGTGGAGCTATACAGCGAAACCAATTGACGGGTAGCGATAGATTCCGCATGCAATTAGAGAAGAAGCATGAAGTACAAATATTCAATCGTGGGCGGGGCCGACCGAAGAAAGCTAAAAATTAAATCTGTCCCTTATTTCTTACGATCATCCAAGATACTTTCCGAACGATTTCCACCGGAAATCATTACCGAACCGTCTCGCCCAACCTTCCAATGCTTAAAAGCGTTCCTTTTGCAATCTTAACAATTTAAGAATAAACACCATTTGACAATTCTTCATGAATATCCCCGATCTGATTGGCTTGGCTGAGTATCCTGTGAACTCAAGATTGGCGGCTCAAGCCTTTAATAACCTGCAGTTTCGTTCAACCTAGATTGTTGGGGAAAATACGTTGTAACTTTCCTGTTTGAGTAGTAAAGGCGTTGATGAGGTCACCGTCAGAATAACTTTGGGTGGAGAATTTGTTTTGAGTGTCATTGTTTTTGAGAGTCTTTTGCCTGTAATAATAGTCATTGCCGTCGGACTTTTCTTACGCGAATTTAAAATTGTCTCGAAAGAGAACTGGCTGGGTATAGAATTATTAAGCTACTGGCTATTATTCCCGATACTGGTGATGTTTTCCCTGCTCAAAATGGATTTCAGCACGATCAGTCTGGGCTCAATCATCAAGAGTTATTTACTCGCAGTTTTAGTGCAGCTGCTCATCATTTGGATGCTCAGGAAACCGCTCAAAAAGTTCCTGGGCGTCAACGGCAGATCTTTCAGCACAATCTTTCAGACCTCAACACGTTGGAACGCTTTTATCGCATTGGCGATAGCAAATAATTTTGCAGGTGATCAAGGATTAGCGATCGTTGCCTTGATAATGGCAGTAACCCTGCCCGTTCTGAATGTTGTCAACATTGTCGTTTTAACACTCTGCTGTTCAGACACCAAACCCACCGTTTCAGCAACAGTAATGAATACTCTCAAGGTTCCAATTATTTGGGGAGCATTGTTTGGTCTATCACTCAACCTGGCTCAAGTGCCAATATATGAGCCGCTCGTAGTCAGCTTTGACATCATTGGACGAGCTGGGCTGGGAGTTGGTCTTTTAACCGTCGGAGCAGGCCTCCACCTAAGGGCCATGGTCAGACCAAAAATCACCGTACTGGTTGGATTTACTGCAAAATTGATCCTGTTCCCACTGTTAGTGTTCATCAGCTGCATGATATTTCAGGTGAGCGGTCTGGCGCTCCAAATTTCAATAATATCGGCCTCAGTTGCAACCGCCATGAATGGTTATGTGTTAGCGCGGCAAATGGGCGGTGATGCGGACTTGTATGCCACCACTGCCTCCCTGCAAGTCGTGGGTTCGATGTTCAGTATTCCGATCATGTTATGGCTGATATCAGGTTCTGTGTAATATGCCAAACAATTAATCAAAGACTCTACTTTCCGACCATATTGGTCAACACTTTCTTCCCTTCAGAACTCAATCCCAGACTCTCGATTTCATTTATCAACTGCTCTTTTGTGCCATGTCTCCCCGCATACCCATTCAGGCGGGCAACGGCGGTGGAATAAACAAAGTCCTGATGCTGCGGATATATAAGCAACATTTCATTTTTCAAGCCATTATGATTCTTCAGGGTAAACTTCTGGTGGTAATCTTCTGCCATGGTAAAGGATCGAATCGGCACTACTTCGGTCTTGACGGTGCTGCCGTTTTTCTGCTCCAAGGCAGTTTTGGAAGCCATTGCCAGCTCGCGTTGCTGGTCATTATGGAAAAAGACTGCTTTCATGTATTGCCGCGACCCGGTCCACCCGGTTGGCTTGTGGCTTTTCCAGAAAATATCGAGCAGCTGGTCATAGGTGATGAGCTCAGGATCATAATCCACCTGTACCGTCTCTGTGTGATCTCCAATATTTCTGTAGGTCGGTGAATCCTTTTCGCCGCCAGCATATCCGACACGAGTACGAATCACGCCTTTGATTATCCCAAACTGGGATTCGATTCCCCAAAATCAGCCCAGCCCGAAAGACGCTGTTTGAAAATTGGCTGATACGGTTGCATCAATTGGTGGAATCGCATGAGATTCGGTTTTATAGGCAATGTCCATGGAGCTCTCCTTTGTCTTGGAACTTTTGTTTGTTTGTGTCGCTGCCATTATAGTGCCGCCCATGAAAAACAGCAGCATACCCAGCAAGAGTAAACAGCGGATGATATTGATACAGTATCTTTTTCTCATCTCGGTTATCCTCCTCTCCGGTTTGAAGAAATAGAATAAAGAATTTTCTTTCAAGACGGTCACTTACTGGGAACCCTGCTGAACAACCTTACTGGAAAACAATTCAAGATATTCGTCATATCCATCCTGCTTAAGCTCTTCAACAGGAATAAACCGAAGTGATGCGGAGTTGATGCAGTACCTGAGCCCGGTTGGTTGTGGACCATCGTTAAAGAGGTGTCCGAGATGTGAGTCGCCTTCAGAGCTGCGCACCTCTATACGTTTCATAAAGAACGAATTGTCCTCTATCTCGTTAATATTATTGTTTATCAATGGCTTTGTAAAACTGGGCCAGCCGGTTTTTGAATCATACTTATCCGTTGAGCTGAATAGTGGCTCTCCGGAAACCACATCAACATAGATTCCATCACGTTTATTATTCCAATATTCGTTTCGAAAAGCCGGTTCAGTGCCATCTTCCTGAGTAACCTGATACTGCAGCGGGGTCAGTCTTTTTTTCAAATCATTGCTGCTCATGGTTTTTTCCTCTTTCTGCTCCTTCCATACTTTATCCAAAAAGGAATCTCTACCGGACCGTGAACGGTAATATTTGTATTTGAGAGAGCTTTTTTTATAATAGTCCTGATGGTACTCCTCCGCCGGATAGAATTCTACTGCCGGGAGGATTGGCGTAACTATGGGCTTGTCAAACAAGCCACTTTCGGCGAGAGCCTTCTTCGACGCCATAGCAAGGCCCTGCTGCTCGTCATTGTGAAAGAAAATTGCCGTACTGTAGGCATGTCCACGATCCACAAACTGCCCACCCGGATCAGTGGGGTCTACCTGCATCCAGTACACATCAAGCAATTCTTGATAGCTGACTTTTTCAGGATTAAAGACGATCTGGACTACTTCAATGTGCCCCCCGCGCATGTAATCATTATAATTCGGATTTTCCGTTGTACCGCCCGAATAACCGGAAACAACTGCGCTTACGCCGTCGAGTTGTTCAAAGGGCTTCTCCATGCACCAGAAACAGCCGCCGGCAAATGTTGCTCTTTGCCCTGTTTCATCCTGCATTGCGGGAGAATTTTCAGGGTTGGAAGCTGGGCTCATATTTTTTGCCACAACCGTTCCGACTGTAGCAAGCGCAAAACAGCTTATTATTATCAGTAGCGTTTTCATTCTTTACCTCTTTTAATCTTACCAGTTCATTCTATCTGGTGTCTTTGTCCTTCTGCGGATTATCTCGTTGAGGAGTCGTGCGAATATAGGTTCCTGATTCTTTCAGAAGATCCTCCATACGATCCACATTGGTCTGTGCAGGATCGAAAACGACCCGGTTAATTTCACTCATATTTTGCCAGCCCTTCTCTACGTTTACTACCCCTGGCTGCCCATCCAGAGCAGCTTTACCGATATCATATCAGCCAACCACAAAGGTTGCTTCAGACAATGGCGAATCAGAAGAGCTTGAGGATAAAGCAGGGAATAGAAAAAATCCCGTCAACAGCAGCGCCAGTGTTACTCCAAGCCATTTCATCTTATACCTCCACAATTCTATTTTTTTTACTAAGACTGAAAATCTGCCGTTCCTTCTCAGAACAACGATAAGCCCTTTTGCTTTCATTTCATTATTTTTTGGTACTCTTCATCGGTTTTCCCATGTCCGTTTTCATGGCATCTTCCATGCCAGCCTTAATGCTTTTGAGATTTTCATTACCGTTCCTCCTTGAGATTTCGTTGTGATCTGACAAGAGGCTCTTTCCTCTTATGAGCAACGGTAGGTACTGTATGTAAAGAGCAGTTAAAGGGAATGTAAAGATTAGGTAAAGAAGAGAAGAAAAAGAGGCGTAATTCAGCTGGGAAGAACAAACCAGATATGGGTTTCACCAACCAAACTTTGCGCTCCGACACTGCCGCCATGGGCTTCAATGAGTTCCCGGGTAATGGCAAGCCCAATTCCGGCGCCTCCGGCCGCCCCCCTTGCGCGGGAACGATCGGCACGAAAGAACCTTTCGAAAATGTAGGGCAGATCGGCCTTCGAAATACCATTTCCACTGTTTTGAAAATCGACCTTGATCCCTTCGGCCAGAGTCGCAACCGAGATTATTACACTGCCTGATTCCGGAGTGTATTTCCAACAATTTTCAATAAGGTTCCGTAATGCCTGCAGGAGCTTATCCCGATCAGCTGAGACGCTCGGCACCTCGGAGGGAAAACGTGTCTCCAGGGTTATTTGTTTTGCCTGGAAGTTGGGCAGATTCAGATCTACCATCTGGTTGATAAGGTCGGGGA
>RCNC010001020.1_pt1 | contig 18688 bp, 20 predicted proteins | sample 2041301 | NCBI WGS metagenome assembly RCNC01 (sample SAMN09708231, study PRJNA481090) | Marine sediment metagenome, whole genome shotgun sequencing project. | biome: marine sediment; feature: ocean; material: sediment; isolation source: Sewage treatment plant 13A marine sediment (STP13A) ... | reverse complement strand
AGGTCGAATCAGACAGTTATGTGCTAGAAAACAGCTATTTTCTGGACGTCCCCCAACTTCGTGGATCAACGCTTCAGGTGCGTCAGGGCGACAGGCGTGTGGAACGGCGCATGATCTCGCTGATGCGGGCCGCTGGCGGCATGCCAATGTGAGACGGCCAGGATTGCCGATGGCCGACGCTACCAAGCCAGCACAACAAGTGGAACCTCTGCGGTTCGCAGACACGCATCACAAATCCAGCTTTCGGACTTTGGCGCCGCCCCCCCAAAAAAAGGGCGCTCCAAAGAGCGCCCTTTTCCAATGTATGAATGACAAACTTAACGCTTGGAAAACTGGAAGCTCTTCCGCGCTTTGGCTTTACCGTATTTCTTGCGTTCCACAACACGGCTGTCGCGCGTCAGGAAGCCGGCGGCTTTCAATGCGCCGCGCAAGGACGGGTCATAAAATTGCAGCGCTTTGGAAATGCCGTGCTTGACCGCACCGGCCTGACCGGAAAGACCGCCGCCTTTGACCGTCGCGTTCACGTCAAACTGGTCTTCTGTGCCAGAAATTGTAAACGGTTGGCGTAGGATCATTTGCAGCACTGGGCGGGCAAAATAGGCTTTGATCTCTTTACCGTTCACGGTGACTTTTCCTGAACCCGGTTTGATCCAGACGCGGGCAACCGCATCTTTCCGTTTCCCGGTTGCATAAGAACGACCCAGTTCGTCACGGATCTGTTCGCGGGGTTCTGCCAGTGACACGGCGGCGGGGGATGCTTCCAGACCTGCAACGGTGTTCAGGTCTTCGAGTGTGTTGATCTCATCAGCCATATCTATCAGCTCCGGGTGTTTTTGCTGTTCATGGACTTAACGTCCAGAACATCGGGGCTTTGCGCCTCGTGTGGGTGCTCTGTGCCAGCGTAGACGCGCAGGTTTGTCATCTGCGTGCGTGACAGGCGATTGCCCGGCAACATGCGCTTGACCGCCTGCATAACGACACGCTCAGGGTATTTGCCCTCAAGGATCTCGCCAGTTGTGCGCGATTTGATGCCGCCAGGATGGCCGGTGTGCCAATAGTTTGGCTTTTCGCGCTTGTTGCCCGTCACCTGCACCTTTTCGGCGTTGATGATGATCACGTTGTCACCCATATCCATGTGTGGCGTGAAGGACGGCTTATGCTTGCCCCGAAGGCGCATGGCGATGATCGACGCAAGACGGCCCAGAACAACGCCTTCTGCGTCGATCAGGATCCATTTCTTGTCGATATCTGCCGGTGTTGCAGAAAAGGTTTTCATGTCAGGTCAGTCCTGTTTGAGTGGAAAGACCGCCCGGTTCAAAGCGGCCTGCATTCGATTGGGCGGTTATATCCGAGCGGAAAATGCGGTCAAGGCGTGTTTTTCCGAAATACATTAACTAAATCAATATCTTACAATTAAGGTATTAATATACCCCACTCATTTAGCGCTTCGGAGGGATAGAATAGGTCATCGACGCACGTGCCACCGGGGCCTCCATGCCTTCTGAGTACAAAAGCACCTCACCTACCGCCAGCACGCGCCCGAGCTTGAGCAACCGACAGTTGGAAATCAGATCCACCCCCGCGACAGGTTTGCGCATGAAGTCAATTGAGCAGTTTGTGGTGACGGCAAGAGCCTCGGGTCCGATCATCGCCATCACTGCCATATAAACAGACACGTCCGCCAAGGCGAATATAGCCGGCCCGGAAACGGTACCACCCGGGCGCAGATGCTTTTGTGCAACGAACAACCGCATGGTGATTTCGTTCTCACCGACACTGTCGACACCAAAGTCGCCTCGGACCTGTGGAAAGTCTTCTCTTAGAAACTGCTCCAACTCAGCAATGGTCATCTTTACTGGCATACTTTCACTCTCCGTTTGTTGCGGTTAACGTTGGCCGCGAATAAATCGGAGAGCAAGATGGCAATTGTCGAACGTCATGACAGCGGTGCCGTAACCCACCTAAAGCTGAACGCGCCTGATCGACTGAATGCACTATCAGACGAAATGCTTGCTGCCCTCCAGGCTGAACTGGATAGCCTGCGAAACGAGACATCGATTCGGTGCGTGATTCTGTCGGGCGCAGGCAAAGCCTTTTGCGCAGGACACGATCTGAAACAAATGACTGCCGGTCGTCAGGCAGAAGATGGCGGCAAAGCCTATTTCAAGCACCTCTTTGATCGCTGCGCAAAAATGATGATGTCGCTCCAGTCGATTCCCCAGCCCGTGATCGCTCAGGTACATGGTATCGCAACAGCCGCCGGGTGCCAGCTGGTGGCCAGTTGCGATCTGGCCGTTGCCACCCGCGACACCCGATTTGGGGTCAACGGCGTCAATATCGGCCTGTTTTGCTCGACCCCGATGGTGGCCCTATCTCGCAATATTCCGCGCAAACAGGCGTTCGAAATGCTGACAACCGGCGCTTTTATTGATGCAGATCGCGCCGCCGCGCTCGGGTTGATCAACCGTGCGGTCGCACCGGAAGTGCTTGAGACTGAGACCCGCGCTCTGGCCGAGACCATCGCAACAAAACTGGGTGCGGCTGTGAAAATAGGCAAGCAGGCCTACTATGAGCAAATGCAGATGCCGCTGAGCCAAGCCTATGTATATACCGGAGATGTCATGGTCGAAAACATGCTGCATCGAGACACCGAAGAAGGCATTGCGGCTTTTTTGGACAAAAGACCGCCTGACTGGAAACAATAGCGCGCAAAAAAGCGACAATGACACATTTTTATATCCCTTATTTTCAATACTTTAGACGTTTTTTCCGATTTGGAACCAATCGAATTCCATTTTGTGCTTCCGAAAACGGCCAGAATGCGGCATAGAGGGTACACAAACAGCGGTTCTCTACGCTTTTGGGTCGCCGCCGGCGGAAGGTCCCTCCAAGGTCAGTCTCTCTGACCTCGACGTTCCCGCAGCGGCGACCCCAAAAAATCTCTCTCTATTTCAATAGTACGCAACAAACGTTGCGCTATTGCTATTGGTGGCCTACATCGCTCAGCATGACTGAAACTCTTCATATCGTTGGCGGCGGCATGGCCGGATCCGAAGCTGCCTGGCAGGCTGCACATCAAGGTGTGCCTGTAGTGATTCACGAGATGCGCCCCAAAGTTGCGACTTTTGCGCATAAAACCGGGCTACTGGGCGAGATGGTGTGCTCCAACTCGTTTCGCTCTGATGATGATGAGCAAAATGCTGTTGGACTGCTGCATTGGGAAATGCGACGCGCCAATGGGTTGATCATGTCGATGGCCGACAAGCATAAGCTGCCTGCCGGTAGCGCGCTGGCCGTGGACCGTGAACCGTTTGCCGAATCCGTGACAGCGGCCCTGATTTCCCACCCTAACATCTCAGTTTCTTATGATGAGGTGACAGCTCTTCCCGACGACGGTCATTGGGTTTTTGCCACCGGCCCGCTCACTTCCGGGGCGCTTAGTCAGGCGATACAGGCCGAGACGGGCGCGGAATCGCTTGCCTTTTTTGATGCCATTGCACCGATCCTGTACCATGAGAGCATTGATATGTCGCGGGCCTGGATGCAGTCTCGTTATGACAAAGGCGAAACCGAGGAAGAGCGCACAGCCTATCTCAACTGCCCGATGGACAAGACCCAGTACGAAGCGTTCATCGACGCCCTGCTTGCTGCCGACAAAACCGAGTTCCACGAAGGCGAAACCGCCGGATATTTCGACGGCTGTCTGCCGATTGAGGTGATGGCCGAACGGGGCCGTGAAACGCTCCGCTTTGGACCAATGAAGCCGGTTGGGCTGACCAATCCCCATCAGCCAGAGCAAAAACCTTATGCTGTCGTTCAGTTGCGCCGGGATAACGCGTTGGGAACGCTATACAATATCGTCGGATTTCAAACAAAGATGAAATACGGCGCTCAGACAGAGGTTCTGCGGATGATACCGGGGCTGGAAAATGCCAGTTTTGCCCGACTGGGTGGCATCCACCGCAACACCTTTCTCAACTCCCCTACTCTGCTGGACGAAAACATGCGCCTACGCAGCCAGCCACATATCCGTTTTGCCGGGCAGATCACTGGCGTGGAAGGGTATGTAGAAAGCGCCGCGATGGGGTTGCTTGCCGGGCGTATGGCTGCAGCCGAAATTCTGGGCGGCGCAGTCTCTGTACCACCCAACACAACCGCGATGGGCGCGCTGATCACACATATCAGCGGGGGGGCCGAGGCAAAGACTTTTCAACCGATGAATGTCAACTTTGGCCTGTTCCCACCGGTCGAAGGCCTGAAATCCGGCAGGCGGGGACGCAAAGACCGCTACAAGGCCTATACAGATCGCGCCAAAGCCGATTGGAACGCATGGCTGGGTCACGCCGTACTGGACGCCGCTTAGCTCTTTGTCATAGCATTGCGGCATGACTGATGGATTTTTGAACAAGGCCTATGGCCCACGTGACGCTGACGCCACCCGAAAACTCTACGATGACTGGTCCGCCAGCTATGAGGCTGAAGTCGCCGAAAATGGCTATGCAACGCCCGGCCGCTGCGCGGCAGCACTTGCTTTGCACCTCCAAGACAAAAAGGCGCCAATCCTCGATTTCGGCTGTGGCACCGGACTGTCTGGTCTGGCGTTAAAACTCGCCGGGTTCGAAACCATTGACGGAGTCGATCTGTCCGCTGATATGCTTAACGTGGCTGAGAGCAAGCAGCTTTATCGAACGCTGACCCAAATAGAGGCCGATGCAGATGTGCCGGGCACGCCGGGCGATTATGCGGCGATTGCTGCGATTGGTGTTATCGGCGCAGGCGCTGCCCCCATCTCATTGTTTGATACACTCATGAATGGATTGGCCTCTGGTGGTTTTCTGGTGTTCTCGTTCAATGATCATGCGCTGGCGGAGCGCGAAAATGAAGGCAAACTAAATGACTGGCTTGATTGCGGGGCTGCCCGATTACTGCTCCGGGAATATGGCCCTCACCTGCCCGGGATTGACATGAAGTCCAACGCCTACGTTATTGAAAAAGCGTGACCTTCGCCACCCGGTTTGCGCCATCTCCTACGGGACCTCTGCATCTGGGGCACGCCTATTCCGCCTTGCTTGCCTACGATATGACACGGGAAAATAGTGGCAATTTCCTGCTCCGGATTGAAGACATCGACCAGTCTCGCGCCCGCCCTGAGTGGGAAGAGCAGATCTGTCAGGATCTGAAATGGTTGGGGATCAGATGGCAGCCCCCGGTCATACGACAATCTGATCAGCAGGCGCATTATGAAGAGGCCCTCGATCTCCTTTGGGCGCATGGGCTTCTTTATCCGTGCACCTGCACACGCCGCGACATTCAAAACGCTCTTTCGGCGCCACAGGAAGGGGTTTCGCAATTCGGCCCGGATGGTCTGATCTATCCCGGAACATGCCGCCCAACCATGGTGCATGGACCCTCGTCCACACAGCCTTATCCCCGCCCCAGCGACGTGACATTACGGCTGGACATTGCTGCGGCCTGTAAGACGGGTATCTTTGGGTGGCCTATCGCGGATCAAACCTCCCCTCTTGATGATGCCGTTCTGGACTTTAACGAAACCGGGTCAGGCCCTGGTGGAGAAACCGGTTGCATTGAATTCGGATCCGGTAAAATGAAGGAACAGGTCGGCGACATCGTGATCGCCCGTCGGGATATGGGCACGTCTTACCACTTGTCAGTTGTCATCGACGACGCACGACAAGGAATTACCGATGTTGTGCGAGGGCAGGATTTGTTTGATGCCACAAAAATCCATGTCGTGCTGCAAAAGCTGCTGGGCTTGCCAACCCCGGTCTATCACCACCACCACCTGATTCGTGACGATAACGGTAAACGCCTTGCCAAGCGGGACGATGCCCGCGCTATTGCCAAATACAGGGCAGACGGCCTTACGCCCCAAGATGTCCGGGGGCTTGTGGGTCTCTAAACCTCCAATTTCAATTGTTCAGGAATACTCATGCCATCGGCGCCATCAACTCGACCTCGCCCCCGTCTTGAATGCTTGAGTAAAAACAACTCCGCCGATTGGTGTGGCAGGCGGGCCCGGTCTGACGGATAATCAACAGCAGACAATCGCGGTCACAATCTACCCTCAAATCCACCAGTTGCTGGGTATGGCCGCTGGTTTCTCCCTTGACCCAGAACGCCGCCCGCGACCGGGACCAATAGGTGACCCGACCTGTTTGCAGCGTCTGCAGTACAGCGTCGGCATTCATCCACGCCATCATTAACACCTCACCCGACACTTCGTCCTGGGCAATTGCTGGAATCAGACCGGCATTGTTATAGATCAGGCTGGTGGGATCAAAATTCATCAGTAGAAAACCTTTTGCATCTGCGCGCGTCGGGATTATGTATGCATCAACACCTAAAAGGGAAAGCCATGTCTGGTGAAACCGATCTGATCAAGCTCTATTCGGGGCGCATTCTTGCGCTGGCGGCAGATATTCCGCATCTCGATCGGCTCGATGACCCGCAGGCCACGGTCAAGCGTCGCTCGCCCTTGTGCGGGTCAACCGTGACGGTAGACCTGAGCGTGCGCGACGGGCGCGTGTCTGCCTTTGGGCAAGACGTCAAAGCTTGCGCGCTGGGTCAGGCAGCAGCGTCCGTGGTGGGCTCGGCCATAATCGGATGCACGCGCGCGCAAATCGAAACCGCGCGCGATCAACTCAAGGCGATGCTGAAGTCAGACGCCCCGGCGCCGGATGCACCTTTCGGTGGGCTCGAAGTGTTGATCCCGGCGCGGGACTACAAGAACCGCCATGCCTCTATTATGCTTGCGCTCGAGGCCAGTGCCGAAGCGATCGCCCAAGCTGCGCAAGCTGATTGTGCCTGACCTGCGCAGATCAGCAAAAAGCCTTGTGGTCTGCCTTGAACATATCTCAGACCAATAACAGCGCCTGCGAACAGACCGCTTTTGGTAGGTTGTGACCGGCGTGCAATCTGAGCCCTCAGCTCGGAAATAAGACGGTCTCAGGAGCTGCTGAATACGAGCAAGAACAGAGCCTCCGTTCGCCATCACGAACATGTCGATGCCATGGGCCAATGCAATGTCGCGAATCCGTGCCGCTCTGGTCAGGCCACCCACACGATTGAGCTTGATTCTAATGATTTCAGCCAGCCCGTCGCGGTCGATACGGGCCGCGTCTTGCAAGGTGACAAGACTTTCATCCACCGAGACCGGGGCGGCATGCTTGTCTTTGATCGCCGCGATGTCATCCAGCGTTTCGCAGGGCTGCTCAAACATCAAATTCAAGTCTTCCGTCGCCAATTTTCGTTGCATGGACGACATATCCTCACTCACGGTAGCGCTCTATCATAGCGCGGGTCTCAGCAACGGATTTAGCACCAATTGATGACGCGATCGGGCGCGGCGTCCTGGAACCGCCACCCATCAGATCTGCCCTCTCCGAATGCCATGACAGTCATGGGATCACTACGATGTTTCCCGTGTGTTTCTTTTCGATGAAGGCAGCCTGCGCTGCGTGGAAGTCCGCCATCGGATAAGTGGCTGCCAGCATCGGCTTGACCTCACTGCGCTCGACGTAGCCCAATAGATCACGAAAGATCTTGGGGGGAATGACAGTAGATCCTGTGAAAGTGAGGTCTCGCAAATAGAGCGTGCGCAGGTCGAGTTCCACAATTGGCCCAGCTATGGCGCCCGAGCATGTGTAACGGCCGCCCCGTTCCAAAACGTCAATGACAGTGCCAAAGTAGTCACCGCCGACGATATCTGCGACGACACTGACTGTGTCCCGCCCAATGGCAGCGCGCAGGGCGGCTTTAAGGTCTGCCGGTGCGCGTGGCAGGATCACGTCTGGATTGAGCTTGGCCACTTCTGCGTGTTTGGCCTCGCTGGCAAGGCAAACCACCCGGGCTCCTCGCCGACGGGCCAATTGTATCAAAGCAGAACCAACCCCACCTGAGGCGCCGGTGATCAGAACAATGTCACTTGACCCAACATTCGCGCGCGATAGCATCCCCTCGGCTGTGGTGTAAGAGCAAGAAAATGTTGCCAGTTCAGCGTCGCTTAAGCTGCTGTTGATGATCCCCACATTGCGATGATCGACAGCCGCATATTGCGCGAATCCGCCGTCACATTCAGATCCGAAATAGCCGGTCTTTTCCCGATTTGATGGGTCATCCCAGTCCCGCAGCCAGCAATCAACCATGACCCGTTGCCCTTTCAGCGCCGGGTCTGCGTTTGCACCCACAGCAACAACATGACCAACAGCATCCGCACCCTGAATACGCGGCATGCTGACTGGCGCGCCGCCCCATGCCGGATCTTCGTCGCCGATAGCGTCATAGCTGCCGCCGGTTGTGGCATCGGTGACGGTCTTGGAATACCATCCCGAGCGTGTGTTGACGTCCGTGTTGTTCATGCCGCAGGCGCCGACCTTCAGCAGAACCTGATCGTCGTTGGGTTGGGGGACAGGCCAATCGTCGCGCATTTGCAAGACCTCTGGTCCGCCATGTGCCGTCAAGACAACCGCTCGCATTTTCTCAGGAATGTCCATTCCGCAACCTCCGCAATTGCATCAGTCCGGGGGCGCACAGATTAAGGGTCATAAGCAGTTTCTCCTGATATTTTTACCGCTCTGAGGTGCCCGGCGATGATGGTTTTAAGGGTCGTTTCCGTCTTAGCGGCGTGCGTTTCAATATAAGCGAAAGCCATAGCTTTGCCTACGCTATGCCCGAAGGCTACAAAAGCGGTCGAGCCAAAAGTGAACCCCTCAAATAACACCGTCTCGCGGCCATGGCCATCACCGCCCCCGTTCGGCGACATCTCCAAATAGGCACAAACCCACGGCAGCTTTGTTCGAACAGTGAACCTTAAGGGGTTTGAAAATTAGTTAGTCCTGACCTTGATCGCCTTGCAACATAACAATTGTAAAATGTGCGCCTTGGCGGCCTATTGGCAATTGACTTAGTCCAGCGGTCCCACCAGCGTGCTCGCTCTACCCATTAATGGGTATTCACATAGTCGAGCATACCCGATATTGCTTGAACTGGTAAATATATATTACCAATAGCCCCGCTTGAGGGTCAAACTAGTCTGGGAGGACACCATGAAGTATCGTCTATACGCAACCGCTGCGGTTGCGGCACTGGCAGTGACAGGCACAGCCAATGCACAACAAACCATCGAAATGACCTCTTCTTTCGGGAAGAACTTGCCGATCCTTGGCACCGCTGGCGTCGATTTTGTCGAAAAAATCAACGGCATCTCCGAAAGCGTAGAGTTCGAACATTTCGATCCCGGCGAACTGGTTCCTACACTGGAAGCACTTGACGCGGTTTCAAACGGTTCGGTTGACGCATCTTATGCAACCGCGGGCTACTGGCAGGGCAAAATTACTGCCGCGTCATTGTTTGCTGCGGTTCCTTTTGGGCCCGAAGCCGGAGAATTCCTCGCGTGGATGCTCTACGACGATGGCCATGCGCTGTTCCAGCGCATGTACGACGAAGCGGGATATAACGTGCATGTCACACCGTGCGGCATCATCGCACCAGAAACATCTGGCTGGTTCAAAAACGAGATCAACTCGGTTGCTGATCTCGAAGGCCTGAATATGCGTTTCTTTGGCCTTGGCGCCGAAGTCATGGAACGTTTGGGTGTCTCTACATCGCTTTTGGCAGCTGGCGACATCTTCCCGGCACTTGAGCGCGGCGCGATCGATGCGACCGAATTCTCCATGCCTGTGATCGACGCGCGTCTGGGCTTCCACAACATCGCAAAATACAACTACTTCCCCGGCTGGCACCAGCCTGCGACAATGTTCGAACTGCTGGTGAACAAAGATGTTTGGGACGGTCTGGACGAGCGTAGCCAGAAGCAGATCGAAGTGGCCTGCCTTGCCAACATTACCACAAACTATGCAGAAGGCGAAGCCAAGAACTTTGCGGCGATGATCGACAACACTGAAAACAACGGTGTGAACATCAAAACATGGGATCCGGAAATGCTGGCGACCTTTGAAGCCACGTGGAATGAAGTTGCTGCCGAACTTGCCGCAGAGGACGCTTATTTCGCTGAAGTCTGGGCTGATCTGCAAGAATTCCGCGCCGGATACAAAACCTGGGGTGACACCATCTATCTGCCGCGCCCGCGCAACTGATAGAAACGCCATCTAAAACGCGTCGGGGCAGCAAAGATTGCCCCGACGCTTTCGGTGCATTGAGAGATCACGCAATACACCATAGCGCGACCTGAGAGGGCAGTATCATGCAAACAACAGAAGACGTCATCGCAATCTCCGATCCAGGAGAAGTGGGGCGCGAGCACCACAATCGCGGCGACAGATTCGTCGTTGCGGTCTCAAATGTATTCGCATGGCTGTTTCCCTTTCTGATGATCGCCATCTGCGCGCAGGTTGTTCTGCGCTACGTTGGCCACAATCAGGCCTGGCTGGATGATTTCCAGTGGTGGCTTTATGGCGCGGCAGTGCTAATTGGCATCGGCTATGCCGTGACCACCAACAGCCACGTACGCGTGGACATCCTGTACGACAACTTTTCGCTGGAAAAGAAAACCCGGATCGAGATTTTTGCGCTGGCCTGGCTGTTTTTGCCTTTCATCATTCTAACCTGGGACGTGACGCTGGGATATTCCATCTCTTCGGTCAAAGCATGGGAAGGATCAGACAGCCCGAACGGATTGCACAATCTGTGGATCCTCAAGGTTTTCATGAACCTCAGCTTTATATTCATCGCAGTCGCCATCTGGGCGGCCTATGTACGCAACCTGGCTCTCCTGACCCGCCCGGTGTTATGGAAACAGCTCCTCTTTGCATTCCCGGCAACCATGTTTCTGGTCAACCTCGCCACCTATTACACGTTGTGGTGGGGCGTTTACCTGACCAGCCCTGCAGATACCAACATACGGCAGATCGGTCGCCATATGATCTTCGATGAGTTCGAGTTGGGCGTCTATGACATCAAATACACAATCGTCATCACGCTGGTTCTGACCATCATCGTGATCGCGGCTGCGCGACTTTTTGACCGCTCAGCGCGCAGCGCAGGATAGGACCACATCATGCTCTCTTTTGTAGGTCAGTTCCTGACCCTGAATGAACTCGCCGTCATGGCGATGTTCGCTACGTTTATCTGGATGCTGTTTCGCGGCATTCCGGTCGCCTATTCGCTGGTCGGGGTCAGTCTTGTCTTTGTCCTGATCGCCGAGTTCTTCCTTGATCCGTTTCGCGGCAGTTTTCGTGATATCATCGAGTTTGACCGTACCGGCATTGAGTATCAAAAACTTCAGGCTTTGTCTGGCCGGGTCTTTGGGAACACAATCAAGAACCCGGTTCTGGTCGCACTGCCAATGTTTATTTTCATGGGCCTGATGCTGGACCAGTCTGGCGTGGCCCAGCGGATGATGCATTCGATGCAAAAGCTGTTTGGGTCTCTGCGGGGCGGTCTGTCGCTCACTGTAATGCTGATCGGGATCATCCTTGCGGCGTCTACTGGCGTCATTGGCGCCTCGGTTACATTGCTGGGTGTGATGGCTCTGCCGGCGATGATGAAACAGAACTATTCCAAGCCGATTGCAACGGGTACAATCGCCTCTGCCGGTACGCTGGGAATTCTGATCCCTCCGTCAATCATGCTGGTTATCATGTCAGATCAGCTTGCGATTTCTCTTGGCGATCTGTTCATGGGGGCGCTTTTCCCCGGCCTGATCCTCGGGGCGCTTTATATCATCTTCATCGTGATCTACGGCCTGATCAGCCCCGCCTCAATGCCGCCGCCCGAAAAGACCGACGAAATCGGCTGGCCTGTGGTCAAAGAAGTGCTCAAAGCGGTTGTGCCGCCGATGTTCCTGATCCTGCTGGTGCTTGGTTCAATCTTTGGCGGCATAGCAACGCCAACTGAAGCATCCGGTCTTGGTGCGCTGGGGGCCACTTTCCTCGCGTTCGCCAATGGCAAGCTGAGCTTTAAGGTACTGACCGAAGTCAGCCGCTCGACCATGAACACCGCCGGGTACATCGTCGGTATTTTTCTGGCCGCCAATTTCTTTGCCTTCGTGCTGCGGCGCTATGGGGGCGACGAAATTGTCCAGCACATGGTGCTGTCGGCCTTTGACGATCCCTACATGACGGTCGTGTTCATCCTGTTCATCGTGTTCCTGCTGGGATTCCTGCTGGACTGGATCGAGATCACGATCATCATCATGCCACTCATGCTGCCGATCATTCTTGGTCTGGAGCTTGCTGTTCCGGGTTTTGATCAGGTGCGAGATCCATCTGTGGTCTGGTTTGCGATCCTTGTGGCGGTGACGCTGCAAACATCGTTCCTGACTCCGCCGGTTGGTTTTGCGTTGTTCTATCTAAAAGGTGTCTGTCCGCCCGAGATTTCTCTGGGGCACATCTACAAAGGGATCATTCCGTTTGTAGGGCTTCAATTGCTGGGACTGATCATCGTGTTCAAGTTCCCGCAACTTGTCACATGGCTGCCATCGGTCGCCTACGGGGATTAGATCAAGGTCACGTCCATGACTCCAAGGCCCGCTTTGACTTCAAGGCGGGCCTTTTTGGTTTGCGAACATTCGCGGCTCGTTCCTTTGCAAACAGATATCTCGACATGCCTGTCCGAAACCTCGCTCTCTTCTTCACTATTTGATCAGTTATGGTTGAAAACATGACTGAACCCGCTGGGCACCTCAATAAAACCCACAGTGTTTGCTAAGATGTCTTACCAAGCAAGCCCGGTCGGTTTTCTCAGAACACTTTGATCTCAATACCGGCTGTAGCCAGTTCAGCGCGCACGGCGGTGGCGATTGCAACAGCCTCTGGAGTGTCACCATGCAAGCAGATCGTATCAATACGTGTCGGAATTCTATGGCCTGATTGCGCAATTATTGCGCCTTCCTGAACCATACCAACAATCCGCGTTGCTGCGGCATTGGCATCATGAAGGACTGCACCGGGCAGACTGCGATCAACCAAAGTTGCGTCGTCATTATATGCGCGGTCTGCGAATATTTCAGCCGCATAGGCGCAGCCAAGATCCTTGACCACATCCTCCATCGCCGTGGCGGCCAAAACCATGATGATGATGTCTGGCGCAACTTGCAGGGCGGCCTCATAACATGCCTGCGCCATCTTTGCATCGACCGATGCCATGTTGGCCAGCGCACCGTGAAGTTTGAGATGCCGGACAGCCCCGCCTGCGGCCCGCGCCATCGCCTGAGCAGCCCCCACCTGATACTGCACCAGATGAGCAAGCTCGCTGTGGGATAGGGCCAGTTTTCGTCGTCCGAACCCCTGCAGATCAGCAAAGCCGGGATGGGCGCCGATCCCCACTCGGTTTTTCACCGCGAGAGCCATCGTTTGCGCCATCACATCGGGGTCGCCAGCGTGAAAGCCGCAGGCGATGTTGGCGGAGCTGACGATATCCAACAGGGCCGCATCATGCCCCATGACCCACGGTCCAAAGCTTTCGCCCATGTCCGCATTCAGATCGACACTTTTTGTCATCAGGGTTCCTCGTCTATTTGGGGTGAGTAGTGCCCGGCGGTCACGCCGCTGATCAATTGATAAGACAGCAGATCCGCAATGTCATGCGGATCGCGGATGAGGGGGCGCAAGCGTCGACTCAATCCCGCTATGTCGGTCCGCGCCGCTTTGTGGATTTCAAGCGCGGCCCCCAGCCCGATCAGTTCGAACCGCAAGGCAGTGCCGGGCGCGGCCTGTGCCACGCGCGGCAGATCTTCGGGAATCACGGTTCCTATTCTTGGATAACCGCCGGTTGTCTGGCATTCAGACAACAATACATAGGGTGCGCCGTCCCCGGTAATCTGAATGTCACCCGGTACAATAACCTCAGACAGAATCTTCAACCCGGCCTCAACCGCAAAAGGTGCCGCCTCTGCCGCCAGCCGCACACCCTGCCGGTTACCGCGCGGATCACGATTGAATTCAATCGCTTGAAACCGTTCAAGCTCGACGCTTGCAAATTGTCGGGTCTGGGCGCTTTCCACCATCCGGATTGTGCCACCAGAAAATCGATCGCTGACCTCCAGAACATAACCTGTCTGAACCGATCTGGTGCCTGGCCCAACCGACAGAACATCGCCAGCAACAATTGCTTTGCCAATACCGGCCCCCAAGTGTGTCGATCGGCTGTTGAGCACCTCTGGCGTGTCCAGCCCGCCACCAAGATGCAAATACCCGTAGACACCTTTACGCGCCGCACCAATTGTCAGTCGTTGGCCTGCTTGTAGCCCATGTGAGACGTTCCAGGTGACGGCCTGACCATCGATGCTCGCTGTCATGGGCGCCCCCGTCAGCGCAAAGCGCAACGGCGCAATTGCCTCAAACACACCGCCAAAGCCGCCCAGTTCCAATGCTGCCAGCCCAGCGTCTTGTCCCAGCAACGCAGCCCCCTCAAACAGCGCCAGGCGATCTGCGGCACCCCCTTGTGACAAACCCTCGCCCAGGTATCCGGGTCGGCCCATGTCCTCGATCAGCACCGAAGGTCCAGCCTGAAGGACTTTCAGGGCCGCGCTCATGACAACATCTCCATCGTCGCGCCGCCATTGCCCGACGTGTCACTGGTGCGGATCGCGCCGAGCGTTTCAGCCGTTACGGGATCAAAAGACACCTGATCTCCGGGCCGCAGCGCAAACGGATCATCCGCCTCGGGTCGAAAACACCGAAAGGCAGTCTGCCCGATGTGTCGCCAGCCTGTCGGTGCGTCAGCGGCGAATATGATCAACTGTCGGATGGCGACGACCAATGCACCTTCGGGCACTTTTGCCGTCAAACTGGTCTGACGTGGAATGTCCCACGCGGCGGGCAAACTGCCCATATAAGGCTGACCGGGCGCGAATCCGATGGTCAGCACCTGAACCGGATGCGCTGCAATATCTGCAACTGCCGCCGCCGCATCCTGATGTGCGAGGTCAGCCGCTTCGCCCAATTGCGGGCCATCGGTGCCACCAAAACTGCAGGGAACGTGCCAGTGCCGCCGACCCGTTGGCAATGCTGCGGCATACCAGTCCTGATCCAGCAAAAGAGTCTCTAGCTGCCGGCGCAGGTTGGCATGGGTGACGTGAAGCGGATCAAACCGAACAAAAACCGACGATAAAGAAGTTGAAGTTTCCTCAATTCCGTCCCAGCTTTCTTTCTCCAGCCGGGCCCGCAAAGCCAGTGCAGCACGGTTCACCGGCTCGCTCAGCGTATCGCCGAACTGCACCAGCAGACCGGATACGCCCAAGGTTGCGATTTGCGGATATCCGCCGTCATGCTGTGACGTGGCGCTTGGCATAAAACCTCCTCATCAGGATTGGGGTGAGATACATCGGCAGCTGATAGCAGCCAATAAAGATCAGCAGCGGATCGGTGATCTGGGGCGGCAACGCCACCAGAAATAAAGCGACATTTCGGTTGCCAGCAATGATGCTTACCGGCACGCGGGCTGGAGTGTTAGGCAGCATTGAATAGGCCAGGACCTGCATGCCAAAGTTTAGCGCCACCGCCAACAAGAGCCACAGGCCAAAATGCCCCGGTTGTGTCCGGATCGCCGGACCAAGTGCGGCCATCAGACCGACGACAATCACCGCCAGCATGATCACGGTGAGCCCGTCAATGGCGCGAATTACGTCAAGGTCAGGATTGCGGACGACCGCAGCCCGAACCCCAAAACCCGCCCCGACCGACACGACAATAACCACCAGCAACCACATCGACGCCGCAAACGCGGCAGTAGCGCTGCCCAAAATTGGTAACAACCAGAATATCGGCAGGACAGTCAGTGGAAACAGCGCGGTGCCAAGCACCAGCAACCGCAATGCGGGTGCAGGATCATGCCCCAACAGCATTGCAAAATTGGGGCTTCCAGTAATCGGTGGAGCTGCCAGTGCCAGCACTACAACCAACGCAATTGGGCTTGCCGCCATGCCTGAAACCCAGAACAGGCCAAACGCAAGCACCGGCATGACCACCTGAAACCCAAACACGATGCGCAGTGACTGGACCAAGGCACCCAAAGACCCCAAGGCCTGAGCCCAGCCAACGCGCAGTGCGGTCAGAAACAACAGCACACCGATCATTTCCGGCAACCATGGCCGCAGGACCAAAGCCACTTGTGGCAATGCCAGCCCCGCAAGCAATCCGATCACAAGACCAAGCCGCCCATGGCGGGCGACATGGCTCAGAAACGTGATCATTGCTCAGGTGCTCCTCTAAGCTCCGGCCGGACCAGCCCGCAGGTTGTTGGGCAACCAAGTCGCAATCTCAGGGAACAAGATCAGCACAAAAACCATCAGCACCATGATCAAAAACATCGGGATGGCGGCCTTGGCGATAAAGCTCATCTCGTGTTCAGTCATGCCTTGCAGAACAAACAGATTGAACCCAATCGGCGGTGTGATCTGCGCCATTTCAACGACTACAACGATGAAGATGCCAAACCAGATCAGATCAATCCCGGCTTCGCGCACCATCGGCTCGACCACAGCCATTGTCAGCACAACCGATGAAATCCCATCCAGAAAACAGCCCAGCACAATATAAAACACCAAGAGTACCATCAACAATTGGAACCGGCTTAGATCCCACGATGCGATCAGATCGGCCAGTCCACGGGGTAATCCAGTGAACCCCATCGACAGGGACAAAAACGCCGCCCCGGCAAGGATCAGCGCAATCATTGCGCTGGTGCGGGTCGCGCCCATCAGACTTTCCGTAAAGGTCGACCAGCTGAGCGATCCCTGCCCTGCGGCAAGTAACAGCGATCCAATCACACCAAAAGCCGCCGCCTCTGTGGCTGTGGCAATTCCCAAATACATCGAGCCAATCACCACTGTGATCAGCAGGATCACGGGGATCAGGAACCGCGAGTTCGACACCTTTTCGGCAAACGTCATTTGCGGCTCTTCGGTCGGTGCCCAGTTTTTGGACACTAACGAGTAAATTGCAACATACGCCATGAACATCGTGGCAAGGAACAAACCCGGCATAATGCCCGCGAAAAACAGTTTGGTGATGCTTTCATTGATCGTGACCCCGTAGACAATCAGTGTCAGCGAAGGCGGAATCATCAACCCCAACGTTGCCGCCCCGGCCAAAGTTCCGATCACCATTTCTTCGGGATAGTTGCGTTTGCGCAGTTCGGGGATCGACATTTTCCCAACCGTCGTCAGGGTTGCAGCGGACGACCCCGAGACCGCAGCAAAGACCGTGCACCCAACGATATTGGTATGCACCAAACCACCGGGAAGCCGCGCCAGCCAAGGGCTTAACCCTTTGAACATGTCCTCGGATAATCGGGTTCGATACAGGATCTCGCCCATCCAGATGAACATTGGCAGCGCTGTGAGGGTCCATGAGGATGACGACGACCAAATCGTGGTTGCCATGGTGTCGCCAACCGGACGTGTGGTGAAAAGTTCCATGCCGACAAAGGCCACACCCATGAGTGCCAGCCCAACCCACACGCCGGATCCCAGCAGAGTGAACAGAACAAAAAGAAACAATATGATGATATAGGTTTCCTGCATCGCGCTATTCCCCTTGGCTTTGGTCAGCAAGGTCCCGGACGATGCCGTGTTTGCCAGTGAAAATCAGTTGCAGCAGGTGATCGGTCAGCGCGATGGCCAGAATGATCGCCCCGATCAGCATCGGCATTTGTGGAATCCACAAAGGAGTAGCATCCTGACCTTGGCTGACATCCTTGAACTTGAGAGCGAACCCGATCAGTCGCCATGTGTAATAGGCCACATACCAAGCGACTGCGGTGCCTATCGTAAAGCACCAGATCTCCAACATTCGTTTCACCCGCGGACCGACGGCATTCAGCAGAATGGACACCCGGATGTGCGAGCCTCTGTTCAAGGCGCTGGCAAAGGCCAGAAAAGAGGCCGCGGCCATGGCATAACCGGCGTAGTCCGGTGCGCCGGGAAACACTTCACCGGTCCAGCGGGCCAGCATTTGAACGACGATCAGCAGCAGGATAGCGACGAGGCAGACCGCGGCCATCACACCCGAAGCAGTATACAGGAAATCGAGTGCTTTTCGCAGCCCGCGTAAAGATATCATTGAAATAGCCCCCTTAAAATCGTGCGGGGCGGCACCTTTTGGCGCCGCCCCTCTTTAGGCTTAGTTTTTGAACGTTTCCACGATCGCAGCGCCGTCATCGCCAGCAGCTTCCAGCCATTCGGCCGTCATCTGTTCGCCAATCACCTTCAGCTCGTCGACCAGCGCCTCGCCTGCCGGTCCAACGGTCATGCCGCCTGCCTTCAGACCGTCCAAGGTAAACTGCGTGTAAGCCTTGGACGCTGCGAGACCATCCGCCGCTGCCGTTGTGGCGCAGTCCGTGATCACCGTCTTATTGGCATCGCTGACACCAGCCCAGACATCGTTGTTCACCATGACGTGGTTGTAGGGCAGCCAGGCGTCGACCTCATAGAAATGCGTCAGGCTTTCCCACACTTTGCGGTCATATCCGGTTGAACCGGATGAAATCATCGATTCTGCCACACCGGTCGCAAAGGCCTGCGAGATTTCGGCGGCTTCAATGGTCACCGGCAACATGCCGGTCAGCTCAGCAAGACGAGCGGTGGCATTGTTGTAAGACCGAAACTTGATGCCCGCCATATCGGCAACTGAAGTAACCTCTTTCTTGAAGTAAAGACCTTGGGGTGGCCAAGGCACGGAATAGAGGATCGACAGGTTCTGATCATTCA